>Ga0326597_10000931_pt1 | contig 49136 bp, 50 predicted proteins | sample RVTome_12_FD_203789 | JGI IMG/M metagenome (GOLD analysis project Ga0326597, IMG submission 203789) | Soil microbial communities from uranium-contaminated site in the Upper Colorado River Basin, Wyoming, United States - RVT100D185 | ecosystem: Environmental > Terrestrial > Soil > Contaminated >... | reverse complement strand
ACAGACAGTCCAAACCGGGCTGCAGGAGGCATCGAAATTCCAGCACGGCGTGGTCTAGTTTTCAGGGAAGGGTCATCAGCACAGTGGAACTTCCACGCCAATGGTCTAGTTTTCGGGGGGAAGGTCAATGTGGCCAAGGAGGCCGCTCAGACTGTTGCGAGCCAGTCTGGGTTTGAAAGGATCTATCTGTTGAAGGCCTTGGAGCCGGAGTTGGAGGCCTATGAGGTTTTTCCAGCCTTCGCGAAGTGTGAATAAGGCATCTTGGCGAACACCTTCCCGCTTGCTCTTGAACGCTACAGAAGAGATTCATTTTCTATGAAGTGCACAATCTCGACCGTATCATCGCTCATCTCCGTGAGTAACCCGGATATATCGGTTTCAGTCTCCTTCGTCGCACTTTGTAGGTCTATTCGGATCCACAGAAAGACGATTCGGCGGACAATGTCTGCACCCTCAAAAGCAAACAGTTGCTTTCGTGCTTTTTCGACCGTACGTGTCAGCTTTCCACGCATCGCGTCGGTTAGGCCGTGATGCACCTTTCGCATATCCTTGGGGAATGGACTAACGAGATACTCAATTTCATCATCCGAGTCGCGAATTCTTTTGGCTTCCAACAGAATGGTTTGCTCTTGACCGTTCTTTGCCACTAGGTCTGGGGTTTTCTTCGCCTGCTTCGATTGAGTATTCAGAAATGAAATGTTCACATACCCCTGCTGCTTCAGAAACACGTAGGCACGCGCCTCGATAAAACTCTCGAAGAGCGGGAAGGGATAGCCACTCCTATTCTTGACGGAAAGAGTCTCGGCAGCTCGACCCTTCCACTCTTGCCATGCCACCGGATCAAGCTCCCCTAAGATAGAGTCAAGTTCGGTCAGATACTGATCGGGCGGAATTCTCTGAAGTGCTTGTTGTACGTTGGGGTGATTGAAATGGTTGTCAGAATTCGCTGGATCCTCACAATACAACTCATAGAGGCGCGGAAATGTAATTGCCCACTTATTCAAGTGCGTCATGGACAATTCCCAGCCTTTCGATAACCTGCTTTCGCAGCTTCTTCCGCGCTGTTAAACTCCACCCTATTGTTGCGTGGCGTGACCTGGCTATAGTTCGGACAATCCGACCGATGGTAGATAAGGCTGCGACGGTTGCCAATGATGGGGTAGGGAGAGGATGCAGTGTCAGCTGAGGATTCAGATTGAGCCGCACCAAATTGTGGTGGGCCACGAGAAGTACCGCTACTCTCAGCTTCACTCTCCAGTGGCACCAGGTCTGACAGGTCGAGTGATTGCCCTCGCCGTGTTTTCCTGTAGACCCACGGTGGGACTGGAGTTGGATCAACCCACAGTCCCTTCTTGGCTTCTCGTGCGTCTTACTCCAACCTTTCCAGCACCGTATCCGCTGCGGCATACTTCCTATACCACCAACACCAACCGTCTTTGACCAGCGTGGTATTCACGTTGGTCCCATCGGGAAGCAACACATCAGCAATCGTACGCCCATACTTGTCCTGGCCGTATGTCTGGAGCGTGACTTCTTTGCCAAAGACCAGGGCTGAGACAGCTTGTTTGGCCTTCCTACCGTAGGCTTGGCGCTTTTCAGGACAGTTGATTCCCTTCAGCCTAATCTTTTCAGCCTTGCCGTTATAGAGAACATTGATGGTGTCGCCGTCGAGGACGGAGACACCGAGACCGGTGAAGTTGGCGAACATGAAATCAGGAGATGTGAGAAACAATCCCAGACAAACAAGAATGACCGTAGGAAGAGACCGGCCTGTCATCGAAACCACCTCTGCAAGGGACTGGGTTATAGGAATCCTGACAAAGTACGTCCGACTCGATTCTAGGAAGCAGTAACTACACGCTCGCGGTGGCCAAAACGGAATATGCGGGTATTGCGACGATAACGATGTTCAGTATTTCCATGCGGCTCCAGCAAATTCTCTTTGTATCGCAAGGTGGAGATTTCGCATCCATCCACTTATATTTGTATGGCCCGTCTTGCTTTCGGGATTATAGTGGAGGTTTGCGCTGTCCGTATAAAGGATGCTGTAGGTGGTTGTGCTGTACGGTATATCAACTGCCACCATATGACCTCTGAGCCATAACTTGCCAAATATATTCCCAGGATTTTCTAGTTTCATTGACCAGCCGAGGTTTGTTCCGGCGGACATAATCCCGTTAGTAACTTGGCCCAGGGTCCGACCTTCTCCAACCACTGCTGGTATCTTCTCGTCTGTAAAGTCCACAATCGGGCCATGCCGGCATCCTAAAGCAACAAGAAGAACTAAGCCTGTGAGCAAAACACCTAAAGATGTCCGTTTCATCGTTGGCCCTCCTCTCACCGTCCCGCACTACTCCAACTGTAGCTGGAACATCTCCTGAATGGCTTGCTCGATATTCTTCCTGGCAGCTCCTTCGTTCGCCAACCGCAATCTCTTCACCGCCACAAACGCCTCGCTAAACGGGGCTGTATAGGAACTGGAAACCGCCTTCTGCCACACAACTTGTTTAGGCTCTGTTCTGGCGAGGGTATAGTTCACTTCCATGGAGACAGTCAGGGAGCCTCCGAACATAGGCTGGTTGATCTGTACGATAAACGCCTGCAACAGATATTTCGACAAGCCGTCTGTCAGTGCTTGGGCAAATAACCCAGATTGTTCTATCGATTGTCTGAGTGCCTGCGCGAAATCCTCGTCCGAGATTTGTGATGACCCCATTACTGAAGTTTCCCTGCCGCCAATAACCGCTACGACGACATTCGACGGACTCTTATGCACAGGCATATGGATCTGAGCGATCATGGCTTCCTGCTTCGCCCCTGAGGCACAGCCAGCGCAGAGCATCGTCACGGCCAAGAGGAGGTAGACGGAACTGCGTGTCATGGCTGTCCTCCTCTGAACATTTCCGTCAGAACCTCATCAACCATTCCTTCAGGATCCTTTCGAATAAGTGATGTCCGCATGGAGTGCCCAGTCGCGAGCACCATTTGGTTCTGCGGATCTCGCAGCTGGATAGACAATTGGATCATGTACATCGTGATGTCCCACATCCATTTATCTTGATAGGTCACGATGGCATCGACCGGAGACGAGGGTGTCTCGCTCACTCCACTCATTGCGCTAAAACCCATATGTGTCAATCGCTGGGCAATTAGTTGCTCGATGCCTCGACCGTCCGCAGCGAGTTTCTGCACGTAGAATGTTTTCAGTTTCGAGAGATCGGTCCCCGGCATTTTCTTGGCTTCCAAGGTCGACGAACAACCTGTGAGGAGACCGAGGACGGATAACACGAGTACGACCGGTGCAAGTCGGTTCATGGTGATCCCTCCTTACACGGAGACGAGCGGAACATGTCTAGTGCAGTGTTGTCATGGGTGCGCGACACGGGCGCACCGCTCCTTCGAAGGACATGGTGTCGCGTGTCGGACGGTTGGAGCTCATCGGTTGGGCTCCATCGGGGTAGTGATCTGCTGGTCGAGGACTCTTCCAACTCATTGCGTGACTCGTCATCCACCACCAAGGTTTCGACGCCATACTCTTCGCCCCGTACCCATCGCACGATGGCAGCGGCCACATAGACAAGCTAGTACGGTGGCAACGTCACCGTGAGTGAGCATACTTCCCCAACTCGCAACGGCAGATTGCCAGAAAACCGCCAGCCGGTGCGGGAACAATTCCACACGTTGCCATGGCCCTCAAAGTGATTGACCTGGTAGGTCACCGAACAGCACACTGCAAAACGTCGGAAGGGACGAATCGTGAAGGACATAGGAGCCTCACAGGGAGGCACATTCTAGGAGGGATGCGAAGGAAGGCGCAAGGACTGACCAGCGATGCGGGTGTGCCCCGAATCCGACTCGGTCGTTATGGCGCCTGCCAGCCTGAGACTATCGTTGCGTCTGGCGCGACCACGCTCTCTTGCATCACGAGCTTCTTGCCGAACTCGAATTGGATCGTCCCGTCCTGGCCAGGTCCTGCGCCGAGCGCATTGACGGTGGACCCGATTAGCGAGAGGTGCCCCGCCTGGATCAAGACACTGCCTCCGTTGCCCAGAGTGCTCGACGCATCAAACGTGCTGCCGATACTCTTGAAATGCTGGCTTGCCATAATGTTGATGGTGCCTCCGTTTTGAACATTGAACCCTGTCGCACGGACGGAAAGGGTGGTATCTTGTAACGTGATCGATTTCGTGGCGGGTGATCCCAAAATGATCATACCTCCACTGCCGCCGGCAAAAGTGCTCGCGTCCAGGATACTATTCGCGCTCTCGAGTCTCCCCACATCTCCTAGATTGAGCGTGCCCCCCTTGTTCCCAGATCCTGCGCCGAGCGCTGCGTTATTCAGGATGACCTTGTCGGCATGGAGCGTAATGGTTCCGCCAGGACCACCTGTCGAAGTTGTTCTGAGTGTACTGTTGTCAACGGTCACCTGCTTCGCGTGCGTTGGCGTGGTGGCATCGCTCAGGAGTCCTTGCAGGAGGATCGTGCCCGCCCCACCTCCGCCCGATGTATCTCGCGACTCTAGCGAAGCTTGGTTCGTCACGGTAATCCGCTCTCCATTGATTGTGATCGGACCCCCTGGCCGTATGTCATGCGGGCCCGCTGAGGCTCTAAGACTTCCACCGTCAATACTCATCGTTTTTGCGGTCAGTGAGATCCCCTGATTATCTACCCCTGGATGCGTGAATCCGTTGAATCCCTCCATTGTCGTGCTAATGCCGGTGGAAGAGAGACTGATGCTCCTGGTCGTCGGCGTGCCAATACTGACCGAACCGCGGAATCCACCGTCTAATAATAACCCTCTAGCATTGGCGGTCAGATCACTATTCGTGATACTCAAAGTCTCCAGATCCATAAACCGTATTTGCCCGGCATTGTTTCGGTCGGAGTTTGCAGACATGGTGGCCCGGTCCAACGTAACCGTGGCGGCATACACGTCGATGGTGCCCCCGTCCGCAACGGTTTCAGAAGTCCTCCCCACCCCATCTACGGTGACGCTACTGTTTTCGACCATCAGCCGTCCGGCCCGTATGACCACGGTGCCGCCCGCCAGCCCACTATTTACGCCGCTCGTACTCGCGCTAAGAGTGGCCCCATCCTTGACTAAGACGGTCCCGAGGCTCTTGAACCCGGACGAGGCTGAGAGGCTGCCATCCGTAACATTCACCTCGCCGCCCATCTTTGGGGACTGAGGCTTGCCCACGCTGACGAGGTTGATTCGGCCAGCCTCTGCCTCCACTGTCCCACCAATGATGGCAACGCCAGCGGTTTGCCCGTCCCCGGAAGGATTATCCCGGCCAACAAAGGAAATGGTTTGGCCGGTCGGAACGGTCAGGGTCGCCTCGGGCTGAACCGTGATCATCCCGGCCTGTCCACTCGGGAGGCCGGCCCCCAGAAACCCAAAGGCTTCAATCGGCGCGCTTGTTAGCAACGCGTCTTGTGCACCCTGGACGGCGTTGAATCGCGTCCCATCGGCTAATATCACATAGTTCGCCGTGCTCACATGCACAGAGCCACCGACATTCAGGGAGGCCGTCGGGCCAAAAACTACGCCTGCAGGATTAATGAGAAAGAGGTTCGCGTTACCAAATCCCGTGGTTTGCACCGTGCCAAAAATGTTGGAGGGATTGCCCCCCGTCACGCGCCCGAGGATATTGGTCGTTGGCAGGTTCGTGTTATTGAGAAAGTTCGCCACGGAATTCGAGGCGACGCTGAAGTCCCCGAAGCTATGGAACAGGTTGACCCCAGTGCCAGGGCGGGTGCCCCCTGTAATGTCATAGTTGACCTGGCCGCTCGGGAGCACAGTGGGTCCACTGACCTGGGTGTTGAGCCCCGACGGAGTAAGTGCCGTGGCGACTTGTGCGAAGGCCGACGGAACTGGCAACGAGAGGACGAGTCCGCCGAGGATGAGAGAGAGTGTCTGTTTGGGCTGTCGTGCATGCACGAGAACCTCCTCTCGACAGGGTGGTGGCGTCTGTGCTGACGTGGTTGATTTTGCCTCGTGGTGTCAGCTTCTCCTCAACCTGATATCGCTAGGAGTGCTGATAAATAGGTGGGAACCATATGCGCGATCGCAGGGCCATTGCTACCCCCTCGTCAGTAGGGAGTCCGCCCGGAGTGGCCTTTCAGCAGGGGCCTAAGTAATCGTAGGATAGGTACTAGTGTCGACATGCTTCTCCGCCCAACCCGGCGTCGTATGCAGCCATGTCGCGGCCAGCTACGGAACACCGTCAGAAGACGTTCCACACGACCTGAACATGAACGCCATGGTCTTGCAGATTGCCGCCTGGCCCGGGGGCCGGGACATGATTGAGCTGCTGCCCCCAATAGATGTTGGCGTTCGCCCGGTTCGCAATATTCCATCGGAGCCCGACGCCGATACTGGCAAGGGTCTGGGGGGACCCGGTCATCCCTTTTGCGGCCCAGGCCCGCCCCACATCGAGGAACGGGGCAGCTGGAGAATGGCATAGCCCGCGTTCGACCTGAGGAGCGGCAGACGGACTTCTAAGGAATAGAGGAAGGCGTTGTCACGGACTAGGGTATTCTCACGATACCCACGCACGCTGTACCGTCCACCGACGGCGAATTGTTCCAACGGGAAGAGCCGGTCATCAGCGATTTGAAGCACAGCGTAATTCGTCACTTCAATACCGGTCGAGGCAAGGAGGTGGACCCAGTTGACCTGCCCAAGCCAGGAGAAGAACTGACTATCAGCGACCGGACCGGAATTGATCGTGGCCCCTAGGACATCGACACCATAGGAGAATCGGGACCGGACCGTGATGACTGATGTGGTGGTGCGATGCATCCATTCTTGACCGACTCGGAGGACGCTCACAGTAGCAGCCCCGTTCTGCGTCCCAGACGTGAAATCGAAGGGCACTCCCAATAACGTTGTCTTATTAAACAGCCGTTCGCCCGTGATCGTCACAGCCACCTCATCACTCAGAGTCCGGTAGATTGGGTGGCGCAGGCCAATCGTGAAGATTTCTGATTGGCTTTCAATATCAAGAGCACGAAAAGGGCTTTCTACCACTAAGAAATCGTTGCGGCGGTAGCCGAAGAAGAGACTTGTGTTGTAGGCGTTCAGCGGCACGGTGTAGGAGGTGTCGATAATCGGATTCACGCCCCTAGACCGTCCATAGGTGAACGTCGCCACATCGCCGTGCCCGGTGAGGCTCTGATGGGCGATGGTAGCGAGTCCTCGCTCTGCGCCCACGACCGGGGTCTGATAGTTACTGAACTCCATCCACGCCTTAATCAGGTTGGCTTCCTGCACACGTACATCCAGGATCGCGTCGCCGCGCTCTGCGCCCGGCTTTAGCTCCGCCGTGACGCGGTCCAGTCGACGATCCTGTTGCAATATTTGGAGCCGCTCACGAAGAGGCCCCATGTTTAATGGAGGGCCCCCTCCCAACGAAATTCGGTCTCGGATATATGACGGGCGGAACCACTTGGTCCCCTCCACGCGAATCTCACTGAGCCGGCCTTCGATGACCTGGTACAGAATGGCTCCTTCCCGAATTTCCTGGTCGGGAAGTACGGCACCGGAATTCGTGTAGCCGTGGTTCACATAGAGCGTGGTGATGGACTGCCGGAGTGTCTCCAATTCTTCGGAGGTGACCTGTCGGTTTTCGTAGGGCGCGGTCAGCTGGGCAAAATCCTGGTCCGAGAACGTGGTGCTACCACGGACTTCGATACGGCTGACGTAGACCCGAATGCTCGGTCCTCGGTCAACCTCGTGCTCCATATCAGGTTGTTCCAGAGGGGGAAGTATTTCTTGTGGCGGCGGCGTAGGTCGCGGAGCCGAGGGATCACGCTCAGGGAGTCGCTGGTCGCCAGATCGGCCAGTGGGATCGATGATAGGCGGAAGTGCCTGAGCAAAGACCGGAGCGGAAACGAGCGGAACCCCGAGAAGGAGACACATCGCGCTTATCCGGACCAGCGGAGTCCTCAGAAGCAGGACGCCAGGAATCCATTGAAAAGAATTTCCCAACAGAGCAGTGGAGCGAAGCATACGCACACAACAAGTGGAAAGGCTTTGTGTATGCTTCCCGAGAATATGTGAAGGAGGTATGGAGGGCAGCAATTTCGGTTTTGGGAGATATTGTGCTAGAAGTCGATACGAATAAGTCGGACGGTGCTTGTCATATCAACTTATCCCATGCGTTGCGCGATAATACTCACCGCGAGGTCTATTCCTAGCTCTGGTCTTCACTAAATCCGTCTGCTTATCTGCAGCATAAGGGGCCGGTTTACGACGCCTCACTTGACAATTCAGCCTACACAGAGCTTGAAGTGATTTCTAGCCATTGTGATCAATGAAGGCCACAAAACGATAACCGGCTGAATAGGAGCAGGAAAGTGTGGTGGTGCCGAAGCCGGGATTTGAACCCGGACACCCTTGCGGGCGCTAGACCCTGAATCTAGTGCGTCTGCCAGTTTCGCCACTTCGGCATAAGACCGAGGTGTGGATTATCCTGAATTCTCGTGAGCTCCGTCAAGCAAAGTGAGACACAATCTTTTGCGTTAGGGAACCGCACGGACCACCGCGTCGTTCATCGCCCAACATCCTGTTGATGCGATGTCCCGCTGATCACCGCTGATGATGATCCGCTCCCGCACCAACCCGGCCGCGGCCAGCAACGAGGCGGCGGCAATCCGCGGGGCTTCATCGGCGATCAGGACGTCGAACCGTACCCGGCTGAAGAGGGGATCGCTCGCGACTCGAGTCGGCGTCGCGGCCACCAACCGACGATTTTGTATGAACGCCTGCCGGTTTGTATCCTCTTCGGCAGCCAGCAACTCTCGAATCTTCTTGGTCCCTCCCAACGTCGTGATGTCTTCTTTGAGGTCGTCAAACTCGGGACGCATACCTCTTGGAATGGCCGCTTCCGGAACAAGCTTCTGAATGCGGACTTGTGCAATGTCGATCTCTTTGTTCAGCTCGTCGACCTGCTTCTGATACAGCGTACGATACTGCTGGAGCGATTCCACATTCTTTCCGACGGCCTGCATGCTCAGACGACGGAACAACGGGAGGTTCTCATATTCGGTGAGGGTGGCGACGACGGCGTCCATCTTTGATTGGAGTTCACTCAGCTGGGTCATGAGGCGCCATTGGAGCGAGCGCACCTCATCCAGATCCTTTTGTTTTTGTCCTTTATAGGCCAGAAACGGCGTGAGTTCCCGGAACCTGTCGTACTTGCGCCGCAGCGAGGCTTTCTCTGCTCGAGACTTCGCATAAAACTGATGCATTTGCGCTTCGAACCCCAGCTCCCCAAGACTGATGCCCGCACTTTGTGAGGTGACCGGCATTTCATACCGACTGATCCACATCTTGTAGCTGAGACCGCCCGCTTTCATCGTACGTGCGATCATACCCACAATCTCATCTGATTCCTGATGATCTGGACTGAGCAACAGAATGTATTTGTTCGCACGAATCAGTTCCATCGCCAGGCTCGCCAGCTTTTGACGGCGCAGCGACCGGTCATCCGACCAGACGGTGGTCAGGACAGACGAAACCTGTCCACCATCGCCTGGCGTCTGAAGCAAAGGAACCAAACGCTCGGAAGGGCCAAGATTGTACGCGTTGGCCTTCGTCACCATCTCCTTCAACCGTGTGGCCGACGTGCCAAGAAGGCCGGCCAGGTCTGGGATGAGCGTCACGGAGGACTCCGAGGCCCCGAGGGCATCCATCACTTGAATGATGGCTGTATTGCCCGCCTGGCGCAGGACGATCCCCTCGGCCGGTTCCACCTCGATCTCGTCGGACGGAACGATGGACAGGGGAAGATCGACCGAAAGAGAAACTCCCGGAGGCAAGATAAACTCGTACAGATGGAGCCCTCCGATCGTCTGGACAAGTCGACCCCGGGAAGCGACGATGGGGACATCATGCCCGGCATCGCCGATCCGTTGCCGTTCAGCTTCAAGCCAAGCTATCCACAATGCAATGAGATCTTTCGCTGTCATAACCACTCCCACTACGACATGGAAAATCTATGATAAAGGCGCGCCAGCATAGCTGTCTACCGCAGGAGTCGCTTCCGAAACGCGACATTCAGGACCATAGGTCACCCTTGTCTTCCACCGTCTGTTTGTCTAGAATGAGCCTCTTCGCGCGGGCTCAGAGGAGGATTCGGTGAAGGGCTTGCGGTTCGAGCGCATCGGCACGGGGCGGTACTATAATGTGGTCTTCCACATCGGCAGTACCTACGTGCCCGTGAGCGACGATACGGTGGAAGAACTCAAGGGCCAGAGTCTTATGCCAGCCGAGCGATTCCTGGACCTCCTCATCGACCGCGTCGGCTATTCCTCTTACCTCAAAGATCAGATCCGGACGGAACTGAAAGCCTCAGGCGATCCGGTCACCCAGATTACGGTCCTGCAAGGGGCCATCCGCGAACTCTGATCGACTGTTACGCAGGCATCCAACTGCAATCACAAAATATGCTCCTTCTACTTCCCCAGGGACACGCGAGCTTTTCGTTGGATCGCGCGCATTGGAGGGACTGCTAATCCGGCACCTGCCCTTCTTGGAATAGCTGATTCATAATCGCATTTCTTATTTCAGGGTCCCGATAATATTTCATGGCCTTCGAGTAATTCTCCATCGCGCTCTGGCGCTTGCCGCGGATCGCATACATTTCGGCAATGCCGTGATACGCGCGGGGATCCTCTTCATTGCACTTCAACGCGCGACTAAACAACTCTTGGGCGTCCTGGAACCGCTGTTTTCTCAGCGCCAGCCATCCGAGCGCCGAGTATGCCGAGCCAAACTCTGGATTGGCTGTCAGTCCGTCGCGATAGGACTTTTCCGCCAAATCCAAGCGCCCCCGCGTTTCGTACAACCCGCCCAGCGCGAAGTGAACTTCGGCGTCCTTCGGATTCAGTTTCAATGCTGTTTTATAGGATTGCACCGCCGGCTCCATCTTCCCCTGTTCCGCCAGGGCGCAGGCAAGATTGGCGTGGGCGACGGGGTCGTTTGGGCTGTACTTAATGACCTCGCGATATTCCTTGATCGCCATCTCCAGCCGGCCCTGCTCCTGATAGGCCACGCCGAGATTGGTCCGCGCCGGCACAAAATCAGGAGCCCGCCGCACCGCCTCGCGGTACTCCTTGATCGCCATTTCGAGATGGCTAGCCCGTTCATGAATCTGTGCCAGAAAGTAGTGGGGGTAGGCGGACTGGGGAAGCAGCCGTGCGGCTTCTTTGTACGAGTGCACGGATTGTTCCGATTGCCCCGACTGCGCCAGGAATAGGCCCATGACCAAGTGAACGTTCCCGTTCTCTCGTTGACCCTCCACGAGCGCATCCACCCAGGCTTTGACCGTCGCGATATCGCCTTCAGCCTCCAGGCATAATGAGTGGGTCTTCCATGCGTCGGCAAACTGCCCGCGCAGCAGGTAGACGACGTTTTGGGCGAAGATCGGCCGAGGGTCTTTGATCTCCGCATGCTCCCGGCTCTTGACCCAGGTCGATGCTTCGGCCAAGAGCGTATCCCATGCTCCCGCCACGACCGCGGCTTCGCTCTGTCCCTGAGGGGTGCTCATGAACCGTAGGCCGATCCTACCGCGTCAAGGTGTCGTCAACGTCCGGCGGAGTGGCTTGGATACGTTCGCCAAGGAAGGGAAATCGTTTCGCGAGCTGCTGCTTCATCTGCCAGGCGACGGTTCGATAGGACCAGTGGCCTTTCACGCCCGATCGGAGCTTGCTGATGTACTCCGCTTCCGCATAGTCCATCTTGAACAAACAGCGGACCTTGAACCCGAACGGAATAGCATAGAGCGACGCTTCCTGGTCTTTCAACTTCAGCAACTCGATGTCATTGCGCACGGCGTTCATGGACTGCCGGTATTCCTGATCCAGCCCGGCTTCGACAAGTCGCGGCGGCACATCGTAGCCATGCATGGTCGTGAAGTTCTGTTGAATTTGTTGGCAGCGCCGGTGCCGATGCATATCGCGCCACGCGCCGATATCCATCAGGATGTCGAAATTGAGCGCGTAGCCGCTGCGAAACTCCTTGATGAGTTCATCATGGGGGCCGCGTTGACTGGTGGCGACGGCGATCGTGTCCTGCTTCTGTTTTTCAGACCAGTCTTTCACAACTTCGAGAATGTTCCGGTACGGTGCATGCGTGACGCGGTAGAGCAGCGTGGTCACGATTTCGTCGACCGGATGATGCGGCTCGACCAGGTCGACCGGCTCCGCTTGCCCCCAGCGACTCGGCTGGTCAAGTCCGGTCGCGCGCAACACCTCCTTCGCATGGCGGGCCAGATCGGAATACACCGACTCTTGATAGGGACTCGCCTGTGCATGACGCGCGAGCGTAGGCGCCAGGGGATCGGTCAGTCCGGCGGCCTGCCCGGAGAGTTCTCCCCAGAGATTCACCGGCGGCCGCTGGCAGGCCTCTTTCAAATCGTCGCCGATGGCCCGCAACTCCGGCAATTGGGAGGATAGCAAACGGGTAATTTGCTTTTCCAATGTACGGATGCTGACCACCTGACCCACGTTGGTCTTCGCCGCGAGAGGAAGAAGATAGCGGGTGATATCGAAGGCTCGCGCAGCGATCGTTCGCTGGTAGTCGGCCGGTTTCATGGCCTCCGGTCGAGGCTCGCGTTCGGAAAGAAACTTCGTCAGTGGATCGTGCAACAGGCGATAGATTTCGGACAGGCTTCGGAGGATGCCTTCGTAGACCGCTTCCGTTTCGCTGCCTCGAATCTGATCCGGCACGAACCAGCGGCTGGACGCGAAATTCTGATAGCGGCTGGATTTGGCCTGGCCGTCCCAGAGGGGTTCATCTTCCAACCGAATGGCGGCGAGCTCGGAAATGTCTTCAAAACAGATAATGACATGGCCCAAGTCGGCAATCGAGGCATGCCCGTAGTCGAAATAGAACTGGTCCCAGAACTTCTCCGAGGAATGGCCGTGGACCCATTTGATGCTGTTTTCAATGGAGTCGGGCGAGCGACTGTACCGGGCGAGCGCGTACGCGGATTTTTCCGGCGGCATCGGAGCGACGGCGACGACACGGCGACTGGTTTGCCCTTGGCTCATAGGTCACATCTAACAACCGTCGGAAGGACTCGACAAGCGGCACACAGTGTAGGCCGCGCACTATACCTCTCGTGCCTGCAAGGCGCAAGGTCCACACTCCGTTGACTTGCCGCGGAATGCGCCGCTATAGTCGCGACGTTTTCTCCCACAAAGGATCCCGGCATGATCAAGGGTATTAAAGGCGTCAAAGACGTGTTGCCGGAAGAGGCGCCCCGCTGGCGCTTCATCGAAGAAACGGCCAGGCGGTGGGCCACCGGCTACGGCTTTCAGGAGATCCGCATCCCGATCTTCGAAGTCACCACCCTGTTTGCACGAAGCATCGGCGCCTCGACCGACATCGTTGAGAAGGAAATGTACACGTTCCAGGACCGGGATGGCACGTCGCTGACGCTTCGCCCCGAAGGGACCGCTGGAACCGTTCGGGTGTATATCGAACACAACCGCGCGGCTGATCCGGTCCCGCAGAAGTATTTCTATCTGGGTCCGATGTTTCGTCACGAGCGGCCCCAAGCCGGGCGTCTGCGCCAGTTTCACCAGTTCGGTGTGGAATCGTTCGGAACGGCTGATCCGCGCGCCGATATCGAAGTGATCGCACTGTTGTGGCGGGTTCTCTCCGACCTCGCCCTTCCTGGTCTGACGCTGGAAATCAATAACCTCGGCTACGGCAGTGATCGGGAAACGTATCGGCCTCATCTCGTGGCCTATCTCCGTCACCGGGAAGATGCCCTCTGTGGAAATTGCCGACGACGCATTGAAACAAATCCGCTCCGCGTTTTGGATTGCAAGGTTCCTGAGTGCCGTGCCGCGACGGATTCGGCTCCCCGCTTCGCTGAGTTTCTTTCGGAACAAGCCCGAACCTACTTCGCACGGGTCTTGGCCGGTCTTGACTCGATTGGAATTCCCTACCACTTGAATCACCGGCTCGTTCGCGGGCTTGACTACTATGGACTCACAACGTTTGAAGTCACAACGACGAACCTGGGTGCGCAGAATGCGGTGGGGGCCGGCGGTCGGTACGATGGGCTTGTCGAGACTCTCGGAGGTCCACCGACCCCGGCGGTCGGTTTTGCCGTTGGGTTGGAGCGAATGGCGATGATGTTGCCGGTCACGGCTCTTGCATCGGCTCCTGGAGCTGTCACTGTCTATGTCGCTGGCTTCGGTGATCGTGGGTCAGCGGCGGGTCTATCAGCGCTTGAAGAACTCCGCTTGGCAGGAATCCGGGCTGTTTCTGACTTTCGCTCCGGGACATTGAAAGCCCACCTGCGACAAGCTGATAGGCTTGGGTGCCGCTTTACCTTAATCGTCGGGGATGATGAGACAACGAACGGATTTGGCATTCTTCGTAACATGGAAACGAAGGTCCAATCTAGTGTGGCTCTCCCTTCTCTCAGTCTCCATGTTTTAGCGATCCTGCAAGGCTGCTAATTCACAGTTTTTCGGATTGACTTTCCTCAAAAAACCTCTTAACCTTTACAATAATAAAACTTATAAGTATTTGATTATTTAGTATAAAATTGTATTGGTCTGTAGGATGAAGCGTAAACTCGGTCTCCTTCTTTCTCTTCCCCCTTCACATAGCAGCGTCGCCACCGTTCATGGGCTGGCACAGGCTGCTCTGGAAGCTGGCCATGAGGTGTATCTCTACCTCATTGATGAAGGGGTAAAGAACATTCATGCTCCTCAATATCAAGCTTTAGCTCAATCAGGCGCGAAGGTCTTTGCTTGCGCGTATGGCTGTCAACAACATCACGTTTCAACCACAAATCTTGATCCGAACATCTCACTCTGTGGTCTGGTGGTTCTTTCTGGAATTATTGACGTCTGTGAGCCGTTTTTATCGTTCACCTGAAAATATCAATTTTTCTCTCATGGCTAAGAACATTGCGGTTGTCATTCAGGAAGATCCTCGAAAGACCCATAGGCCTGTTGAAGCACTGCGCATTGCTCTTGGTCTTATTGCCGGATCCCATGCGACCACGGTGATTCTCCTGGGTGAAGCTGTTCGCCTCCTCTTTGAAGACACGGACGATGTTATAGACGTAGATATTCTCGATAAGTATCTTCCATCTATTGAGTATCTCGAAATGCCCTTTGTTCTTCACAGCACAACAGAGAGATCCTCTGTCCGTAAGGGCTTTCGTATTCGATACGAGACCGACGAGGGTATTCGTTCTCTTATTCAATCGATGGATCGCACGCTTGTTTTCTAAGCGACTGTCCGAGAGGGTCTTTTCATGTCTCTGCTTGTTTACTTACTCCGCAGTCACGCGCAGGTGATGTCACCTGCACTGTATCCCCACAACGATTCCGGCGTTACGAGTCTTGCTATTGAACGTGCTGCCAGTTCGACTGTCCCATCGCCACCTGCTGTAATGTTTCAACCCGGAGATACGGCATCTTGGAAGGTAGGAGAACAATTGACGTATAAGCAGCTTCTAGATCTAGTTATCGATGCAGAGAAGGTCATTACCCTCTGACTTCTGAATGTCATGTTTAAAGAAAGAAATAGTCGTCGGAGTCGGAGTAAGAGTAGTAAAGGGAATTGCGGGGATAGTCGTGATCTAGTTGTTTCAATAGGAAAATAATCAGTCAGCGTTTGTGAAAAGGATTGGGAGTTTATTCTTGATGTAAGGAGTATGAGTTGTGGAGAGCTTGTTGAAGTAATCATCGGTGAGAAACACAACTCGACAACGCCAGGGACGACGTGTTATTGACCATCTCTCTCAGCAGCCTGAACGAGTCGGAAACGACCAAGTTATCCACAGATGTGAATAAGTCTGTGTATAGGAATTTGAGTGGTTTATGAGTGTCGACACGGTATGGCAAGAAGCGCTTCATTACATCCAAGGAAAGGTTCCAAAGCAGGTCTATGACACCTGGTTCATCCCTGCGCGCTTGGACCGGATCGAGAACTCAACTGTCCATATCGGAGTCCCGAATAAATTCTTTGGAGACTGGCTGCATACGCATTACGGACCTCTGCTGGCAGAGGCAGTGGCAACAGCTCGTGGCGGAGGCGACTTAGCCCTGAATTTTGTGGTCTCTCAAAAGCCTTCCCCGCGTCTCGCAGAGCCCCAAGCCACCCTTACTGCTGGCCGGGCCGGAAGCCAGTCGAAGGCCCGCCGGGGGATTCAGCTCAACCCGAAGTATACATTCAAGAACTTTGTGGTAGGTGCGGGCAATCAGTTTGCCCATGCGGCCTGTATGGCGGTGGCGGAGCAGCCAGGGAAGACCTACAACCCCCTCTTCATTTACGGCGGCGTGGGGTTGGGTAAAACCCACTTGTTGAATGCGATTGGAAATCATGTGGCTGAGCAGACGGACCTCCGTATCGCGTATTTGACGACCGAGCAGTTTACAAACGAGGTCATCAACTCCATCCGGTACGACAAGATGATGGACCTCAGGAAGCGCTATCGACACATTGACATGCTCATGATCGATGATATTCAGTTTCTGGTTGGGAAAGAGCGGACTCAGGAGGAGTTCTTCCACACATTCAATGCCTTATACGAGGGGCATAAGCAGATCGTCCTTTCCAGCGACCGGTTTCCAAAAGACATGCCGGATATTGAAGAACGCCTGCGATCACGGTTCGAATGGGGGCTCATCGCGGATTTACAGCCCCCCGATGTCGAGACTCGCATCGCGATCCTGAGGAAGAAATCGGAGGATGAAGGAGTCAAGTTACCGGAAGACGTGATTCAGTTCCTTTCCACCACGATGAAGAGCAACATCCGCGAGCTCGAAGGGAGTCTGGTGCGATTAGGGGCTTATGCGTCACTGACAGGCCAGATCATTACCCTGGACATGGCAAAGAACGTCCTCCGCGACCTCATCGGGGACAAGAAAAAGATTGTCGCGATGGACGATATTCAAGAAGCCGTGTGCACCCAGTTTCATATCAAAATGACCGAACTGAAATCCCGACGCCGGAGCAAGACGCTTGTACACCCTCGGCAGATTGCGATGTATTTGTGTCGCGAGCTGACCGATGCCTCATATCCTGAAATCGGACGCCAATTCGGGGGCAAGGATCACACGACCATCATTCACGCCTGCCGCCAGGTGACGAAGGCCAAAGAGGCCGATACGGCGTTGCACACGACGCTCGAAACGTTGAAAGAACAGATTCTGCGGAGTTAAGGGCTTTCCCCTGGGAGAATGCGCCATGAAAGTACGGATCGGGCGGGACGAATTACTGACCGGACTCCAACGGGTTCAGGGCGTCGTGGAGAAACGGAACACGATGCCCATTCTGTCGAATATTCTGCTGGAGGCCAAGCAGGACGGCGCAGAAATCGTGGCGACGGACCTCGAAATCGGCATGCGGGGCCTGTATAAGGCGACCGTGCTCAAGACCGGAGGCGTGACCATATCCGCCCGCAAGCTGTTCGAGATCATCAAAGAACTGCCGTCGGGTGAAATCGAGTTGACAGCGGGAGACAACAACTGGACGACGATTCAAGCCGGGAAGAGCCAATTCAAAGTCGTCGGATTGCCCAGCGCGGAGTACCCCGCCTTGCCGGCCATTGAGCGCGAAGGGTTGACGCCCCTCTCGGGAGACGGTCTCCTGGAATTGATTCGCAAGACGCTCTTTGCCGCCGGCGATAACGATGCCCGCTATATTCTGAACGGCCTGCTGGTCAGCCTCGTCGTCACCGACAAAAAAACTGCGCTTCGATTGGTCGGCACCGACGGCCATCGTTTGGCCGTGGCGGAACAGGAAGTGGGCAAGGCCGGCAGCAAGGGTGGCCCACAGGAAATCAAGGCGATCATTCCCAAGAAAGCCGCGCAAGAGATGCGGCGGCTGCTGGAAGAAGGAGGAGACGGGGAACCCCTCATCGGCTTTACGAAGAATCTGATGATCTTTCGCAAGAGCGGCCTGCTGCTGACCTCCCGGCTCATGGAAGGCAACTATCCCAACTATCAACAGGTCGTTCCAAAAGAAGGCGGCAAGAAAATCAGCGTGAATCGGGTTGAACTGGAAGGCGCGTTGCGCCGCGTGTCGGTGCTGTCCAAGGACCGGGCGAGTGCCGTAAAGGTCTCGTTCGCACCGGACAAGATGACCCTGTTTTCCAGCAGTCCGGATTACGGAGAAGCAACCGAAGAACTACCCGCGCACTACGAAGGGGAATCCCTCACCACCGGGTTTAATGCCCGTTATCTTCTGGATGTCTTCAGCGTGATGGACGGGGAAAGCCTCTCGTTGCAGATGGAGACTCCGCTCAGTCCGTGTTTGATCCAGGAATCCGAGAGTCCTGGATTTAAGTGTGTCGTGATGCCGGTCAAGATCTAGTCGGATGCTGAACATGCTCCCCAGTTTCGCTCTCGGCTCGAAGAAATCCTCGGCGCACCCCATGCGGGGAAAGGGCTGTCCTGGCAGCCCGAGGTGGGCGGACGAGACCCGGTATGTCTCCGGTTTTTTCTCGTCTGCGGCCTCGCTGGATGAGCACGTCGGGCATCCTCGAAAGAACACGATCAGAGATTAGGAGACGGATGGCCACCGAAGAATCCATCACCAAACCGAAATCGGACAGCTACGGCGCAGATCACATCAAGGTTCTCGAGGGGCTTGATGCGGTCCGTAAACGGCCTGCGATGTACATCGGAAGCACCAGCGTCGACGGGCTCCACCATCTCGTCTATGAAGTCGTCGACAACAGTGTCGATGAGCATATGGCCGGGTTCGGCGATGCGATCGAGGTTACGATCCACATCGACGGCAGTGTGACGGTCGTCGACAACGGGCGTGGCATTCCCACGGGAATGCATTCCATCCAAAAGAAATCAGCCGCGGAAGTGGCGCTGACAGTGCTCCATGCGGGCGGCAAGTTCGAGCAAGGCGCCTATACGGTCTCCGGCGGTCTGCACGGTGTCGGCATCTCGGTTGTGAACGCGTTGTCAGAGTGGCTCGAACTGGAGATCTGGCAGGACAGCCAGGTGTTCGAGCAGCGATATGAACGCGGCAAACCCGGCGCGCCGCTGAAAGCCACAGGCAAGACGAAGCGTCGTGGCACCAAGGTCCGGTTCAAACCGGACAGCCAGATCTTCGAGACACTGGAATTCAGCTTCGATGTGTTGGCCCAGCGCCTGCGCGAACTCGCCTTCCTGAACAAAGGACTTGAGATCACCCTCAGAGATGAGCAAAAAGAGCCTGTCAAGGAACAGATCTTCCTCTACAAGGGCGGCATCGTCTCCTTTGTCGAACATTTGAACGAAGCCAAAACGCCGCTGCACAAGCCGATTTACGTGAAGGTTGAGAAACCTGAAATGATGCTGGAAGTCGCGCTTCAATACAACGACAGCTACGCCGAGAACCTGTTTTCCTTTGCAAACAACATCAACACCAAGGAAGGCGGTACACACTTGGTGGGCTTTAAGGCCGCGCTCACGCGTACGATTAACAACTACGCGAACGCCAACGACTTGCTCAAGAAAGACACCGAATCGCTCACCGGTGACGACGTCCGTGAAGGACTTACTGCCGTCGTCAGCGTCAAGGTCCGCAATCCGCAGTTTGAAGGCCAGACGAAAGCGAAGCTGGGCAACAGCGAAGTGAAAGGGGTTGTCGAGGCCGCGGTCAACGAGGCCTTGGGCAACTACTTTGAGGAGAATCCTCCGGTCGCCCGAAAGATTATTGGCAAGGCCGTCGACGCTGCCCGCGCCCGTGAAGCGGCGCGCAAGGCCAAGGATCTGATTCGGCGCAAGAGCGCGCTCGACGGCGGCTCGCTCCCCGGGAAGCTGGCCGATTGTTCGGAAAAAGATCCGGCCTTGAGCGAACTCTATATCGTCGAGGGCGATTCAGCCGGCGGGTCCGCGAAGCAGGGCCGCGATCGCAAGTTCCAAGCGATCCTGCCGCTCAAAGGCAAGATCCTGAACGTCGAGAAAGCGCGCTTCGACAAAATGCTCTCGAGCGACGAGATCCGGACGCTCATCATGGCGCTCGGGACCGGCATCGGCCGCAAGCGCGAGGAAAGTGACAAGACCGAGAAGGACACCTTCGACATCGCGAAGGCGCGCTATCACAAGATCATCCTCATGACCGACGCCGACGTGGACGGCAGTCACATCCGCACCTTGCTGCTCACCTTCTTTTTCCGGCAGATGCCCGAACTCATTGAGCGCGGCTATATCTATATCGCCCAGCCTCCCCTCTTCAAAGTGAAGAAAGGGAAAGCGGAGCGGTATCTCAAGGACGAAGGGGTGTTGAACGAACACCTGGCCGACCTGGCAGTGGAAGATGTCGAGCTCTATGTGGAAGGGACGCAGGGGTATGTCACCGGGCGGCGGCTCCTGCCGATTCTCAAGAAATTGATCGCCTTCGAAACGTTGCTCGGTCGGCTGAACAAGAAGTCGCACGAGGCCGTGATGGTGCGCGCGTTCGTCGACGAACCGGGACTCGATCGCGAGTTGCTCAAAGATCAGGCGGCGCTCAAGAAAGCGGTCGCCAATGTCAAGAAGACGCTGGCGGGGATTTTCCCAAAAGTGACGCCAACCTTCGAGATCCTCGACGACGAAGAGCATCAATCGAACAAGGTCGCCTGTCGGTTGCACGCGAACGGAATCACCCATGAATTGAACGTGACGCACGACCTGGTGGGCTCTGCCGACTTTCGTGAGCTCCAGAAGCTGACTCCTTCCGCCATTGGGCTGGGCCGAGCTCCCTATAAGCTCAAAGCCAAGGGGCAAGAAGACCACTATCAGTCGACGGATGAATTGGTGAAAGCCATTGTAGACATCGGAAAGCAAGGACTGAGCATCCAGCGCTACAAAGGCCTTGGGGAAATGAATCCGGGACAGCTCTGGGAAACCACTATGAATCCGGAAATGCGCACGCTCTTGAGAGTCACGCTCGAGGACCTCACCGGTGTCGATGAGATCTTTACGATTCTCATGGGTGATGAGGTCGAGCCGCGACGGAATTTTATTCAAACGCACGCGCTCGAAGTGAGAAATCTGGACGTGTAGGTGGTTGGCAAGATCGTTGGTAAACGGATTGATTTCTAGCTATGCCTGTTCGCCCATTCTGGGTTGCGGTGTTGGCGCTGTGGGTTGTGCTGTTGGTGTTAGAGATCAATCGTGGCTCAGCGAGCATTCTTCTCGATGCATTGCCGCGCTCGCTCGGAATGCTGACCGGTTGTTTGATACCAGGATTTCTGCTTTGGGGTCTAGCGCGAGCGTTTGGTGCTTACAAGGAACCAAGTCAAAGACGGGCGATGGTCTTGGTTGGAGCAGTGGTAGCGGTCGTACTGATGGTTATTGGAATGAGCTCTCCATGAAGAAAAATAAGGAGATTCGATAGAGGCAACCTTACTACTGTAAAGTCGGGAAGCTGTCGACTGTCAGAATCAGATAGGGGGCTAAAAATGAACTTGTTCCACGACCACATGTATCAACCTTATGAAGCTCCAATAATAGAAGGACCAAGCAAATACGATTACGCAACGTTCGAAGCCGACGGAGTAAACATATTGTCCAATTAGGTGGCGGGAGAAGTTCGAGTTGCTCGCTCAAAGCAAGCTTGCCAAATTAAGGGAGAAGAATTCGGAATGGCAACCGTTTCTTGTTCGCCGTGACCATCCATTCGCCTATAGCGGAGAGCCTGAAGTTATGAAACCTCTTCAGTTCTGGTTCAGGTTGGAGAAACGAGGGTAGCCCTTTGTGTTTCAGATATCCTTTGACTGTAGGATGCTCAAAATGGTCATCCAGCGAGGCCGCAGGCGACGCCAACACCGCAGGTGTACCCTCTGGGGTACATTGAGGATGTTGGCGAGCCGAGAACGAAGCTGGTGATCATGTTCAGCGTCCGCGGAGAAGTTTAATGCCCCCTGATGAACGACTAGGCCACATCGCGATTGAAGACGAGATGAAGTCGTCCTATCTCGATTACGCGATGAGCGTGATCGTGGGGCGAGCGCTTCCAGACGTCCGCGACGGCCTCAAGCCGGTCCATCGCCGTATCCTCTACGGCATGAACGAAATGGGTCTGGCCTCCAACCGAGCCTACCGCAAGTCCGCCAAAATCGTGGGCGAGATCATGGGGAACTATCACCCCCACGGCGATTCAGCAATCTACGACACCCTCGTTCGGATGGCGCAGAACTTCAACATGCGCTACCCGCTGGTCGACGGCCAGGGCAACTATGGATCGATGGACGGCGATTCACCGGCGGCCATGCGGTACACCGAAGCACGGATGACCAAGCTCGCGGAGGAAATGCTGGCCGACATCGACAAGGAAACGGTCGACTTCGGTCCCAACTATGACGAATCGCGCCAGGAGCCGTTGGTGCTTCCGACCAAAGTGCCGAATCTCCTCGTCAACGGAGCCGGCGGCATCGCGGTCGGCTACGCGACGAATATTCCCACCCACAATATCGGCGAAGTGATCGACGGGCTGCTGCTTCTTTTGGAGAATCAGGACATCACGATCGCCCAGTTGATGAAGAAAATCCCCGGGCCCGATTTCCCCACGGCCGGATTTATATACGGCATGAGCGGTATCAAGGAAGCCTATGAGACGGGGCGCGGTCTTCTGAAGCTGCGGGCAAAGGTGGTCGTTGAGACCGACGAACGCACCGAGCGCGAACGGCTCATCGTCACGGAGGTTCCGTTCCAGGTCAATAAAGCCAAGCTGATTGAGAAGATCGCCGAGCTGATCCAGGACGACCGGATCAAAGGCATCTCCGATTTGCGCGACGAATCGTCGGATCGTGAAGGGGTGCGGGTGGTGATTGAGCTGAAGCGGAACGAGATTCCCTTGGTGGTCTTGAACAATCTGTATAAGCACACCCAGCTGGAAACCACGTTCGGCGTCATCATGCTGGCGCTGGTCAACAATCGTCCCGAAGTTCTGAACCTCAAGCAAATTCTGCATCACTTTTTGGACCATCGGCGCGAAGTCGTTGTCCGACGGACTTCGTACGAACTGCGCAAAGCGGAGGAACGGGCGCATATTCTCGAAGGGCTCAAAATCGCTCTCGACAATCTCGATGCCGTGATCACACTCATTCGGCGTTCGCAATCGCCCGACGAAGCCCGCGCCGGCTTGATACGGCAGTTTGCCCTCAGTGACATCCAAGCCACCGCGATTCTTGAGATGCGGCTCCAGCGCTTGACGCAGCTTGAGCGGACCAAACTCATCGAGGAATACCAGGAAGTACTCAAGCAAATCGAATATCTCAAGTCGGTCCTGGCCAGCGAAGCCTTGGTGCGAACCATCATCAAAGGCGAGCTGACCGATCTCCGTGAAGCTTACAAGGACGAGCGGCGGACGCAAATCGTCAAGGAAGAGGCGGAAATCAGCCTCGAAGATCTGATCGCGGAAGAAGAAGTGATCGTCACGATTTCTCATACCGGATACATCAAACGGAATGCCGTGTCGCTCTATCGTGCCCAGCGACGAGGTGGCAAGGGCAAGATCGGGATGGGTATCAAGGATGAGGATTTCGTCGAGAATCTGTTTACCGCGTCCACGCACGACTCGCTCCTCTTCTTCACCGACGCCGGAAGGGTGTACTGGCTGAAGGTTCACGAAATTCAGGAAGCCAGCCGGGCTGCCAAGGGGAAAGCGCTCGTTAATCTGCTCGCCCTGTCAGGCGGTGAAAAGGTCACGGCGACGTTGCCGGTGAAGGAATTCCGAGACGACCGGTATATTGTGATGGCCACGAAGAAGGGCGTCATCAAGAAAACCGAATTGTCCGCCTATAGCAATCCAAGGCAAGGCGGCATCATCGCGCTGGGACTGGAAGATGGCGACAAGCTCATTGGGGTCCATCTGACCGACGGCCATCGTGAAATTCTTCTCGGAACGAAACAAGGCATTACCATTCGATTCAAAGAGGAAGAAGTGAGACCAATGGGTCGGACCGCCTACGGCGTGAAAGGGATCACGCTCGAAGAAGGCAACGAGGTGATCGGGATGGAAACGATCACCCCCGATTCCACGACCGCAATTCTGACCGTGACGGAAGGCGGCTACGGGAAGCGGACGCCGGTGAACGAATATCGCATTCAGGGCCGTGGCGGCAAAGGCATCATCAGCGTGAAGACGACCGAGCGAAACGGCTTAGCCATCGGATTTCTGCAGGTGCGAGATGGCGACGAGATTGTGCTGATCGCCGCGCAGGGCAAAGTGCTTCGCTGCAAGGTGGACGACATCCGCGAGATCGGCCGCAATACGCAAGGCGTTCGCATTCTCGATCTCGATGGTGAAGGAGATCGAGTGGTGGGTGTCGCCAGGCTCGCTGAAGGAGTCGACCGAGAGGATGCGGCCACGGAGAACACATCCGAGGTCTAATCTGGCTGATTGAAACAGGCCATTGTGCTGGGCCGCGCAGGTTTTCAATACACGAGCAGGTATCCTCTCCAATGCCTCCCTCCGGTTCCAAGACCAAGAAGCCGCTGGATACGGTTGTCAAAATGGCGCTGAGCGTCTTCGTGGGGTCCTTCGCCCTCATCTGGGGAGGCATGTATCTCAGCCGCCCCGATCGATCGATTCCCCCGTATAGCGTCGGCGCTCAAGTCGGTTCCCTGGTCGCGACGCACGTTCCTTTAGGAACGACCGACCAGCAGATTGAAACGTTGCTGAAGCGTTTTCGAAAGGTCGGTCGCCAGACACACGATTTTGGCTCTATGAAGATTTACCCCACGACGCCGGGCGATCCCGGAGGCCGGTATCAACAGATCGTCATCTATGTGTTCGACGACGGTGGATGGACCGAACCGGAGATGCTGGCGAAATATGTGGCCGGCGATGCGTCGATCGTCAAGGAGTTTGAGACATCAGTTCGGGGGTACTATCGATTGCAGAATCAGGAAGAAGAAGGAGGAATCGGTCCTGTGCCCAAGAGCCGTGAGGTCTCTGATCTCACGCGCATATTATTCAAGGGGCGTGTGACGGACCCCGTACCGGTGGATGAGGAGCCTGAGACAGGGATCTCGCTATCACCTCTGTAAACCGTTCGCGGAGACCGGGATCCTGTATCGCCGTAGTATGCGATGATGCTTCAGCCCGTGCAGCTTCGGCCAGAGGGGATTTGCCATCAGCGGAAGGGGTTGAGGCAGATGCCACTGTCTGCGAGGGGATCTCACCCACACGGAGCACAATCTCCGTGACAAATTCCGTCTCAGCCTCCGCGTTCAGTTTGGCCAGGAGCGTAGGTTTCAGGAAGGTCAGCTGCTGAAGCCATACAGAATTCTGGACGATCAGATAGAGCTTCTTGAAACGAATCTGGGCCGGCCAGGTGTGCGAGGCGATGGGATCACCGACGATCTCGTGCCAGCGATGCTGCAAGCGGAGTTCGAGGAGCCTGGATTCGAGACCAAGCCGCTTGGCGAGGCCAGAGAGGATGGTACCGAATGAATCGAGTGGACCGGAGCCAGACATGGGATATCTTAGGCCGTAGCGGAGAAACGGGTCAAGGAGTCGGCCTTCCAGGAAACACATGACGAAAGAGAAGGACGATCAATTTAAAGTCGTTGCCACCAACCGAAAGGCCTACTACGACTACTTTATAGAGGAGAAGTTTGAGGCCGGAATCGTCCTCAAAGGCACGGAGGTAAAGTCTCTGCGCGATGGGCGAGTGAACCTTCAAGACAGCTATGCGAGCGTGAAGGACAGCGAGGTGTTCCTCCACCACTGCCACATCAGTCCTTACAGTCACGGCAACATCATGAATCATGATCCGATCCGGGTACGTAAGTTGCTCCTGCATAAGAAAGAAATCAACAAGCTGCTCGGCAAGACGCAACAAAAGGGCCTCACAGTCATTCCGCTCCGCATCTATTTCTCCAAGCGCGGCCAGGCCAAAGTGGAACTTGGGCTCGCGAAGGGCAAGAAACTTTACGACCGACGCGATTCGATCAAAGCCCGGGAGGCAGGCCGCGAGGTCGAACGGGTCATTAAAGAGAGAAAGTAAACGGCGAGTCGTCCATCCTGTAGCTTCGTTGTAGCGTGCCGTTGACAAAGACGTCTGGACGTCATACTCTCCCGGTCATGAACAAACTCTCTGCGCAAACCAAGCGTCGCCCCGGTGAAGTGAGAGATGCGATCGTTTCCGTTCTGTCGACCAGACCCAATGGAGCCCCCCTTCAAGCAATTGAACAACACGTCGCTGACCTCATAGGCAGCGCAGCGCGATCCAGCGTTCGCTCCTACCTTCGTTTAAACACTTCGTCGTTATTTGTTCGCACTGCGCGTGGTTATTACGGGCTGAAGATAGATACCAGATTACGGGCCAGCAAGGTTGCCGAATCTCGTCCTGTCTATTGCCGAAGTTTCTCTTTTGGCAAAGCACTTCTGTTTGAAGCCGACTGTTTGAACTGGTTGCGCGAACAACGGCCGAACAGCGTTCATGCGGTTGTCACTGATCCACCCTACGGGCTGTTCGAATACTCCTCTGAGCAACAAGAGAAGTTACGGAGTGGCAAGGGAGGAGTATGGCGCATCCCTCCTACGTTTGACGGAGCACAACGCGCTCCGCTTCCTCGATTCACTGTGCTCTCACCGCAAGATCTTCGGGCGCTGGAATTATTCTTCGCCGACTGGGCGAGTCTTCTTATTCCGGTACTTGTACCGGGCGCAAACGTGATTGTTGCAACGAACCCGCTTCTCTCTTATGTGGTTTCGGGTGCTCTTGCGCGAGCGGGTTTGGAAAGGCGCGGAGAGATTGTTCGACTTGTCATGACCATGCGGGGTGGAGATAGACCGAAAGCAGCCCATGAGGAATTTGCAGATGTCAGCGTCATGCCTCGGTCGATGTGGGAACCTTGGTTACTCTTCCGTAAGCCACTCGACGGAAGAGCACAGGACAATCTCCGAAAATGGGGGACGGGAGGATTTCGAAGGCCGGCTCAGGATAAGCCGTTTGGAGATGTTATTGCTTCAGCGCCCACGCACAAGTCCGAAAGAGAATTGGCGCCGCATCCGAGTTTAAAGCCCCAGCAGTTCCTTCGCACGCTGGTCCGAGGAGTTTTGCCGCTAGGAGAGGGGGTTATCCTTGATCCATTTTGTGGAGCAGGGTCAACTCTTGCTGCCGCAGAAGCAGTCGGCTACCCCAGTATAGGGATTGAAAAGGATCCGCTGTATTTTGATACAGCAAAGAAGGCCTTGCCAAAGCTGGCCGCATTCAAGAACGGGAATATTCACTTGTTGAGCCTGTAGACCCAGTTCTTTCTCAGCTTTTCGATGCCGCTCTTGTGTAAGGTCGCCGTTCGAGTTCCTAGTTCACCGCGCTGATTCTTTCGAAAGTCATCCTTGGTAACTTGCCCAAGATATACTTCTGTAACTGCCATCGGTTTTCTATCGCGAGCCGGCTCTGTAATGGTATCGACGTCGTAGACAAAGACACACATCCACTGATCTCGTGCTCCGTGAGTATCGACAGCACCGCCAGCTTTCCTAGTCGTTTTGATTTCTACACCTTCGGACCCCGACTTTACTCTGTTATCGGGGTAGGTCCCACTCACAACAAGATCTGGGTGACCGTTGTGATATAGGTTAACAGTCAGGCTCCTGGAATGTTTTGCCAGGCTTGCAGTGAGCATGTCCGATAATACTCCGGACATGATTGCGGGTCTGAGCATGTCATCAAGGCGTTGGAGGCCGCGATCAATAAGACCGTGGTTCACATCATAGAAAAAGTCGTAGATGTCCTGCATTGCCATCTCGAAATCCTTTAAGCGGAGGCTAAAGGGCAGCCTGGCATTCCGGTTGAAGCATTGAGATTCGACTTCGTTACGAAAAAGAGGCATAGCTTGTTTCTAAAGGATATCCAAATAGGTGGTCCGACTATAGTTCCCTGCCCACTGGCAATGCATAATAGGGGGCTTCGTCCGATTGTGGCAACTCCTAGGGTCTTGTCTGCAGGCTAAAATCTTCTGATCTCATGTAAGTATGTTTTACTCGAACTAGAGCGTTTTGATGAGATGCGGAGACGTGTTGTGAAGTGTGCGGATCAACACAGACTGCCTTTGCAATCGGTGACGACAAGATTGGTCGCTTTCTCGCCTGCTTCAAGGTCGATGGTTAACCAGGCGATTCCCGCCGTTCGCTCGTCTTGGTGCGAGCCAGCACCCCCCGCAATGACGCGCACCATGTAGTAGCGCCCGGCAGGAATCTTCGAGAACCAGAAGTGCCCGGTGGGGTTGGCTCTGGTGATGCGAAGATAGGGAAGCAAGCGTTTTTCTGACAGGAGTTGAGCCAGTGCTTCGTGGACGCAGTCTGCAAGCGGGCGAGGCGTTGTGGCGCTCTCAGTGGGTCCGGCCTCGCCTTTCGAGAAGCAGGAGGTCGTTCGCACATTACGGTCAAACCAGTAACGTGTGTAGTGGGTGACAGGAATCAGGTGCACCGGCACACCCGCCTGAGTGATTGCTTTCCCGGATGGTGAACCGAGGAACACCTGCCCGGCTAGCGTGCTTCGGCCCTTTGGCTTGTAGGCGAGTAATTCTTTCTCATTCAAGGTCGGTGGACTCGATGTGACTGGCTCGATGGTATGTCCTTGTGGAGTCCACACGCTTCCGATCAAGAAGCAGAATGCGAACCCGCACCAGAGTCGGTTATGCCGTCGCTATGGTGGTCTGGTGGTTCTGAAGTTGGTACGGACGATGACTCGCCCGGTGCGCTTGGCGAAGGAACTGCTTTGTGTTTGAGCGCACGGCCCTTATCCGGTGTTGGATCGGTGATCACCCCGTAGACTTCGCGGCCTTCGTGGCCTTCGGGTAAATATTCGGTAATCGGCATCCCGTCTTCTCGTACAAACAACAAGCAGTGGCAATACTTGTAGATCTGCATTTCGTCGCAGGCGCAGATCCAGCGACGCAGGTTCGCTTCGGCTTTCTTGTCCTTATAAAAATTGCAGGGACAGAGCGGCTTACCGAGTTCATCGACATGCATCGCAAGACCGTTTACGACGGCTTCGGTCACGGCTGGATTGGGATGCATGGTGGTCCCGCTCTTCTCGGCGAAGCCCCTCACGAACTTCCACATCTTATTGAGGCTCTCTTGTTTTGGCTCGGCCATGGGTATGCTCCTCTCCGATACGACAAGTGACGCGAGCGGCTAGTTTACAAGGTGAATTCGCTCCTTTACAATTCACAACTTCAGCTGATTTGGAGAAGGACTCATGACGGAGTTTTCGACACGGAATACGTTGAGTGACCGGCTGGCCGGCAATCTGGGGGCTGAGACCGCAGAGAGGCTCGTCACTCGATTGACAGAGACGGCAGATCAGCGGGAGACCATTGCTGCCGTGCTGGCCTTGCTCGACGAGCTGGAGGAGGTATCTGCGAAAGCGGCGCGCGCTGCGATGGAGGCGCTTCTGGAGCTGGATCGGCGTGCAGGACTTTCCCATGTTATTCCCTGGCTCGATCTGGGAGTCGCGCTCGCAGAATCCTCCGGCGCTACCGCACTCAAATATTTCAAAGACAGCCCGCTTATTCTCGGAGTGATTGAACGGCCTGACGCTCAGGCCGAAGTGTTAGCCATAGGGCTGGAAATGGCCGACCAGGATGCCAATGTCACATTGGAGTATCTGAAAGCCGCTCCCCACATTCTCGCGACCCTTCCTTCTGGGGAACTGAAGCCATGGCTTGAGATCGGCGTGGAGCTGACCAAGGTCGATGTGGTGGTCGGGCTCGAGTTCATTCGCCAAATCCCCGCGCTGGCTCCTGTGCTCCCGATGAGCGAGGTGCGAAACTGGTTGTCGTTCGGCATGAAACTGATTGCGCCGAATGGGCTGGGGAAGCCCGACTACATGGCGACGATGGAATTTCTCCGGACAAGCCCGGCGATTCTTGGAGATATCGAGCATCCGGTTGTTCGTGCGAAGGTCGTGTCCTTGGGATCGTTGTTAGCTGAGCACTCGCCTGAGCCCGGTGTCGTCTGGCTTGCGGACTCCCCTCGATTATTACGCGCGCTGCCTTCGATGGACTGGCAAGTCAAAGTGCTCCAGTATGGCTTGTTGCTTGGCGAGAAGGATACGGAAGCCACGCTGTGTTATCTCCGACGCTGCCCGGAAATCATTGGACTGATCGGTGACGTCGGTCAGGCCGCCTCGCGGTTCGAGAATTGGTTTAAGGCCGGGATGGACGTGCTCGCCTACAGCCTGGAAGGTGCGCGCGCCTATTTCGCGGTGGAGTCACGGAAGGCGCTGGTGTCTGTCGAACAAGCACTGAGCGGTGTTCCGCTGCGGCAGGTGGCTCGAAAAATAAAATTCTTTGTCCAGGGACTCTGTGGAACAGACGTGGCCATTACGGCCCTTCCTGACTCGCTGGTAACCTCCACGGCCCGCGCATCGGTCAGTGCCGACGGACGAACGATGTCCTTTCCGGCGCTGCTTCGTCGCTATCGCACGGCCGAGGAGAACGAGCGATTGTATCTGGTGATGGCTGCGCATGAAGCAGGCCATTTGGAGTTTGGAACCTATCAGTTGAGGCTGGAGTCTCTTGCCGATCTGGTCGACGTGGCAGGCCAACGATATGGCCGATCGAAGGAGACGATGCCGGATACGCTGGCCGCCTTGTTTCATCTCTATCCTCAACCACGGTTGATTCAAGACCTCTGGGTCGTGCTCGAGGACGCGCGCGTGGAGTACTTGCTTCAGTCAGAGTACCCGGGCCTTCGGTGCGATCTGGCACAGTTGGCTGCCGAAGCCATCACCCCGCGCGATCCGGCGCACGGCCTGACGGTCAAGGAACTGATCATCGATTGTCTCTTGCGGCTCTCGACGGGCGAATCGGAAGACTCCGCCGTTCCCAATGCCGTTCAGGATGAAGTCTCCATCCTCTGGAACATGTGCCAGTCTGTTCTGAGGGCTGCCACGACGGCAGAGGACACGGTTCGACTGGTCCATGACATCTATATTCGGATGGAAGAGCTGTTGGCGCCGCGCGCCGAGATGATCAAGGCCGATCAGGACAAGAACGAGTCGGAAGGACTTGGTGTGGGGCCGACGGCCTCGGAACACATGAGCGACGAATACCGCCCTGTGACCAACTGGGCTTACCGTGGTGCAATGAACCCCGAGTTCATCAAACGGGATCAGGAGCAGGTCGAAGAAGCCGGTGAACTACAGGTGGAATTGGATCGCATGGGGAGTCAGGGTGACGGATCACACGAGCGATCTGGCACCGGTCAGGATCCCAGGCGTGGAGCGCAGGAGTCCGCCAGCGGAGATGTCTTCGGCGGCGGGCGGTCGATGCCTTCCGTTGTCGAACAGTTGTTTTCGCTCGAGGTCGAACAGCAGCCGATGCTGGAGTTGAAGGCTCAAGATCAACGAGCCGTTCGTTATCCCGAGTGGGATCATACGATTCAGGATTACCGGATGAATTGGTGTCGTGTCGTCGAGCAGCCGGCAGAGGCAGGGTCTGACGAGTGCGTGGATTCGACGCTCAGGACCCATCGAAGCGCCCTCAAGTCGCTTCGCAGGTTTTTCGAGAGCCTGCGTCCTCCGGCATTCCGCCGCATCGCGGGGCAGGCAGATGGAGAGGATCTGGATATCGATGCCGTGGTACAAAGGGCTGCAGACGTGCAAGCAGGGCTGGAGGGGGGTGATCGTATTTACATCAGGCGCGAGAAAAGGGAGCGTGATGTCGCCGTGGCTTTCTTAGTCGATGTCAGTGGATCGACCAGTCGACAGGTTGCAAATAGGCGGCGAGTGATCGATATCGAGAAAGAAAGTCTGGTGCTGCTCTGTGAAGCGCTGGACGCGGTGGGCGATCAGTACGGTCTCTATGCCTATTCCGGACAAGGTCGCGCTTCCGTCAACTTTCTCACGATCAAGGATTTTGACGATCGATTGGGGGTTTCCGCGGCCCATCGGTTGGGTGGTCTTGGGCCTCGCCAGCAAAATCGGGATGGCGCGGCGATTCGCCATGCCTCGGCCAAGCTGATGGCACGGGAAGTGAAAACCCGCATCTTGATCCTCCTGAGCGACGGCCGGCCGCTGGATAGCGATTACAAAGACGAGTATGCGTTGGAAGACACCAAGGCGGCGCTTCGGGAAGCCGGGCGAAATGGTATTGATCCGTTTTGCGTGACCATCGATCGAGAGGCGGATCTCTATGTGCGTCGCATGTACGGCGATGTGCAGTTCGCCGTCATCGATCGCGTGGAGTCGTTGCCGTCGAGACTTCCGAGAATTTACCAGAGGCTGACAAGCTGACAGGAAACACATGCTGACAACTTCGAGCTGTCAGCCTGGCGCGTGCGATCCTGTCAGCCAGATGCACGTAGGGAATAAGTTCGTCATGGTAAACCAACGGGGTGATCGCACGGTTCCGCCATGGCTCTATAAGCTGTTTACCGGACATCAATATCCCTACGTCCGTCGGCTGGCGAAGTTCGCCCAGCCGGTGAAGCAAGGTGAAGATCGCCTGGAACCGACAAAGGAGATGATTGAGGCCAAGTTCTGGGAAGTCTATCCCCGCTGCCGGGCCAAAGTGCTGCAAGAAGTGAAGGTCGGGATGATCGTGGTGTTCCACGATCTCGGGGAGTATCCGGCCGGTGGGTATCAAGAACTGGTCGACAATCCGGAAACGTTTCTGGCAAAAACATATGGCAAGAAGAAGATCAAAGTAAATTTCTACGACGGTGATAATTTCGTCTGTACGATCAATTTCAAGGTGGCAGGCTGGACGGAGCACGGACATGAGGCTGAGGTTTAGGCTAAGATCGAGGCGGATTTGAAGGTGGGCGATCTGCCTTGACCTCAACCTCAACCTAAGCCTTAGCCTTCGACGGGGAGGAGCGGAGATGGGGCGACCGAGGGTCACGGTGGTGGGTGCAGGGAATGTCGGTGGGACGACGGCGCAGCGGTTGGCCGAGAAAGATGCCTATGACGTTGTCTTAGTCGATATTGTCGAGGGCGTGCCGCAGGGCAAAGCGCTTGATATTTCGCAAGCCGGACCGGTGTGCGGGTATAGCACCCGTGTGGTCGGTACCAACGACTATGCTGAGACAGCCGGCTCGTCGGTCGCCGTGATTACGTCCGGCATTCCGCGAAAGCCGGGCATGAGCCGCGACGAGTTGCTGACCACGAATGCGAAGATCGTGAAATCCGTGGTGACCGAATTGGTATCTCGCTCACCGGACATTATCCTGATCCTTGTCACCAATCCGCTGGATGCCATGGTCCATGTCGCACGTCGTGTCAGCGGGCTGCCCAAGTCGAGAATCATCGGCATGGCCGGGGTGTTGGACTCCGCCAGAATGCGCACGTTCATCGCGGCTGAATTGAATGTGCCGGGGCTTGAGATACAGGCAATGGTACTGGGAGGGCATGGCGATACGATGGTGCCGCTGCCGCGGTACACGATGGTGAAAGGGACGCCGGTCTCGGAACTGATGTCCAAGGAAAAACTGGACGCGATTGTCAAACGGACGCGCGACGGTGGAGCCGAGATCGTCGGCTTGCTCAAGACGGGCAGCGCCTTTTATGCCCCGTCGGCCTCGGCGGTGGATATGGTCGAGGCGATTCATAAAGATCAGAAGCGAGTGTTGCCCTGCGCGGTCCTTTGTGAAGGCGAGTACGGACTGAAAAACGTCGTCGTCGGTGTTCCGGTCAAGCTCGGACGTGGCGGAGCTGAACAGATTATGGAATACGAGCTGACCGTTGATGAACGAGCGGCACTGGAAAAGTCGGCAGACGCCGTGCGAGAACTCTGTGTCACGGTCGATCGATTAATGGCCTAAGAATAGCGTCAATAGCCCGGCGTCAATCGACCTGAGCGGGGACATTGCACCTCGATTGACGTACGACCATATGACGAAAGATGGGCTTCGGTTGCTTGACATTCCGAGAAGGGCTGCAGTACAGACATCGGTCTAGCAGTAAACCGTTTGATGAGAGGGAGCTATGAAATTTCTTGAAGATCCGATGCAGACGATGGGTGCGGGATTCGCACTCGCCGTCGTTTTGATCGTGATATATCTCGGTATGACTGGCATGGGGGCGGGTGAAGCCGACTGGTTCGGCATGGTCCTCCGCTGGATTCATTTTCTGGCTGGTATTACCTGGATCGGGCTGTTGTATTTCTTCAATCTTATCAATGCCGCGTTCTTGAAGAGCCTGGATGGGCCGACCAAGAATACGGTGATTCCAAAATTGATGCCTGCCGCGCTCAATTGGTTCCGGCACGGGGCGACCGTCACGGTGTTGGCTGGCGTTATCCTCTACGGCTACATGTATACCAAAGGTGGCACAGGAGCGGTGGCTGTCGCTATTGGCGGACTTTTGGGGATCATCATGATGGGCAATGTCCATGGGATCATCTGGCCGAACCAGAAGAAGATCATTGCGGCAGTCGCAGCCGCAGCTCAGGGGACTCCGGCGCCGCCGGAGATGGCCCAATGGGGTCGGACGGCACTGCTTGCCTCGCGTGTGAATTTCATGCTCTCAATTCCTATGTTGCTTTTCATGGGAGCCGGCAGCCATTTCAAATAGATCCATCAGTCCCTCGCCGGTGGGTCGACCCACCGGCGAGTTTCATCCCCGATCTTCTCGTGTGGCTCCCTTGCCCTCTATGCCCAGGGGCGAATAGGCCCCCTAGCCCTAACTGCTTGAGATTCAGGCCTATTCTAGGCCTGTTACCTTGACGGACATAGATATAGAGCCGTATAGTACGAGCTCTGAGCTTTCTATTTTTTATGCGAGACAGACGATGTCGATTGCTGCGGAGCCACGCCTTGTCCAAACGCTCGAGGGTGCCCCTTGGGAGATCGAAGGGTATCTCAAGGTCGGGGGATATGAGGCCTGGAAGCGTTGTGTCACGGAGTTGAAGCCTGCTCAGGTGGTCGATGAGCTGAAGAAGGCCGGTTTGCGTGGACGTGGTGGGGCTGGTTTTCCCACTGGAATAAAGTGGGACAAGGTCCTGAACCACCGGGTCAAAGAACGTTACTTTGTGTGCAATGCGGGTGAACACGAACCAGGGACATTCAAAGACCGTCACCTGCTGAAGACATTACCGCATCAATTGATCGAGGGCTGCCTGATCGCGTCACACACGGTGCAGGCCAAGGCCTCCTTCATTTATGTAAACCATGAGTATCATGAAGAGCGGGGGAATCTGAAAAAAGCGTTGGCTCAAGCAAAGGAACATGGATTTCTGGGCAAGAATGTGCTTGGGAGCGGATTCGATATCGAATTGGAGCTCTTTGAAGGCCATGGGAGCTATGTGGCTGGTGAAGAGACGGCCATGTTGGAGTCCATGCAGGGCCGTCCGGCCATGCCGCGGCAGAAGCCGCCGTTCTATCCAACGGACTTCGGCCTCTATGGCAAGCCGACATTGGTGAATAACGTCGAGACGCTCTGCAATATTCCCCGAATTCTCCACAAGGGCGCTGCATGGTTTACGCAGGCCGGGACGGAAAAATGTCCTGGGACGATGATGTTTTCTTTGAGTGGAGCGGTCAATCGACCTGGTGTGTATGAGATGCCCATGGGGGTCACGATACGAGATCTCATCGAGCAATGCGGAGGTGGCGTGCCGGGAGGTCGGAAGATTAAGGCGGTATTTCCAGGTGGTCCGGCCTTTGCGATGGTGACGGCGGATCAACTCGATCTTCCCATGGATTTCGATTCACTTAAGAAAGCCGGAACGGGGTTAGGCTCGGCAGGCGTCATCGTCGTGGACGATGCGACCTGCATGGTCGCGAAGACACTGCAGTTTTCGGACTTTTTCAAGAGCGAAAGCTGCGGCCAATGTCCTCCCTGTCGAATGGGCACGATCAACTTAACCGCACTGATGGCCAAGATTGAAGAAGGTCAAGGAACTCAAAAGGATCTCGATAGCCTCCTTCAACTTTGTGGATTCGTCAAGGGCACCGGATACTGTACCCTGGTAACAGGCGCCGCAGTCTTGGTGCAAAGCAGTGTGAAGTTGTTCCGCCAGGAGTACGAAGACCATATTCGCCTGCAGCGGTGCCCGTACGGAGCGGTGCCGGCGGGTGTCGGAGCCCATTCTTAAGGAGGCAGTGGTGCCGCGGGTGACGTTCCTTCATTCGGAGGGGAAAAGTGGAGAGGTGGAGGTCAATACCTCGCTTCTCGATGCAGCCAAGGCTCTTGGTTTTCCGCTGAATCACGATTGTGGAGGGAATGCGTCCTGTACGACCTGCCGAGTTGAGGTGCAGATGGGGCAGGAGCAACTTTCTGAGATCGATTTTGACGAGCAAGACCTGTTGGATCGGGAAGCATTGAGCGAACCATGGCATCGGCTGGGGTGCCAGGCGCGCGTGCTGGGGGATGTCATCGTGCGCGTACCGGAGACCAAATGGGAGGCTCCGAACACAGCGGCAACAGAAGCCCGGGGTGTTGATATTCGGTAGAGAGGTGTTACACTAAGCCAACCCAGAACGCAGGTTGCGGATCTGGAGATAGACATAGGAGGAAGACGACGATGGTAACGATTACACCGGTAGCGGAACAGAAGATTAGAGAGCTGATGGCCGAGGAAAAGGACGTGGTCGGCCTGCGAGTATACGTTCGTGGTGGCGGGTGTCATGGCTACCAGTATGGGATGGCGTTCGAGTCTAAGACGGCCGAGGATGATACGGTCATCGAAAAAGGCGATGTGAAGGTCATCATGGACTCCCAGAGCGCCCCGCTGCTTCAGGGTGCAGAAGTCGATTACGTGGATAGCGTACAGGGCTCCGGGTTTTCCATCAAGAACCCGCAAGCCAAGACAACCTGCGGCTGCGGCAGCTCATTCAGCTCATAAGCGGCGTCACGGGGTTGCCATACACGTGCCGACGCGAGGGTTTGACTCACGAGGCCAGGATTGCTCGGTGAATGAGCGGTCCTGGCTTTTCGTTCTTTACCGAGGCAACGGAAGACGATGTCCACGGTGAACGTGACCAGGCGCTATCGATTCTGCGCCGCGCACAGGCTTCACACCGATCGGCTCACGCCTGAGGGGAATCGGGCCGCGTTCGGAAAATGTAACAACCCGAACGGTCATGGCCACAACTATGTGGTGCTGGTCACGGTTCAGAGTGGCGGAAACCAGGAGACTTGTGACCTTGAACGGCTCGATCGAGTGGTGAACGAGACCATCGTCAGGCGATTCGACCATCAGGATCTCAATCGCGACCCGGAGTTCGTTGAACTCACGACGACCGGAGAAAATCTCGTGAAACTGATCTGGGATTTATTAGCGCCGCAATTGCCGGCCGGGCGCCTCGAAAAGGTCGGCGTCATCGAGACCAGAGACAATTACTTTGAATATGCGGGATCGGCTCAGCTCACAGGAGGATCGCGTGGCTAAGCGGGGAAGGATACGGGGACGTCGGCGACCAGTCGACGACATAACCGGGAGTGAGAGACCGGCAGATTTAGAAGTCCTGCAATCGTTGGTCACCGAGATGTTGCTTGCGCTCGGTGAGAACTCGAGCCGCAACGGCCTGCTCAAGACTCCCGAGCGGGTTGCCAAGGCGCTCGCCTTCATGACCCAGGGCTATCAGCGCAATATCGACCATCTCCTGAACGGGGCGCTGTTTCCGATCAAGTACGACGAGATGGTCATCGTGAAAGATATTGATTTCTTCAGCATGTGTGAACACCACCTGCTGCCGTTCTTTGGCAAGGTTCATGTCGGGTATCTGCCCAATAAGAAAGTCGTAGGCCTCAGCAAGATCCCGCGCATTGTCGATGTCTTCGCGAGACAGCTTCAAGTTCAGGAACGGCTGACCGTCCAAATTGCCGAAACCTTGAGCACAAAACTAAACGCGAACGGGGTGGGTGTGGTCGTAGAAGCGAGACACCTCTGTATGATGATGCGCGGCGTGGAAAAGCAGAACACTGTGGCCGTCACGAGTTCCATGTTAGGCGCCTTCCGCAGTCAGCCGCAGACCCGCCTGGAGTTTTTGAAGTTGATTCACAGAAGCAGCGTCGGCGACTCCGACTAAGCTTCCTTGCGTTGATCATCTTGGCTGTTCCGCTCCTGCGCAAGATCCGAAGCAAATGATCTCACCACGTGAGTAAATACGTCCGCTTGTTCGAGGTTTGCCAGATGGGCGGCGTTCGGAATCAACGCCAAGCGGGCGTGTGGGATATATTGTGCCATGAACTTGGCATCGGAAGGCGAAGTGGCTTGGTCCAGTTCGCCGCAGATGATTTGGGTGGGGCAAGAAATCTGTTTCAAGAGCGGAACTGAATCGGGTCGCTCAGCCATCGCCATTAAGTCTCCAGCGATGCCGCTGATTGGGTTGCGTTCGATCATCGCCCGCACCCGTTGGACGACCTCCGGCCTCGTCTTGATGGTCGCGGGGCTGAGCAGTTTCGGAATCATGATCTCGGCGATTGCGGACGGGCCTTTCTTATAAGCGATCTGGGCCATCTGGAAGCGCCCGTCTCTTCCTTCAGCGGTATCCGCCTGAGCTCTGGTGTCGGCCAGGACCAATCCCATCACGCACGCTGCGTACTTCCGATAAAACGCAAAGAGGATGTAGCCCCCCATCGAGAGACCGACGAAAACGGCTTGTTGGATCGCGAGGTGGTCCAGCAACGCCCGGACATCGTCGGCTGCCTGGTCAAGCGTGTATTGCCAGAGCGGTGCGTCGGATTCGCCATGTCCTCGTAGATCAATCGTAATGATCCGAAAATGTGGGGAGAGGGTTTCCGCCTGCGCTGTCCACATGGTTCGGTTGAGGGGAAAGGCATGAAGAAAGACAATGGGCAACCCCGTTCCCTTGTCGTCATACGCGAGCGTGATGCCATTGATCTGAGCCTGCACAACTTCCTCCGCAGCTTCCCGGTGTTCGTAGCATCGGCGGCGTTCATGGTCAAGAGGCCGTTTGCGATCCTTCCGTCAGGCGTATAAAATCACGGCTGTTACCGAGGCGCGCTGATGACGACACATCACGACCAGACGTCCGATCTCTTTTCACCCCCCGATCGAGACACACCTGTCGAGGCTCCGTTGGCCGAACGGATGCGGCCGCGTGAGTTTGCGGACTTTGTCGGGCAAGACGAAATAACTGCGCCGGATCGGCCATTGAGGCGGGCCATTGAGGCCGACCGACTCTCTTCAGTTGTCTTCTGGGGACCGCCAGGATCGGGCAAGACGACCCTGGCCCATCTGATTGCCAGACATACGAAGGCGCAGTTCGTCCCGTTCTCGGCTGTGACCAGCGGTATCCCTGAGTTACGCACGATCATCAAGGCAGCCGAGCAGCGCCGGGCGATCAACGGGCGACGGACCATCTTATTTGTCGACGAAATCCACCGCTTCAATAAAGCTCAACAGGACGCCTTTCTCCCTCATGTCGAACGAGGCACCGTCATTCTGGTGGGTGCGACGACCGAGAATCCATCATTCGAGGTCATCAGCCCGCTCCTGTCGCGTTCCTTGGTCGTCGTGCTCAAACCGCTTTTGGAGGAGGCGCTGGGTCAGATTCTTGATCGCGCCATCACAGACTCCGATCGGGGGTTAGGGAAATGGAAGGCCCGCTTCTCGCCAGAGGCCAAGCAACGGCTGATCGCGTTCGGAAACGGTGATGCCCGGGCATTGCTCACGGCGTTGGAATTTTCGGTGATGCAAGCGCCAGCCGGATCTGATGGCACACGTCTGATCGATGGGGCCACGTTAGAAGCGGCGTTGGGCAAGAAGTCGCTTCGGTATGACAAATCAGGCGACGAACATTACAACGTCATCTCCGCCTATATCAAAAGCCTCCGCGATTCTGACCCGAACGGTGCGCTCTACTGGCTCGCGCGCATGCTTGAAGCAGGCGAGGATCCAAGATTCATTGCCAGGCGGATGGTGATCTTCGCATCTGAAGATATCGGCAATGCCGATCCGCTGGCCGTCGTTGTGGCCACATCCGTCGCGCAAGCTGTACAATTCGTGGGGCTGCCTGAAGCTCAAATCAATCTGGCCCACGGTACGACGTACCTTGCCTCACGACCCAAAGATAACGCCTCCTATGTTGGTCTTTTAGAAGCGCTCCAGGACACCAAAGTCCATGGAAATCTTGGGATTCCGCTCCATCTCAGGAATGCCGTCACGTCGCTCATGAAGGGATTGGGATATGGGCAGGGCTATCGCTATGTCCATGACGACCCTAAAGCCAAAACCGAACAAACCCACCTCCCTGAGCCATTGAAAGACCGACAGTACTACCGCCCCAAGTCTCAGCAATAGGGTCGATTTTGATGGTTTACAATCCTTTCTAATCGGTTATACTTAGAGCATATGAAACGAGGTGAAGCGAAACCATCAGCAAGCGTGGTCGCGGCGAGTGAGCGGCGGAAGTTTGTGCGTGCCACACTGGTCGGTTCCGCGCTGATGTCTCCGAAGAGCGGCGGGCGAGCTTGTACAGCCGTTCTGGATAATGTCAACAAAATCGGCGCCGGTCTTCATACCAAAGACCGCTTTCCCCCCAATGAGAAGGTGACCGTTTCGCTTGCGTTCCTGGATTCCGATGGCGCCGAGCAACAGGAAAAACTCGACGGGACCGTTGCCTGGGTCAGGCCTTGGGACAAGAAAGGATTCTTGATCGGGGTGGTATGGGACGAATTGGTCACGAAAGAGAAGAACCGCTGGCTCTACTACTACCTCGAAGAGACGATCAAGGCCTCAGTTTAGCAGGAGGTTGAAAAGACCTCCTGTTCACCCGCCCAACCCCGGCGCACCAAGATGCGCCTGATCCCGGGTTTCCTTCTTATTTCGCTCAGATTCCTCCGGCGTACCGGAAACAGGAGGCCTCGTCTCTTCGCTCGCTGCGGCCTTGCTGCCGGGTCTTTTGAGCGCCCTACAAGAGTTAGGTCAACGCCCCAGTTTTTGTTTCACTTCTTCCAGTTCAGCAGACTGCGATTCCCAGCGTGCCGTCAATCGTTCGAGGTCGCGTTTCCAGCCGTCCTGTTCTTGGTGCAGAACATTCCACTTGCCGAATTCCTTGTAGAGTGCCGGATCGGCTAATTCAATCTCTCGGGCTTTTACTTTGCGTTCAAGTTCCGCAATCTCAGATTCCGCTCGCGTCACTTGCTTTTCGAGACGGGCTTGCGCCTTGGTCAGATTACGCCGGTCGCCCCCAGATTCTTTGGGCGGGGATTGAATCTGCTGGGCCATCGCGCGTGTCGGGCCTGCGGACTTAGCCTGCGGTGTTCCGCCGAGCTCTTCGCTGGTTTCCTTGATCGATTCGAACTCCTGCGCTTTTTTCCACAGATAATATTCGTAGTCGCCGATAAAGTTTCGGGCGCGTCCATCCTCAATCTCAACGACGCGTGTGGCGATTCTGGCCAGAAAGGTCGGATCATGAGAAATAAACACGATCGTGCCGGGGAATTCTGCCATGGCGTCGGTAAGGACATCCACCGACGCGGGGTCCAAATGGTTCGTCGGCTCGTCCAGGAGCAAGGTGTTGGCTGGCTCAACCAGCATGCGGGCCAGCGCCACCCGGTTTCGCTCCCCTCCGCTCAAGGCCTTGATGAGTTTTTTCTGATCGAGGCCTGAGAACAAAAAGGCGCCGGCGATACCGCGCAAAAAATTCATCTCCACATGCTTGGTGACTTCCTCGAGCGATTCGAGAATCGTGTGCTCCGGGTTCAATGTTTCTGCCTGATGCTGGGCGAAGTAGTGCACGGTCACTCCGTGCCCTACGGTTCGCGTACCCGTATCAGGAGGGAGGACGCCCGCGAGCATCTTCAGAAGCGTACTCTTTCCTGCGCCGTTTTCGCCGACCAGAGCGATGCGCTGACCCCGCTCCACCGAGAAATCGAGTGTCTTATAGACCACCTTCTCGCCATAGCGCTTACTGGCTCCGGTGAGTTCCAGGACCTGGCGACCGCTTGTCGAAGGCAATGGAAACCGGAATTTGACTCGTTTGGGATCGCGCTGGATCTCGATCATCTTGACCTTCTCAAGCTGTTTGATGCGCGATTGGACCTGGCTGGCTTTGTTGGCTTGATATCGGAAGCGATCGACGAATTTTTGAACCCGAGCGACCTCTTTGGACTGGCGATTGGCGGAGGCCTGTAGTTGCGCGTCCCGTTCCGCACGGAGTTCACGGAACGAAGAGTAATTGCCCCGGTACTCTTCGATCGTATGATGGCGCAATTCCCAGATGTGCGTGACGACGCGATCGAGAAAAGCCGTGTCGTGGCTGATGATCAACAGCGTCATGTTCGAGTTCAGCAGAAATTGCTCGAACCAACGCTGTGTGGGTTTGTCCAAATGGTTCGTCGGCTCATCCAGCATGAGCACGTCGGGGTTCGACAGCAGCAGGTGTGCCAGCGCGACGCGCATCCGATAGCCGCCGGACAGTTTTTCAACGAGACGATCGAAGTCGACCTCGGTGAATCCCAGCCCCATTAAGATACGTTTGGCTTCGTACTCGGGATATTCATCACGATGTGCGGCATCCAGCACCGTCTTGCCGGTAATGGTTTCGAGTTCCTGTGGAAGGTAGCCGATCCGAAGGCGGGGCCGCTTGCGGATCGAACCTTTGTCGGGCGACTCTTCCTCTAAAATCATGCGAAAGAGCGTGGTCTTGCCGGCGCCATTCGGCCCGACGAGGCCGACCCGTGAATTCGGACGGAGATGCGCGGACGCCCCGGTGAGCAGAACCTTCGTGGAGTATTGTTTACTGACCGACTCGATTTGGAGCATGGCGCTAGTTCAGATTGTGATCACGTTGAAAATATGCCGGCGGTATTTATCCGTGGGAAGTCCGCGCGATATCGTGATGACGAGTGCGGGGTTCAGCCGAAGTTATTATCAAAAACTATGAACAGTATTGCGCATCACCGCATGTGAGATGTGAGGTCAAGCACGCTGCGTTTGGTGGAGCTGGCCGGGATTGAACCGGCGACCTCGTGAATGCCATTCACGCGCGCTCCCAACTGCGCTACAGCCCCACCTGGACGCTATGGTCAATTTGAAATTTTAAATTAGAAATTGCGGTGTTCAGATGTTGCGGCATGCTAACACGCAGGTGTGGACCAGTCAAGAAAGCGAACGAGCAACCTTCGGCGGGAAGCCGTGTCCCACTAAGGTGAATCAAGGCGGTTTGTGGGGCAAGGCGAGGATTGGTATTGAGACTTTCATGAGAGAGATTGGCTTGACAAAGGGGAAGGGCGGAACCTACCATGAGGCCCCTCGGCTCTGATTTCCCCATCGGGTCAGAGCCATTTTTTCGTGATGGCGCGGGGCTGGGGACTGGAACTATGGGTAATCTGGTCATTATCGGTGCCCAATGGGGCGATGAAGGCAAGGGCAAGATCGTTGATATCTTGGCCCGTGACGCCGATATCGTCGTGCGCTATCAAGGCGGCTCCAATGCCGGGCATACGGTCATCAACGAGCACGGGACCTATATTTTCCATCTCATCCCGTCTGGGATTTTGTATCGGGGGACGACCTGTGTGATTGGGAACGGAGTCGTGGTGGACCCGGGGGCGCTGATCGAAGAAATGGATCAACTTCAGACCACGGGCATCGTGATCGGCAAGAATTTCACCGTCAGTCGGTGCGCACATTTGATCCTGCCTTACCATAAGGCTATCGATCGGGCATCGGAGCAATCGAAGGGGTCGCGAAGGATTGGCACCACTGGTCGGGGGATCGGGCCGTCCTATGCCGACAAAATGGCGCGGATCGGCATTCGTACAGGCGATCTGCTCAATCCGCCGTTGTTCAGGAGGAAGCTGGAGGAAAATCTTGTCGAGATGAACTGGTTTCTGGAGCGGCTTTATAAGGTCGACACGTTTCAGGTCGACAAAGTCTTCGACCAATACATGGGCTACGCCGACCGTCTCAAGAGCCATATTGCCGATACGACCACACTGCTGAATCGCGCGATTGAAAAGAATAAGACCGTCTTGTTCGAAGGGGCTCAGGGCACGCATCTGGACGTGGACTTCGGCACTTATCCCTACGTGACCTCGTCCAGTTCCTCGGCAGGCGGCGCGTCCACGGGAACCGGCGTGGGTCCCACGATGATTGACGCAGTCATGGGCATTGCGAAGGTCTATACCACCAGAGTAGGCAGCGGGCCGTTTCCAACTGAACTGACCGACGAAGTCGGCCAGGGATTACAAGAACGTGGGCGGGAGTATGGATCAACCACAGGGCGTGCGAGAAGGTGCGGCTGGTTCGATGCCGTCGTCGTCCGTCATGCAACGCAAGTAAACGGTTTAACCTCTCTGGCTGTGACCAAGCTCGATGTGCTCGACGGCTGCAAGGAGTTGAAGCTCTGCACCGGCTACAAGCATGGCGGCGTGCTCTATAAGGAAATGCCGGCGGATCTCGACGTGTTGACCAACTGCGTGCCGGTCTACCAGCGGATGAAAGGATGGACCGCCTCGACGACCGGGGCCACAACCTACAAGCAGCTTCCGGTTGAAGCGAAGCGTTACCTGGCCAGGATTGAAGACTTGGCGAACTGTCGAATCGATATGATTTCGACCGGGTCCAAGCGTGCCGAAACGATCGTGCTCCGCAATCCACTGGACTGTTCTCGCCGTCGTCCCAAACACCGGTAATGCACGTCGCACTTCAGATTGACGTGGCGTGGCGAAAAATAGCCAATAGTCATTGGTCAATGGTAAGATTAGCCGTATTCATGCTCCTGCCACACTCTTCATGCATGACCGTTGACCGCATCATCGTGAGCCGGTAGCTCAGTCGGTAGAGCATCGCCCTTTTAAGGCGAGGGCCCTGGGTTCGAGTCCCAGCCGGCTCACCAATTAGAATCAAGGGGTTGCCTCAGTTGGGGCAGCCTCTTTTTCTTTCTGAAACGGCCTACTCCCGATTTTACTCCCGGTTGAAGATTCAGCCAGCTTTTCCACCGCCTGCCAAACCGTTGAGGGGCCAAGATGCACGTAGCGCTTCAGCATGGCGGGCGAGGCCCATCCGCCAGCTTCCATAAGGGTCCTGTCATTGGCACCCAGTCTGGCTAGGCTACTCGCAAAACAATGTCTCAGATCATGGAACCGGAACGGTGCCAGCTTTGCCTTGATAACGGCTCGTTGGAAGGCACGGCTGAGATACCGAGGGTAGAAGGGAAACACCGGATCGGATGCGGAGGGCTTGGCTATGTCCTTCAGATTCAACAACGCTCGCTGCACAAGGCTGTTCATCGGTGCGTGGCGTGGCTCGTCGGCTTTCGTTTCTCGGATCTTAATCGTTCCGGCAAACCAATCCACATCAGCCCAGGTGAGTCGCAAGAGCTCCCCTCGACGCATGCCCGTATTGAGAGCGGTCAGCACGATGGGATGATATCGGTGAGGCAGGGCATCGAACAGGGCTTGTTTCTGGTCTGGGGTAAGATACCGAACCAAGGTGTTATCCGCCTTCTTCAATTGAATGTCGGAGGCGGGATTGATCATGAGTACTTTCTCTTCCTTTAGTCGCTTCCTGGCTTTCTCCAGAATGGCATGGAGCACGACATAATACCGGCGTAACGTCTCCAAAGAGCGTCTGGCACCCTTGGCGAGCCGCCCAGTCCGTTCTGCGACTGGGGCTCGCAGGTCCGACAGTCCTTGTTCGATCTGTGATGTAGTAATGGCTTCTACGTCAAGCTTGCCAAATCGATCGACCCAAAACTGAATCCTGGCCTGGTTATCACCGGGACGACGACCATCCCCGTTTAAGGATGTCTCATAGTATTTCGCAACGGTCTTGAATAACAGCGGCTCTCGTTTCTTAGCTTTGGGGAAGTACTTGTCTTCCCTGATTTGCGCTTTCAATTTCCCATATAGGCTGCGAGCCTGAGACTTGCTGTCGCATTTCCGCCAAACTTCCTTGCCTTCATGATAGAGGCGGACCCACCAGCTACCATCCTTGAAAACCACGCCGCGGTCTCTACCTCCCTGACGGGCCATGGAGCACCTCCTTAATGGCAGGTTGTTTTGATATACGCTTCTTACGTTTTGCTCTGAAGCGTCGAACTTTGTATGTATTCAGGCATTGTGGAGAGCAGAACCGTCCGCGACTTGTAATGCTGAGAAATATCGTTCCGCATAACTCACAGTTACGTATGAGCCCGCCGGTAGATATATCAGAGAGCAGCATCAGGTAGAAGGCTGCTTCCAGTGAGCCAATGTCCCAGGTAAGGACCCATTTTTCCTTGCCAGCATTCCATGAGAGATTGGGCCGTGCCATTGTCAGCTTCCAACGAAATCTATCGCTGAGGGCAATTTGAGCCTTCTCTTTAGCAGCCTTAGATTTCTGCTTGCGGACCACCATTGAGACCCACTCCGTAGCCTCACGAAGCTGGATTTGCGCCTTTCTAAAATCATCCCATTCCATGGGCGCACATAATGATGGGTCTGGCGCGATTCCTGTGATTTGTCGACGGCGTGCCCCTCTCTCATCGTGGTCGTACAGTAATCCCAGGGGTGATGGCTCATCGAGTCCCAGTGTTCTGAGGAAATCATCCGATCCACTTTTTCCCATTCCCCACATGATCCAGCCGGGATTATCCAGGCGACCTAACATCCCGTAGCGGCAGCAAAAGTTCTCAACGGCCTTCTTATCCTCAGGGTTTACTCCAAGAAACTCATAGCAGAGCGATTTTTTGGATCGTGTTGTCTCCTTGAGAGTGTGCGAGTGGTAATGGTCGAACGGATTGTATGGCGCAAAAGGAGCGATGGGACGAAACGTCGTTCCGCTTAGGAAGACACGTCGCGGCTTCCACCAGAGCGCCTGCATCTGCATCAAACTATCTCTCCCCGTAACCTCAGTGTACCCTCTTGTCATGTAAACATGGGTTACACTACAGTTTGTCTTCAGCAATTGTCAAACCCATGGAGAGCGTATGAGCACTAAACCTGTAGGACCCCTTCTGAGCGTGAAGGAAGTTGCGGTCCGCACCGGATGGAAGCCATGCACTGTTAGGAAAAAGATCCTTCGCCGTGAACTGGACTACGTCAAGCTAGGGCGCAGCGTCCGTATTCCGGAATCTGAATTGGAGCGGCTAATCACAAGCGGGTTTAGGCCGGCCATAGTGGACACAGAGTGAGATGCCAACCTAACCGCTGGGCGTTCAGAAAATGCAACCGTAACCAAAAACCTGAGGGGAGGTGAGAGAGTATGTCCAATCGCGAACTTAGAAAACGTATTGACGAATTGGAAGAAGAGCTGGAAGAGATCCGTGATCGCATTGACGCGCTTTTAAATAGTGATGATAGCGAGGAAGAAAGTCAGTTTGAGTAAACACTCTGACCGCTGTGTAGGAGCGGCATTGCGCTGCTCCTACACCCATGCACTCAGCTTCATAAAATGCTCTCCTTAATCTGCCATCATGCGAAGAAAGCTTTTTGAGTGTTCGTCTTGTGGACGCCGGTTCAAGAACTCGCAGGCGCTGTTCGGTCATCTACGCCACTGTCAGTACCACAGGCTGAAGGCACAGGCTAAGGCTGAGGTAAAAAACCAGCCTCCCAGCCAGCTTCGGCCCAAACCGAATGAGTCCAAGCCCTTCGCAGAACGCAATGACGCAAAGCCATTGAGTCGGCATTGTGGTCGGGATTCCCAGGAAAATCTTTTGTTGTTGCTTGACGTATACGAGATGCTTCCAGAGTTAAAACAGAAGTGTTTGGACTATGCTGCGATCGCGCGATTGCTTGCGAGCGTAAGGACAGAGATGACGCCTGTAGAGGAGTGGGCGAGGCTATACTGGATTATTGACGAGTGCGAGCGTGATTACGAGCAAATGGTCATGCAGTTCCGCCTGGAACGTAAGATACTATTTCTAATTTATCACAAAATGTTAGCAGTGAAAACGACCTGGCTTGATTATCTGGCCAACGATTTTAGCAAACACGCAGGATCCGTCTGCGAAGAGACGAATGAAAAAGAAACATCTGCATTGGAAGAAGAAACAAATTTGTGGAACACGATCATGACTAATATCAAGAAGATGCTCGTGGCCTCACATTGAACAGACTCTAGTCATTGAGCTCTATCGGGCACAAATTAGCACAGTCGGCAGGATTACCGAATGTGCGGCATTAGTATGTAAGTTGTTGAAGGATGTGGTGAGCCGGTAGGAGTCGAACCTACGGCCCGCTGATTAAGAGCCGGATCAAGGGCATTTTTACAAGGGTTTGATCAGTCAACGGTTTCCCCGTTCTTTTGTGAAATCGAGCACTTCCCGAATTCTCGATAGATTCTATGGAGTCGATAGAGTCTGCGATTATCATCCCCTCTATCACAAATTATCACAGTGGCGGCCCGCCGATTTTCAATCGAAACGCCGAAAGTCAGCGGGCCTTTGTGCTTCAGAACGAAGCCATGGCTCTCGCAAGACTCCAATTAATAGATTTGATTCGGGCTTGTCGAGGGGAGGAAATAAAAGTCAGGATGCCTGGTACTCGATACAACGAGCAGCCTCCCAGGTAGCTGCTTCAAACTCCTTCAGCCATTTGGCTAATCCATCATCATCGCCAGGCTGGTATCTAACAATGATCTCCTCAAGATTTTTGCATGCCGGATGATTCTCTTCTAGCTTGCGATGAATCTCAATACGAACTTCCCGGCGAATTCTAGCAGCACATTCTGCGAAAGTTTCCAAATACAGACTCCTGGGGTTTTGATAGCTCCGTTCACTTAGAAGGTCACTTGCTTCAGAGGCTAGATCCCGGAGAGGGCCAGAAATAGATAGAGGTCGATACTCAACTGGCATAACAGGAAGCGCTATCTCGCCAGGTGGAAAAATACTGGCATGGTAGTTCTTGAGCACATTCTGTGAAAAGCTTCCGGTGATGCCCCCGGCTTCTGATACAGAACACTTATTTTCGCGTACGTCCACCATAAAGTGGAGCGCTGTTCTGGCAAATATCCAATCGCCCTTTTGTATCTGAAGTTTGGCAAATTGTCCTTCAAAAGCCTTGTAATTCTCTAACCAATGGTAACTCTCATGGTAGTGTGTTCCATGAAGCTCATCACCATGATAGTCAAAATAAAAGGCACGGGTTGACCAGCTAGCATTAGATTCCTTAACCAGGTTGTCGAATATGTCAGCAATCATGTGAAACTCCCCCCTCTGTGATCATCTGAAATTTCCCCCTCCGATACAACCGAGGAGGCGGGACATGTCTGAAACACATCATAATCCGGTAGGCTCCGATCCCTGTGCA
>Ga0326597_10000930_pt1 | contig 49173 bp, 43 predicted proteins | sample RVTome_12_FD_203789 | JGI IMG/M metagenome (GOLD analysis project Ga0326597, IMG submission 203789) | Soil microbial communities from uranium-contaminated site in the Upper Colorado River Basin, Wyoming, United States - RVT100D185 | ecosystem: Environmental > Terrestrial > Soil > Contaminated >... | reverse complement strand
CGATCGCGCCGGGCAGGCCGGCAACCAGGCGCTGCAATCAACACGGGACCTGCTGCGGGGCGTGCAGTCCATGGCCGAGCAGACGCGCGCGCAACAGCAGGGCCAGCAAGGCCGGCAAGGCCAGCAGAGCCAGCAAGGCCAGCAAGGCCAGCAAGGCCAGCAGGGTCAGCAAGGCCAGCAAGGTCAGCAGGGCCAGCAGGGCCAGCAGGGTCAGGGTCAGGGTCAGGGTCAGGGTCAGCAGGGTCAGGGTGGCGGCCGTGGCGGCGACCAGCAGGGACAACGCGGTCAGGCCGGCCAGGCCCGCCTCGACGATCAGGGCCAGCCCGGTCGGCCCGGCGGGCCGATGAGCGCCGGCCGCCCCAACGCCAACCGCAACGCCGGCGACGCCCGTGGCGGGCTCAACCCGCAGGACGTCCGTAACATGCGCAACCAGGCAGGCCAGTTCGTGCAGGACGCGCAGGCGCTCCGCGAGCTCATGCGCCAGGCTGGCCTCGCCGACGATGCCCGCGCGGCCGATGCCCTGATCCAGTCGCTCCGTGAGCTCGAGAGCGCGCGCCCGTACGAGGATCCCGAGAGCCTGCGACAGCTCCAGACGGCGGCGCTGACGAAGGCCCAGCAGCTCGAGCTGAACCTTCGCACGAAGCTCGACACGGGCAACGACCAGCTTTTCCTGTCCGGCTCGGAGGACGTGCCCTCGCGGTTCAGGAGCCAGATCGAGGAGTACTACCGGCAGCTCGCGAAGAAGGCGGGTGGGGGACTGTAACCTGCATTGAAGATTTTCGATCTGGGATTGAAGATTGATTGAAGATTGAGGAATCTAGGGATTTTGGGGATTGAAGATTTCGGGATTGGGCAATTTGCAGGAGTGCCCGCTCCACGATCGCGTCCACCTGCGCGCTCGATGCCGTGAAGTGGTTGGCGATCACGCTGAACACGATCTTCTCTCCTGAGTCGGTGTCCAGGTACCCCGACAGCGACCTCACGTTGGCGATCGTCCCGGTCTTTGCCTGAACCCGCCGGGCCAGCGGGCCGTCGCGCATGCGCGATTCGAGGGTGCCGTCGTGCCCGGCGACCGGGAGCGTCGCCACGAAGGGGCCGCGGTGCGTCTCGCTCTCCCACATGCGGCGCAGGATGGCCACGATGGCGTCGGCCGTCACGTAGTTGTACCGCGACAGCCCGGACCCGTCGTAGACGACGACCGCGTCCGATGGCAGGCCCCAGGATTCGAGCGTGTTGCGGACGGCGCGGCGGCCGCTGTCGGCCGAGCCGGTGCCGGACGCGGCGCGGCCGATCGTCTTGAGCAGCGCCTCGGCGTAGAAGTTCTGGCTGGCTTTCATCAGGTGCCCGGCGAGCGTCGAGAGCGGCGGCGAGATGTGGCGCGCGATCGTCCGGCGCTCGCCGTCCGCAATCGGCGCGTTCAGCTCGTCGATGTCCCAGGCTCCATCGCGGACGACGAGACCGGTTTCGACCAGCGCGGCTTCGAGGCTCCTCGCGAAGAACAGCGTCGGGTTCAGCACGGGCGTCGTGCGCGCGGTCTCGGAGGCGCCAAGGGGGAGCTCGCCTCGGGTCTCGACGGTGGGGCTGCCGAATGCCCGGCTGGCCGAGAACGTCGCCCGGATGCCGGCAGTACCGGTCGACGCCCGGTTGTCGACGACGAAGCCGTGGCCGGGAGGCGTGATGAGAACCTCAGACGGCGCGCCGACGGCCGCGCCGGGCCGGGCCCGGATGACCGCCACGTTTTCGTTGTAGCTGAGGCCGCCTGACGGCGCCGCGTACCCGGCCGTGAGGTAGTCCCAGGCCCAGCCGCCGCCCCACCCCTCGTCGTCGAACGCGTCGTCGTCGCCGACGATCCGGCCGTGGACGCGCTGGATGCCGGCCTCGCGCAGCGCGCGGATCCACCCGGCGAACACGGGCGCCGCGCCGGCGTCGTCCGATCCAATCGACGGGTCGCCGCTGCCGACGATGACGAGGTCGCCCTTGAGGACGCCGTCGCTCACCCGGCCGGCCGCTTCGAGGCGCGTCTCGTACCGGAAGTCCCAGCCGAGCCGCTCGGCCGCGACGGCCAGCGTGACCACCTTCATGTTCGACGCCGGCACGACGTGCCGCTCGCTGTTGCGCGTGTAGAGGACTTCGCCGGTCGTCAGCGACTCGATGCGCACGCTCACGAGTGCGCGGGCGAGGATGGGGTCGTCGAAGGGGTCGGGGGTCGATCTGTGGAAAACTCCCTGGGGATCCTGGTTGCACGACCCAGGGAGTTTTCCACAGATCGACCCCCGACCCCCTGTCACGGCCAGCGCGACGACCAGCCAGGCGGCTGCGCGGGTCACTGGGTGCCTGTGAGTTCCCTGAACAGCGAGAGCGCGCGGTCGACGTCTGCGGTGAGCACGACGGCCGCGCCCGGCTCGCCGGCGCGGATGGCGTGGACGACGTCACCGGTCCTGCGGAAAACGATCCGCTCCTCGGTGGGCGAGGCGGCGTCGCCGTAGCGGGCGGTCACCACGACCTCCTGGCCGCCGGCCGGCGCGCGATCCGCGAACGACTGGGCCCGCAGGTTCGACAGCGTCGTGAGCATGTCGGTGATCTTCGACTGGTCGAGGTCCTTCGCCTCGGGCCGCGACTGTTTCCAGATCTCGCTGGCCGGGGCCGAGGCGTCGGCGGGCGGCTCGGCCTTAACCTTCGCAAACGTCGCGCTCGCGCCATCGACGGCCATGTCAAGCCCGACTGCGGTGAACGAGCGGAACTCGAACAGGTCCTTGGAGCGGAGGTCGTCGGCCGACTTCGCCAGGTCGTCCGCCAGGGAGGATTCCACGGTGAACACCAGGGGCCGCGACAGGTCGCGCGCGTAGCGCACGGATCCCTCGCCCTCGCCGCCGATGGCCAGGGCCGCCCGCGTGGACCCCGCGCCGAGCGTGACGACGACCGCGGGCGTGTCGAGACCGAACTTGCGCAGGTCGTCGGGGCTCGGGTCGCCGGCGGCGTCGGAAGGCTCGATCGAGCTCATCTGTGCCTGGAACAGCCGCCCGATCAGGCCGTCCACCGAGCTGTAGTCGGCAGCGGCGTCGAGCGGCCGGCTCAGCCGCCAGTCGTCGCCCGATTTCACGAGGGTCGTGGCGGGCTTGCCGGCCGGCTCGAGCGTCACCTGGTCGACGCCGTCGCGCGCGAATTTCAGCACGCTCTTGTCGCGCAGCTCGAACGTCGTCTTGTCGAGCGAGTCCTCCAGGTACGAGGCGATCAAGATGAGCTTCGGGTCGCCGTCCACGCGCGCGTAGAGGTCCGATCCGGTCGGCGTCCGGTCGCCGACGAGCAGCCGCTTCGGCGCGTCGTCGCCGGCGACCTTGAACGTCACGGTCAGGCGCGCCGGGTCGAGTCCGTACATGGCGACCGAGGCGGGGTTCTCGTCCACGGTGCGGTCGCTCTCGAGCGACTCGAGCGTCGAGACGAGCGAGCTCACCGCGCTCGTGTCGGCGTCGAGTGCCGCCGGCTCGACGATCTGCCAGACGTCGCCCGCCCTCCGGACCGTCGTCGACTCGCCCGACGACCCGTCGATCCGGATCTCCTCGATGGTACCGGCCTCGACCCCGAACACCTTCTCGCCGGCCACGACCGCGGCGCCGGCCGGATCGCGCTTCGACTCGACGAAGTAGATGTACGCGCCGAGCCCGGCGGCGATGGCGAGCAGCACGAGGAACGAACGGCCGCCGCGCATTACCGCCTCTTCCACCAGACGCGCACCGCGTTGGCGATGAGCAGGCCCGGAATGCCGAGGAACGCCATCCAATTGATGCGCGCCTGCTGATCGGCCGTGAGCGCGATGCCGCGATTCGACGGGTCCTTCGGCCGGATCGCGATCAGGTCTTCCTGCTGCGCCAGCCAGTTGGCCATGTTGAGGTACAGATCCCGATTGCCCGGCACACCGAGGACGCGGTTGGCGGCGAAGTCGCTGTCGCCCACGACCACGAGCCGCGCTTCCGGCCGCGGGCCGTCCGGCGCGGGCGGATCGGCGGGCGCATCGGCCGGCGGCTCCGGCGCGGGCGCTCGGACGGTCACGGCCGCCGCAATCGACACCGGGCCGGCCGTGTCGCCCGCGTCAAGGTTCCGCTCGGTCTCGCCGCTGTCGAACAGGCGCTTCAGGTCCGATTCGGCCCAGCTCTGGGGGCTCGTCTCCATGACCTTTTGCGCGGTTCGCCCGTCCACACCCCCCTCGACCGGGCCAACCGACCGTGTGAAGGGGAATGCGGTCATCAGCCGGAATCGATCCGTGATGGCGTGCGGCGCCGGCAGGCCGATCGGCGACGCTTCGTTCGTGCCAATCAGCTGGCCGAGGCCGCTCGCGTCCACGACGACGTCGCTGCCGACCTGAATGCCCCACTCGCGGGCGAGCGCGATGAGGCTCGCCGGCTCGGGTCCACCGACCCCGTCCGGCGGATCGAGCAGCAGCATGACCTTGCCCTGCCGGCCGAGGAAGTCGCGGACCGCCTGGAGCTCCGGTTCGAGCACGTCGGTCTTGGGACCGGCGATGACGAGCACCGTCGCGTCGTCCGGGACCTTGCCGGCCTGGATGAGGTTCACCGTTTCGACCTCGAAGTTGTCGGTCCGCAGGCCGTCGGCGATGCCGCTGTAGCCCTCGACGTCGCTGGCGGCCGGGTCGCGCTCGCCATGGCCCTGGACGAAGTAGACCTTCTTGGTCTGGCCTTCGATCACCTTCTTCAGCGCGTTGGTCAGGCTCTGCTCGTCGGACTGGGTCGCCCGCTCGACGCGGCCGTCGTACTCGAAGACCACCGTGCCGTACTGCTGAATCTCGTATCGCTTGGCGGTCGTCGGGTCCCGGGCCGGGTCGATGTACTCGACCGACACCTGGCTCGACCCGACGGCGTACGGGTCCAGCCGGTCGCGCAGAGAGTCGCTGCCGCTGTTGCCGTCGTAGAACGCCTTGATCGCCACGGGCCGGTCGAGCGAGGCCAGGATCTGCTGCGTCTGCTCCGAGACGGAGAACTGGCCGCCCTCGGTGAGGTCCCACCGCAGCGTCTGCCGGTTGGCAATCCAGTTGACGCCGACGAGGATGCCGAGGAACAGCACGACGCTGCCGGCCGCCACCGATCCGTATCTGACGTTGCGGCCCTGGAACGACCGCGCGATGTCGCGCCACTGACTCAGCGCATACAGGCCCACGACCACGAGCCCGGCCATGGCCAGCCGCTGCGTCCAGGGCTGCAGCTCCGGCCGGATGAACCGGAGGGCCACCGCCGCCATGACGAGCACGACGCCCAGCCAGCCGAGGAGTCCGACGACGCGCTTCACGGCTAACCCCTCCACCGTTCGCTATCCACCGACTTGAGCGTCAGGAACAGTCCGAACGAAATGAAACTCACGTAGTAGACCACGTGCTTCGTGTCGATCACGCCTTTGCCGAAGTCGTCGAAGTGGCCGGTGATCGACAAGTACCGCAGAACCGACGCGGTCGTCGGGCCGGAGCCCTCGGCCATCCAGTCCACGATCCAGAGCAGCAGCGCCAGCACGAAGGTCGCGGCGCCGGCCACCATCTGGTTCTTCGTCGTGCTCGAGATGAAGAGGCCCAGCGAGATGAAGCAGCTGCCGAGCAGCAGCAGGCCGAGGTAGCCCGACACGAGCGGTAGCCACTCCGGGTCGCCGTAGACGAACAGGAAGGCCATGTAGGCCATCGTCACGGCGAGCAGGGCGGCGTAGAGCGCCACGGCGCCCAGGAACTTGCCCATGATGATCTCGAAGTCCGTCAGCGGCGACGTCAGCAGCAGCTCGATCGTCCCGGACCGCTTCTCCTCCGAATAGGTGCGCATCGTCACCATCGGCAGGAGGAACAGGATGATCACGCTGGCGTTGCCGAGCAGCGGCCGGACCATTTGCATGTTGATGTTCATCGCGGGCGGCGCGCCGCCGAATTGCGCCTGCGTGCTCTGCATCACGAAGAACTGCAGATAGGTCACGAAGAAGTAGCCGAACAGGAAGGCGAAGAGCCCCATCATGACCCAGGCGGTGGGGGACGCGAAGTAGCTACGCAACTCCTTGACGGCCACGGCGTTGATGTTGAGAAGGCTGTTACGCACCGGGCACCCCCGCGGCGCCGGGCTCGGCCGGCAGGACGGGCTGGGGAGGCGGCCCGGCGTTGGCCGACGCGCCCTCGGATTCTTCGGTCGTGAGCTGGAGGAAAATCTCCTCGAGGCTCAGCCGCAGCGGCCGCAGCTCGAGCAGGCCCCAGCCGCGATCGACGATCGCCCGGGCGACGTCACGCCGCACGTCGCGGTGCGGCTCGGCCTCGATCTCGTAGGCCACCGCCGTGCCGTGCCGCTCCATGGTCGACACGTGCTGGATGCCGGGCACGGACCCGAGCGCTTCGGCCGCCTCGCCGCCCTCGACGAGCACGTAGAGCGTCGCCGCGCCCTCGAGCTGGTGGGTGAGGTTGTCGGGCGTGTCCACGGCGACGACGCGGCCCTTGTTGATGATGACGACGCGCTGGCAGGTCTGCGCGACCTCGGGCAGGATGTGCGTGCTCAGCACGATCGTGTGATCGCCGGCGAGGCTCCGGATGAGGTCGCGCGTCTCGATGATCTGTTTCGGGTCGAGGCCGGCCGTCGGCTCGTCGAGGATCAGCACTTCGGGATCGTGAATGAGCGCCTGGGCCAGGCCGACGCGCTGCCGGTAGCCCTTCGAGAGCTTGCCGCAGTGCCGGTCGGCGACGTCGTCGGTCCGCGCGCGCTTCATGACGTGAGCGACGCGCATGACGCGGTCGGCCGCCGACAGGCCCGGCGTCTTGATCCGCGCGACGAAGGCGAGGTATTCGCGCACCGTCATGTCGGGATAGAGCGGCGGCGTCTCCGGCAGGTAGCCGATGCGCCGCTTGGCTTCGATCGGATGGGTGAACAGGTCGAAGCCGGCCACGACCGCGCGGCCCTCGGTGGCGGGCATGTAGCCGGTGAGCACGCGCATCGTGGTCGTCTTGCCCGCGCCGTTGGGGCCGAGGAAGCCGAGGATCTCCCCCTTCTCGACCCGGAAGCTCACGTCGTCAACGGCCGTAAGGGGACCGTAGCGCTTCGTGAGGTGCTGAACCTCGATCATGCGCCCTCTCTTCTCCGCACGTTAGGGTTGCGACCGGGACGACCCAGAGCGGGCACCCGGTTCATGGGCACGAACCCACTAAGTCTGACGTCGGTCTGACACCAAGCAGGAATCCTAGTGTCTCCGGAAAAGTGGTGTCAACCGGCCCGTCTCCGGCCGGCAGGACGCGGGGGTCCGGACGGGGGCCGGGAGAGGGCGTCCAGTCGGTTGACATATGAGCAACTGTTCATATATTCATATTTCATGACGCCACCTGTCGGGAGGCCAGCATCCCCCAGGCCCGCCCGCGACGCCGATCTGTCGTGCGAAGAGCGGCACGAGGCCGACGCCGGCGCGCTCGCCCGCGTGAGTGAAGCCCTCCTGCCCGTGCAGACCGTGCGGAGCCTGGCCGACGTCTTCAAACTACTCGGCGATCCCACGCGGGTTCGCCTGGTGGACGCCCTGACGCACGGCGAGCGCTGCGTCTGCGACCTGGCTGCGCTCGTGGGTCTGAGCGAATCGGCCGTTTCTCATCAGTTGCGGCTGCTGCGTGCCGCCCGCCTCGTGCGCGTGAGGCGCGCAGGGCGGATGGCGTTCTACGCGCTCGACGACCACCACGTCGTCGGCCTGCTGCACGACACGCGAAAGCACGTCGAAGAGGAGTCGCACGTGTGAGCGACGCCTGCTGCGGCGACGCGTGCGAGACCTCGCCGACCCGGCTGCCGCGGCCGACGATCGACGAGTGGCGATCCATCGCCACGGCCGGTCTCGTGATCGTGGCCGGTGTGGCCGCCTCGCTGGCCGGTCAGGATCTGGCGTTCCGCGCGGCGTGTCTGGCGGCGATCGCACTCACCATTCCAACCCCGGCGCGCCGCGCCTGGCGGTCGATCCGCGCGCGGTCCCTGGACATCAACGCCCTGATGGTCGTCGCCGTCGTCGGCGCTCTGGTCCTTGACGAGTGGCTCGAGGCGGCCACGGTCGCCTGGCTGTTCGCGGTGGCGCAGTGGCTGGAGGTCCGGAGCATGGACCGCGCCCGGCGGGCGGTGCGCTCGCTGATGACGCTCTCGCCCGACGTGGCGCTCCTGCGGAGAGACGGCGGCGACCACGAGGTGCCGGTGACCGTCGTGGTGCCGGGCGACCTCATCGTCGTCAAGCCGGGTCAGCGCATTCCACTCGACGGCACGGTGGTCGGCGGGCGCTCGGCCGTCAACGAGGCGCCGATCACCGGCGAGGCCTGGCCGGCCGAGAAGGACGAGGGCGACGAAGTGTTCGCCGGGTCCATCAACGGCGCCGGCGCGCTCGACGTGCGCGTGGACCGCGGCGCGGGCGACACGACGCTCGATCGCATCGTCAGGCTGGTCGAGCAGGCCCAGCGCCAGCGGGCGCCGGTGCAGACGTTCGTGGATCGATTCGCCCGCGTCTACACACCCGCGGTGGTGGCGCTGGCCGTGCTCGTGGCCGTGCTGCCGCCGCTCGCGTTCGGGGGCGAGGTCGCGACGTGGAGCTACCGCGCCATCGCGCTGCTGGTCGTGGCGTGCCCGTGCGCGCTGGTCATCTCGACGCCCGTCTCCATCGTCTCGGCGCTGACGGCGGCGGCGCGCGCCGGCGTGCTCGTCAAGGGCGGCGCGCACCTCGAGCGGCTCGCGTCGGTTCGCTGCGTGGCGTTCGACAAGACCGGTACCCTCACCGAAGGCCGCCTGGCGGTGACGGAGGTGCACGGCGTTGACGGCGTGCCGATGGAGGGCGTCCTGCAGGTGGCGGCCGCGCTCGAGTCGCGATCGGAGCACCCGATCGGACGGGCCATCGTCGCCCACGCCCGCTCGGCGGGCCTCGGCGTGGCGCCCGGGACCGCGTACCGGGCGCTGCCGGGCCTTGGTGCGGAGGCCAGCGTCGCCGACACGCCCGCGCTCGTCGGCAGCCATCGGCTCTTCGAAGAGCGGGCCATCTGCACGCCGTCGCTCCACGCTCGGATTGAGGAGGTCGAGGCGCGCGGTTCCAATCTGGTGGCCGTCGCGCGGAGCGGGGCGCCGCTCGGCGTCATCGGATTCACCGACGAGCTGCGGGCCGGCGGCCGGGAGGCCATCGAGAGGCTGCGGCAGGAGGGCGTCGGGCAGATCGTGCTGCTCACGGGCGACGGCCAGGCGCACGCCGACGCGGTGTCGGCGGGGGTCGGCCTGGACGCGGCGCATGCCGGCCTGATGCCGGACGACAAGGTGCGTGCGGTGGCCGCGCTGCGCGCGGCGCACGGCCCGGTGGCGATGGTCGGCGACGGCGTCAACGACGCGCCGGCGCTTGCGGCGGCCGACGTGGGCATCGCGATGGGCGCAGCGGGCAGCGACGCCGCGCTCGAGACCGCCGACGTCGCGCTCATGGCCGACGACCTGTCGCGGCTGCCGTTCGTCTTCCGGCTGGCGCGCGCGACGCTCTCGAACATCCGGGTCAACGTCGCGATCGCGCTCGGCTTGAAACTTGCGTTCGTCGTCCTCGCCGCGGCCGGGCTGGCCACGCTCTGGATGGCGATTCTGGCCGACACCGGCGCCTCGCTCCTCGTCACGGCCAACGGACTTCGGCTGCTCCGTCACGCCCCCGACATGTCGGGCGATTCCACCCGCGAGCGCTCCATCGAATCGCCTTGACGAAATCCGGGGCGCGGGTCGCTATAATCGCCGAAGCCTGTTTTCAAGGAGTTCCTATGGCGACCTGTCCGGAATGCGATGCCGTCATCGACGTTGACGACGACGACCTGGAGGAAATGGAGGAAGGCGATCCGTGGGATTGCCATGCCTGCGGCAGCCACCTGCGCGTCACGAGCCTCGAGCCGCTCGAGTTCGAAGCGGACGAGGACGAGGATGAGGACGAGGACGAGGACGAGGACGACGTGGACGAGGACGCCGACGACGGTGCCGCCGAGGACGGCGACGACGACCTGGACGACCCCGGCGACGACGAGGACGCGGGGGGCTGGGACGAGTGATCGCGTCGGTGCTCGAGTCGGTCGGCCCGGAGCTTCGCTGCCGCGAGGCGGCCCTGGTCGTACGGCTGCGGCAGGCAGGTTCGGTCGTCGTCGCGTACAGCGGCGGCGTGGATTCGGCCTATCTGGCGCTGGTCGCCGCCCGTGAGCTAGGCAGCCGCGCGCTCTCCGTGACGGCCGACAGCCCCAGCTATCCGGAGCGTCACCGGCGGATCGCGCTCGACGTCGCCCGCCAGTATGGATTCGCGCACGAAGTCATTCGCACCGACGAGATGGCGCGGCCGGCCTACCGCGCCAACGACGTCGATCGCTGCTACCACTGCAAGCACGAGTTGTACACCCACTTGACCGCGCTCGCGCGTGAACGGGGCTTTGCCGCGGTCGCTGACGGCAGCAACGCCGACGACCGCGGCGATTACCGTCCCGGCCGTCGCGCGGCGCGCGAGTTCGCCGTCATCAGCCCGCTCGACGACGTCGGCCTGGGCAAGGCCGACATCCGGGCGCTCGCGCGAGAGGCGGGCCTGCCGACCTGGGACGAGCCGGCGTCCGCCTGCCTGTCGTCGCGCGTGCCCTACCACTCGGACGTGACCGACGAGAAGCTGCGCGCCATCGAAGCGGCCGAGACGGCCGTGCGCGACCTGGGTTTTCGCGTCGTGCGCGTGCGCCACCACGGCGACCTGGCGCGCGTCGAGGTCGGCGCCGGCGAGCTCGCGCGCGTCACCGAGCCTGGGATCGCCCGCAACCTCGATCGCGCGCTCCGCGCCCTGGGCTTTCGCCACGTCACGGTCGATCTGCGCGGGTACCGGCTCGGCAGTCTGAACGAGGGCGTGACGCTCAAGCCGGTTTAGGGTTCGTTGGCCTCCGCCCCTGCTGTTTCCGCGCCACGCACAAGAGCGACGTGCCGATCGGCAGGTCGAAGAACCTCAGCCACCAGCCTTCGACGGCGAGGAGGCGGTCGAAGCACCAGTTGATCGGCCGGGGGGGGACCCGCAGGTCCGCCTCGGACGCTTCGCCGGCGTGCCCGGCCAGCCGGTCGAGCGTGCGCACCGCGAGGGCGATCGGGAAGGTCGCCATGTTCGTGAACGTCAGCCGCTCGATCGAGAAACCCGCCGAGGTGAGAAGAGCGGTCAGCCGCCGGCGCGAGTACCGCCGGACCTCGCGGGTGAGCGTCGAGTGCGAGCCATGCAGCACGCCCAGGGCCGCGGCGTTGATGACGGCCAGGCCGCCCGGTTGCAGCACCCGCCACATCTCCTCGACCGCGCGCCGCTCGGTTTCGTCGTCCAGGCAATAGAGCACGTCGAACGACGTGGCGACGCCGACGGAGTTGTCGGCGAGTGGCAGGGCGGCGACCGTGCCCCGGACGAGCCGTCGGCCACGCGCGCGTCCGGCGTCGAGACCGGCCTGAGTCAGCTCGAGACCGAGGACTTCTCCGTGCCGTGTCAGCCAGTCCAGGTTGCGGCCGGTTCCCGCGCCGCAATCCACGACCCAGCCCGCCGGCCGGCCGGCAGTGGCGACCGAGAGGAGCCTATCGGCGTTGCGTCGGAGCGCCCGGAACCAGAAGTGCTCGTCTTCAGCCCGAGCCGTGGCCCGGAGCATCCGTTCCATCGCAGGGATTATCGTCCGGGGCCCTGCAGCCGAAAAGCAGAGAGCGCGCAACGGAAACCGTTCTGATTACGTTGACAGTGCTGCGGCCGGCCGCTAAGCTCGGCAACGAAAAGGCCCGTACCCGGGTGTGACGGCGTGTCTCGAGGGAGCGTGAAATGACCCGAATTCGAATCATCACGATGTTCGCTTCCGCCGGGCTGCTCTCGCTGGCCATGGCGTGCGGCGGGAATCCGCCGCCGGAAGCGCCGGCGCCGCCGCCCCCGCCGCCTCCGCCGGCCCCGGTGGTGCAGCCGCCCCCGCCGCCCCCTCCGCCTCCGCCGCCTCCGCCCCCGGCGCCGCCCGCGGCCCCGACCGAAGAGGAGTTGTTTGCGCGGATGTCACTGCCGGAGTTGAACGCCCAGCGCCCGCTGGAGAGCGTGTACTTCGACTACGACAAGGCGGACCTGAGTACCGCCGCGCGGGCGACCCTCGAGAAGGATGCCGCGTGGATGCGCCGCTGGGCGGCGACGCGGGTGCTGGTCGAGGGCCATGCCGACTCGCGCGGCACGTCGGAGTACAACCTGGCGCTCGGCGAACGGCGCGGGGCCGCCGTGCGCGACTATCTGGCGAGCCTGGGCATTGACGCGGCCCGGGTGAGCGTGTCGAGCAAGGGCGAGGAAGATCCCGTGTGCACCGAGGACGTCGAAAGCTGCTGGGCGCGCAACCGGCGCGCGCAGTTCTCGGTCACCGCGAAGTAGGTTCGCCCACCTCGTCGATTTCGGCTGCCATCCGGCGCGCGGCGTCCCGCGGGTCGGAGGCGGCCGTAATCGGCCGTCCCACGACAAGATAGGAACTGCCGGCCCTGACGGCCTCGATCGGCGTCAGCGTGCGCTTCTGGTCGTCCAGGCCCGGCGTGCCGGCGCTGGCGCCGCGGATGCCGGGCGTGACCACGAGGAAACCTGGTCCGCACGCGTCTCGAATTGCCCGTGTCTCCTGCGGCGAGGCCACCACTCCATCGAGCCCGGCCGCCGCGGCCATCCGCGCGAGGCGAACGACGTGATCCATCGGCGACGCGCCGACGCCGACCGCGCCGAGGGTCGCCGCGTCCAGGCTGGTGAGCACGGTTACGGCGATGACGAGCGGGCGGCCGGGGCCGTCCCCCGCGGCCCGGCGCGCGGCCTCGAGCATGGCCGGCCCGCCGCTGGCGTGCACGTTGACCATCCAGACGCCGAGCGCCCTCGCCGACGCGACCGCGCCGGCGACGGTGTTGGGAATGTCGTGGAACTTCAGGTCGAGGAAGACCCGATCGCCGCGCGACACGAGCGTGCGTACGATGTCGGGCCCGGCGGCGGTGAACAACTGGCTGCCGATCTTGACGCCCCCGACCGCGCCGCGCACGCGTTCGGCGAGCGCGATCGCCTCGTCGGCGGCCGGCACGTCGAGGGCGACGAGGATCCGGTTCATGCCGGCTCGGGCTGGCCGAGCTCCAGCCCGCCGACCAGATCGCGGACGCGCGCGATGTCGTGGCGTTCGAGGTAGTCCTCGAGGCCCGCGAGCAGCTTGGTCCAGATGAAGGGATCGACGAAATTCGCCGTGCCGACTTGGACGGCGCTCGCGCCGGCCAGCAGGAACTCAATCACGTCCGCGGTCGTGGCGATCCCGCCCATCCCGAGGATCGGCAGCTTCACCGCGCGCGAGCACTCCCACACCATGCGCACGGCAATCGGCCGGATCGCCGGACCGCTGAGGCCGCCGAGCACGTTCGACAGCTTCGGGCGACGGGTCTCGACGTCGATGGCCATCGCGAGGAAGGTGTTGACGAGCGACACCGCGTCGGCCCCGGCCTCTTCCGAGGCCCGCGCGAAGGCGGCTACGTCGGTGACGTTCGGCGTCAGCTTCGGAATGATCGGCAGTCGCGTGACCTTGCGGACGGCGCTGACGACGTCGTAGGTGCCGGTCAGGCTGCACCCGAACTGGATGCCGCCCTCCTTGATGTTCGGGCACGAGATGTTCAGCTCGAGCGCCGCCACGCCCTCCGCGTCGGACAGTACCCGCGCGACCTCGCAGTACTCGTCAATGGTCGAGCCGCAGATGTTGACGATCACCGTGGCACCGAGGCGCCGGAGCTCCGGCAGCCGCTCGGCCACGAACCGGTGCACGCCGATGCCTTGCAGGCCGATCGCGTTGAGCATGCCGGCCGGTGTCTCCACGATGCGCGGCGGCGTGTGGCCCTGCCGCTCCGAGAGGAACAGGCCTTTGACGGCGACGCCGCCGAGCGACGACAGGTCCACGGCCCCGGCGTACTCCACGCCATACCCGAAGCACCCGGACGCCGCAATGAGCGGGTTGGCGAGCGTGAGCGATCCGATCTGAACGGACAGGTCGCGCATCAGTGTCGCGCCTCGAGCGCGTCCCAGACCACCGCCGACGCGTCGAACACCGGTCCGTCCAGGCAGGAGCGCACGAACCTGCTCTCGCCGCCGGCGCGTACGCGGACGACGCAGCTGTAGCAGCCGCCCATGCCGCAGCCCATCACCGGTTCGAGCGACACGAACACCGGCGCGTCGGCGTCGCGGCCGAGCGCGGCGACCGCGCGCATCATCGGCGTCGGACCGCAGGCGTAGATGGTCGCCGTCGTGCCGCGGTCCAGATCGCCCAGCGCCCGGCGGAGCGGGTCGGTCACCCGTCCGCGCTCGCCCGCGCTGCCGTCTTCGGTGGCGAGGACCAGCCGCGCGCCAAGCCGCGTGAACAGATCCGCACAGTAGAGATCGCGGCCGCTCCGAGCGCCGTAGAACAGGGTCATCGACGTGCCGAGCCCGGCGAGCGCCTCGGCCAGCGTCACGAAGGGCGCCAGGCCCACGCCGCCCGCGACCATCCAGGCCCGGTCCGGCGGGCGTGCGGGCACGAACGGCTGTCCGAGCGGGCCCAGGCAGTCGAGCCGCGCGCCAGACTCGACCGCGTAGAGGTGCTCGGTGCCGACGCCGACGCGCTTGTTGAGCAGGCTGATACCGACGGGCCGCCCGCCGTCGTCTCGAAGCACCTCGAAGACGGAGAACGGGCGCCGCAGCAGCGGGTCGAGACCCGGCGTCGTTTTGACCATGACGAACTGGCCGGGCTGTGTCACGCGCGCGATGTCCGGCGCGGCGAGCGACAGCACGTTGTAGTCGGGCGACATCCTCCGGTTCTCGATCACCTCTGCCGCCACATCGAAAGGCATCTGTCAGAGTATAGGGGGTCGGCGGTGGCGAAGACACCTCCGGGCCCCCTATGCGCTACCTCCGGATGCTGACGAACGCCGTGACGGGCGGTGTGCTCGTGGCGCTCTACCTCGCGGTGCTGGTGCTGCAGCTGAACCCGCACGTCGCGCTGGCGTCCGAAACCGCGGGCCGGTGGTTCATCGCCCTGATGTCGCTCTACGGTCCGGTGCTGACCGTCAGCATCTACTTCCTCCTCATCGCGCGCGACCTCATCAGCACCGAGCCGTTGAGGCCCGCCTGGCTCAGCGTGAGGTTGCTCGCGTGGCTCGGGGCGATTGGCGCCGCCTGCGCAGCGGCGATCACCTGGGCGAACCTCGAGGGCTTCCAGGCGGTCCTGACCGCGAGCGCGGTCGAGCGCATGCGCCAGGGCGCCGTGGCGACGACGTCGTGCGCCGTGATCCTCCTCGTGACCGCCGTGCTGCGTTATTCGTTCGGCCGCCGCGGGTCGCGCGCCACCGCGGTCCTGCTGACGGCGGCGATGCTCGCGTCGGTGGTGGTGCCGCTCTGGTTGCGGGGTCCGGGCGAGCCCCCGGTGCCGACCGCCCGGCGGCCCCGCCCGGCGCCGGCCACCCCCGGCCCGCGCGTCCGCCTCGTGCTGCTCGACGGCGCGTCGTTGGGGTTCATTCGTCAGCGGGTGGCCATCGGCCAGCTCCCGAGTTTCGGCCGCGTCCTCGACCAGGGCGCGACGATGGATCTCGCGACGCTTCGCCCGACTCAGGCCGAAGTGGTGTGGGCCGCCGCGGCCACCGGCAAGTATCCGCCGAAGAACGGCATCCGCTCCGACTCGCTGTTCCGTGTGCTGCCGACAGACACGGACCCCGTCGACCTGCTGCCCGCCTACTGCTTCGCGTACGCCCTCGTGCAACAGGGATTCGTCCGGCAGACGAGCGTGACCGTCCAGGCCCTGACCGCCCGGCCGCTCTGGGCCATCCTGGCCGACTACGGCCTCGCGTCCGGCATCGTCGGCTGGCCGCTGACCTATCCGGCGCGGGCCGAGCGCGGCTATCTCGTGAGCGACCGATTCGACGACGGCGGCAGCTCGCCGTTCCGCCTGGAGGACGCCGAGGCGGCCGACCCGACCAACGCGATCGCCACCGCGCGCATCGTGTTCGACGACTGGCTGACGCGGCCCTGGTTCGACGTCATTCCGTCTGTCTCGCCGGCCGAACCCGCACCCACCGGCATTCTCCCTGCCCGGTGGGACCAGGCCTACCGCGTGACGGCCGCGCAGCTCGAGGCGCAGTTCGCGCCGCGGCTGACGGCGCTGCGGCTCGAAGGCCTCGCGGCGCTCGGCCACAGCTACCTGCACGAGGCGCAGCCCAGCCTCTTCGGCGAAGTGCGGAGCGCGCGGCCGCAGCCCTCGGTGCTCGACCGCTACTACTCGAGGACCGACGAGCTGGTTGGCGCCGAGATCGGGCGCCTCGCGCCCGGCGATCTGCTGCTCGTCGTGTCGGGATTCGGGATGGAGCCGACGGCGCTTTCGAAGCGGCTGCTCGCGCGGCTGCTGGGCCGCCCGGAGCTGAGCGGGACGCACGAGCGGGCGCCGGACGGATTCCTGCTGGCGTACGGGACCAACGCGGCGACCGGGCGGTTCGCGCGCGGGTCAATCGTGGACCTGGCGCCGACCGTGCTCTATTACCTGGGGCTGCGCGTCGGCCGAGACATGGACGGCTTCGCGCGCACCGATCTGTTCCTCCAGAGTTTCACGCGCGACCGTCCGGCGACGTACGTGGCCACCCACGAGCGCTGACGACGTGCTATGCTGGCGGTCGCTCTTTAACGCGGTCCTGCGAGGCCGCGAAGAGGTGCCGATGACGCCGCGTCCTTCCACCGCATCTCCGACTTGCCGGGCGGGGTTCGCATGCCGGTCGTAATGGACGCGGACCGCATCGCGCGCAGCCTCACCCGGATTGCCCACGAGATCGTCGAGCGTAACCGCGGCGTCGACGATCTCGGGCTGATCGGGATCCACGCCCGCGGTGTCCCGATTGCGACGCGGCTGGCCCGCGCGCTTCGCGCGATCACCGGCGCGGACGTCGCCCGGGGCGCGCTCGACATCACGCTCTACCGGGACGACCTGATGCGGCCCTCGACGCTCGCCCACCCCGTCGTGCGGAAGACCGAGATTCCGTTCTCGCTCGACGACCGCGTGGTGCTGCTCGTGGACGACGTGCTGTACACGGGCCGGACGATTCGCGCGGCCCTTGACGCGCTCACCGATTACGGCCGCCCGCGCGCGATCCAGCTCGTCGTGCTCGTCGACCGCGGGCACCGCGAGCTGCCCATCCGTCCCGATTACGTCGGTCGGAATATCCCGACCTCGCGCCAGCAGAGCGTCCAGGTCCGGCTGGTCGAGATCGACGGGCGGGACGAAGTCGAGGTGGAGCCGTGACGGCGGCGACCGCGCTGCGCAGCCGCCACCTGCTCGGGATCGCCGAGCTCGAGCCGGGCGAGATCCAGCTCATCCTGGACACGGCCGTGGCCATGAAGGAAGTGGGCGCGCGGCCCATCAAGAAGGTGCCGACGCTGCGGGGCCGCACGATCATGAACCTCTTCTTCGAGTCCAGCACGCGGACGCGGATGTCGTTCGAGCTGGCCGAGAAGCGCCTGAGCGCCGACACGCTCGGCATGACCACCACCGGGTCCAGCGTGTCGAAAGGGGAGACGCTCGCCGACACGGCACGGACGCTCGAGGCGATGTCGCCGGACATGATCGTGCTGCGGCACGAGGCCTCGGGTGCACCGCACCAGCTGGCGCGCATCTGCCGGGCCAGCATCATCAACGCCGGCGACGGCACGCACGAGCACCCGACCCAGGCCCTGCTCGACGCGTTGACCATCCTCGAGCGCAAGGAGCGCCTGCAGGGGCTCCGCGTCGCCATCGTCGGCGATCTGGTGCACAGCCGCGTGCTCCGGTCGAACGTGCTCCTGCTCACGCGGATGGGCGCGGAGGTGGCCGCTTGCGGCCCGGCCACGCTGCTGCCGCCGGGCCTCTCGACGGCCGGCGTCCGGGTCACGACCTCGATCGACGAGGCCGTCGAGGGCGCCGACGTCGTCATGATGCTGCGCGTGCAGCACGAGCGGATGCACGGCCTGTTCCTGCCGTCGGTGCGCGAGTACTTCACCCACTTCGGCCTCACGCCCGCGCGGCTCGCCCGCGCGGCGGCCGACGTCATCGTCATGCACCCGGGTCCGATGAACCGCGGCGTCGAAATCGACTCGGCCGTGGCCGACGGGCCGTGGTCGGTGATCCTCAACCAGGTAGCCAACGGCGTGGCCGTGCGCATGGCGGTGCTGTATCTGCTGGCCGGCGGCGAGGGATTCGAGGCGCAGGCGTCGCGGGGCGTGGAGGCCGAGCAACGATGAAGACCCTGATCAGGACCGCGCGGCTCGTGGATCCGGTTGCCGGCCGCGACGGCCGGTTCGACATCCTCATGGACGGCGGCTTGATCGCGGCCGTCGGGACGGCACTGCCGGCCGACGGCGCGCGCGTCGTCGAGCTGCCGGCGTCCTGCGTCGTCACGCCGGGTCTCATCGACATGCACGTCCACCTGCGCGAGCCCGGCCAGGAGCACAAGGAGACGATCGCCACGGGCACCGCGTCGGCGGTGGCCGGCGGGTTCACCGCGGTCGCGTGCATGCCGAACACCCGGCCGGTCAACGACACGGCGTCCGTCACCGAGTTCATCGTGAAGCGGGCGCGCGAGGTGGGCCACGCGCGGGTGTACCCGATTGGCGCGGTGTCGGTCGGCTCCCGGGGCGAGGAGTTGACCGAGATCGCCGACCTCAAGGCGGCCGGCTGCGTCGCGCTCTCCGACGACGGGCTGCCGGTGGCGACGGCGCTGCTGATGCGACGGGCCCTGGAGTACGCCTCGATGTTCGGCCTGCCGATCATCAACCACTGCGAGGACCAGTCGCTCAAGGGCGACGGCGTGGCGCACGAGGGCGCGCGCGCCAGCATGCTCGGGCTGCGGGGCATCCCCGGCGCGTCGGAGTCCATCATGGTCGAGCGCGACATCTCCGTGGCCGAGCTGGCGGGCGGCCGCGTGCACGTCGCGCACATGAGCGCGCGCCAGTCGCTCCGCGCCGTGCGCGCCGGCAAGGCGCGCGGTGTGCCGGTGACCTGCGAGGTGACGCCGCATCATTTCACCCTGACCGACGAGGAGTTGAACGCCCGGGGCGGCTACGACACGAACGTCAAGATGAACCCGCCGCTCCGCGAGGCGGCCGATCGCGACGCCCTGCTCGAAGGGCTCGCGGACGGATCGATCGACGTGATTGCCACCGATCACGCCCCGCATCACGCGGACGAGAAGGCCGTCGAGTTCGACCGGGCGCCGTTCGGTATCGTCGGCCTGGAAACCGCCGTGCCGATCTGCCTCGACCGGCTGCTCCACGCCGGCGTCGTGTCGTGGGGCCGGCTGGTGGAGCTGCTGTCGGCCAACCCGGCGCGCGTGCTGGGCGTGCCCGGCGGCACGCTCGCCGTCGGCGCCCCGGCCGACATCACCGTCCTCGCCCCGGACGCGAGCGTGACGATCGCCGCCAGCCGGCTCGTGTCGAAATCCAGGAACACGCCGTTCGACGGCTGGACGTTCAAGGGCGCCGTCGCCGCGACGATCGTCGGCGGCGAAGCGAAGTATGTGAACCCCGCGATGGCCGGGGTATGGGACGGAGAGCCGGGGCTCCAGCCCCGCCGGCCCGGCCGGGGCTGAAGCCATGGCTCTCCAGAAGAGGGGATCGCTGCCGGTGATGACACGACTCGACGAACGGCGCCGCAAGGCGCTCGACAACATGCGCGAATTCGAAGTGCTGATGCTCGACGGGCACTTCGACTACGGCAACGGCTTCCACGGCCGCGTCTACCTCAATCCACACCGGATCTTCCGGCAGCCCTCGCTCATCTGGCGGTTCGCCCAGGATCTCATCGACATCCTGCCGGACGACGTCGTGCGGCAGACGGAGGTCGTCTGCGGACCGGTCATGGGCGGGGCGCTGCTCGCGCATACCGTCGCCGGCCTGATGGACGGGCGCCGCAGCCTGACGCATCCGCCGACCAGCTTCGCGCCGCTCTCGCTCGATTCCGGCGGCTCGCTCGTACTGCGGTCGTTCTACCGCAGCGTGGTGGACGGCCGGCGGGTGTTGCTCGTCGACGACGTCCGCAACACCGGCAAGACGTTCGAGCGCGCAAAGGCGCTCGTCGAGGAGGCCCGCGGCGCCGTGGTCGCCACCGCGCAGCTCTGCGACAGGCTCGAGGCGATGGTCGATCTCGGCGTGCCGAACTACGCGCTCGCGGAGTATCCCGCGCCGGAGAACTTCCCGGCCGACGCCTGTCCGCTCTGCGAGGCCGGCACGGCGATCACCCGGTTCTGAGGCCGCGGGACGCTCGTGAAGGCGGCGCTCGACGGACTCTACGAGGCGTTCAACCTCCCCGACTCAGCCGTCGATCCCATCCAGATCGTCCGGCGCTATTCACGGGTGGAGGACCGCGAGATCGTCGCGTTCATTGCGGCAGGTCTCGCGTTCGGGCGCGTCGGGTCCGTCATGGCGTCGGTCGAGGCGACCTGCCGGCTGCTCGGGGAGGCGCCGGCCGGGTTCGTGCGGGCGTTCGATCCCGTCCGTTCGCGTCCGGCCTTCGACGGGTTCGTGCACCGCTGGACCCGGGGCATCGATCTGGCGGGCGTGCTGTGGATCCTCCGCCATCACCTTCAGCGGGCGGGCTCGATCGAACGGGCGTTTGTCGAGGGCCTCTCGGCCGACGCGCCCGACGTGGCCGGGGCCCTGGAGGCGTTCTCGGCGCAGTCACGGCACGTGGATCTGCGTCCGGTGTATCGCACGCGCCGCGCGAGTCCCGCCGCGCACTACTTCTTCAGCCGGCCATCGACCGGCTCGGCGTGCAAGCGCCTGAACCTCTTCCTGCGGTGGATGGTCCGGCATGACGGCGTGGATCCCGGCGGCTGGACGCTCGTGCCGGCGCGCCAGCTGGTTGTGCCGCTCGACACGCACACGATCCGGGTGGGGCGATGCCTGCGCCTCACGCGGCGCGTCTCGCCCGGCTGGAAGATGGCGGCCGACATCACGGCTGCGCTGCGGGAGCTCGATCCGGAAGACCCGGTGCGGTACGACTTCTCGCTCTGTCACCTCAGCATGATGGGCGCCTGCGGGTTCGGACGGCGGCGGGGCAGCACGCAGTGCCCGCTCCGGCCTCACTGCCGGCCGAGGAAGCGCCGGTAGGCGTCGAGCGTGCGCTGCACCAGGTGGTCGATGCTGAACTCGGCCACCACGCGGGCGCGGCCGGCGGCGGCCAGCCTGCGGCGCAGCTCGTCGTCGCCGAGCACGCGCTGGATGGCCCCGGCCAGCGCCGGCTCGTCCTGTGTCGGCACCAGCACGCCCGTCTCGCCGTCGGTGATCAGCTCGGGGATGCCGCCCGCCCGGGTGCCGACGACCGGCCGCTCGCACGCCATGGCCTCGAGCACCGCCGACCCCAGGCCCTCGGTGACCGAGCTCATGACGCACAGGTCGAGCGACTTGACGAGCGCGAGCGCGTCGTCGCGGAATCCGGCGAGCAGGACGTGCCGCTCGAGGCCGAGCTCTTTGATCTGGCGCGCGAGGGCCGGCCGCAGCTCGCCCTCGCCGATGATCACGAAACGCACGTCGGGCATGTGCCGCACGACGAGCGCCGCCGCGGCGACGAGATGCTTCTGTCCCTTGTGCGCGACGAGCGCCGCGACGTTGCCGACGACCGGTGCGCCGTGCGGCAGCCAGAACGTCGTGCGGACGTCGGCCACCGGCACCTTGTCGATCGCGCTCACGTTCACGCCGTCGTGCACGGTCACGACCTGGTCGGCCGGAATCCCGTCGTCGATGAGCATCTGGCGGATGACGTCCGACGCGGCGATGAACCCGTTCACCTGCCGGTACTTCCACCGCGAGAACGCGTGGCGCTTCAGGTGGAAGTCCACGCGCCGCGACGCGACCAGGACCGGCCGCGGGGTGACGTCGTGCTGCATCTGCAAGGCCATCGCGGCGAGCGACACGCCCATCGGGTCGTGCGCGTGAACGACGGCCGGCTTCACGTCGGCGATGACCCTGGCGAGCTGCCAGCCCGCGGCGACGTCGAATTCGCTCTTGGGCGCCAGGCCCACGAAGCGCAGGCCCTCGCTGGCGCGCCGCTTGAGCTCGCCGCGCTCGTGCGCGACGAGCACGGCCGGGTGCCGGAGGCTCTCGAGGCCCTGGACGGTGAGCAGCACCTGGTTCTGGCCGCCGCGCCAGGTCTGCGCCGTGTCGACGTGCAGCGACCGGATCGTCATTCGGCGGCGGCGCGCTGCTTTTCCCGGAGCTTCGCGAATTTGAGGAAGACGTAGTGCGCGTTCATTGCCGAGATCACGAGGCCCGCCGTGCCGTCGGTGAAGCCGCGACGCAGCAGGTAGTTCCGGGCGAACGCCGCGGGCGGGTACAGCACGAGGTCGAGGATGCCCGCCCGCCGGCCGCTCTCGAACATCTCCTCGGCGGCCAGCGTGGTGTATCGATCCATCGTCCGCAGGTGATGGCCGAGATCGAGGTAGGCGTAGTGCTGGAGCTCGTGGGTCAGCCGCCCGACCGCGCCGTCGGCGTGCACCGACTCGTGCACACGCTTCGGCTTCCAGCGGGCCCGGCGCCGGTCGTACAGGCGCAACTGGTAGTCGGGGTACCAGTCCGTCGTGCGGATCCATCGCCCCATGTGCCACGTCACGCGCGGGACCCGGTAGCCCGCCTCGGCGGGGTCGGGCTCGAGCGTGCGGCGGACCTCGCCGGCCAGGCCGGGCGTGACGCGCTCGTCCGCGTCGACGGAGAGGATCCAGTCGTGGGCGGCCTCGCCGGCCGCGAAGTTCTTCTGCGCCGCGTAGCCCGGCCAGTCCCTCACGACGACGCGCGCGCCGCGGGCGCGCGCGCGGTCGGCGGTGCCGTCGGTGCTCCCGCTGTCGACGACGAGCACTTCGTCGGCCCAGGAAGCCGAGTCGAGGCACGCGTCGATGTTGGCCGCTTCGTTGAGGGTGATGACCGTGACGGAGACCTTCGCCACGGGGGGACTATAGCACCCGCTACTGAGTCTTCTGTACGCGCTCGAAGTTGATGAGCGCCCGCTGGTGGCCGATGATGGCCTGCACCTCGAGGAACCGCGCGGTGAAGAGCTGGCTCTGCCGGCTCTGCAGTTGGAAGGTGGTCGACAGGCCGACCGCGAAGCGCCGTTCCTCCGCCTCCAGCTGGCGCTCGGTCGCCTCGCGGCTCCGCTCGAGCGCCCGAACGCGCCGGTAGCTCGTCTCCACCTCGCGCGCCGCCGCTCGCACCTGCTCGACGACCTGGAGCTCGGCCTCGCGGAGCGTCAGGAGCTGCTGACGCTGCTGCACCTGGAGTTGCGCCACCCCGGCCTTCGCCGCCGTCGGGCCGATCGGCAGGCCCACGCTGACGCCGACGGTCCAGCTCGGAAACGCCGCCGTGAACGTGTCGGCGAGCACGTTGCCGTAACTGATCGTTGCCGTCTCGCCGCCGCCGAGGAACTGGGTGCCGCCGAACGCGCTGGATCGAAAGTTGACCGTCAGGTCCACCGAGGGCTTCGTCGCGTTGTCGCTCAGACGGGCATTGAGGTCCGTGATCTCCAGGGCGCGCCGCTGCTGCTGGAGGTCCAGACGGTTCGCCAGCGCGTTGGCGATCGCGCGCTCAACGTCGATCGACGGCTCGCTCAGCGAAATGGTGTCGGCCGGCTGCAGATCGACCTGCCAGTAGTCCGGCCGGCTGGGATCGAGAATCAGCCGCCGCAGGCTGTCCTTCGCGGTCTGAATGTCCGCCTCGCTCTGAATCACCGCTTCGCGGCCGCCCTCCACCTGCGCCTCGCTCTCGACGATCTCGATCTCGGGCGACACGCCCACCTCGACCCGGGCCCGGGCCTGACGCAGCGACTCTTCGGCCACGCGCATGTTCTCGTTGGCGACCTTGTTGCGCTCGATCGCCGCGATGAGGCTCAAGTACGTGTTGCGGACCGCGGTGTCGAGCTGCACGACGCTCTGCTGCACGCGCAGGTCGGCGATGACGCGGTTGCGCTGGCTGGTCTCGAGGCCGGCCCGGTTCTGGTCGATCGAGAGATCGCGCCAGAGTGGTTGCTGGAACGCGATCGACAGATTCGACCCGAGCTGCGGGTTGAACGTGGACAGGCCCGACGTCGAATTGCGGTTGCCGCCCCAGGTCACCTGGTAACCGCCCCCCAGCCACGGGAGAAACTGGCTGACGGTCGTGCTGCCGTTGAGCGCCGTGCTCGAGCTGTTCGTCCGCGTGCCGTCGGCGTTGGTGACCGTCTGGCTCTCCGCGTTGTTGCGCGAGAGGTTCAGGTTGGCGAACGGCAGGAACGCCGCCCGCGCGGCCGTGATGCTCTGGTCCGCGACGTCCGTGTCGAGCCGGCTCGCGCGCAGCCCGAGGTTCGATTCGAGCGCCATCTCGACCGCCTGCTCCATCGACACCATCAGCACGGGGCCGCTCGGCGCGGCCTGCGGCGCACCGGGCCCGGCTCCCTGCGGGGCGCCCGTCTGCGCGCCGGCCGGGCCGGCCGCGACGCACGCCACGGCCATGGCGGTCACAAGGTGCCGAACGGGGGTGACAAGCTGCTTGGTCATGATCTGATCTCCGAGCGCCGGTTGCCCCGGCTCGCTGGCCACACTAGACGAGTCGCGCCGGAGGACCGTTCGCTCACCGACTTATACTATCGGCCGGGTTTCGCGTTTCCGGGACCGACGCGTCCCGCCTGCCGGACCCACGGACCCGGCCAAGGCCGATTTCACGGGCCTCGAGCCCGGTTGATCCCATGAGAGTGCAAACAATGCGCCGATTGACGTTCCTGTTCGCTTTCGTCGCGGCCGCGACTGTCTGGACCGAGGCGCAGCCGTCCTCCCAGCCCCCGGCCGACATGCTGACCGTGGACAGCATCATGCGGGGCCCGGCCCTCGTCGGTTCGGCGCCCTCCGCCGTCCGCTGGTCGTCCGACTCCGCGACCGTCTATTTCACCTGGCAGAAACCGGGCGACGCACGCGCCTCGACCTGGGCCGCCGGCCGCGATGGATCCGGACTGCGACAGCTCACCGATGAGCAGGCGCGCGACCTCGACGTGCCGCGATCCGGCGCGTTCGATCGCGCCGGACGCCGGGTGCTGGTCGTCGAGTCCGGCGACATCGTGATGTACGACCAGGTCTCTCGCGACCGCCGCCAGATGACGCGCACGGCCGGCAACGAGTCGAGCCCGCGCTGGGCACGGCAGGACACGGCGATCACGTTCGTTCGCGACGGCAACCTCTTCCTGCTTGGGCTCGATGGGGAGCACGCCGGCTTGCTTCAGTTGACAGACATTCGGCCGGCCGATGCCGGGACAGCCGGCAGGGCCGGGGCGGCCGGGACGCGCGGCCGCGGCGCCGGCGGCGGCCGCGGGGGCGAGCAGTCCGCCGCCCAACAGTGGCTCCGTCAGCAGGAACGGGATCTCTTCGAGTACATCCGTCGCCTGGCGGAGCAGGTTGGCCGCGGGCGAGGCGGCGGCCGTGGCGGCCGCGGGCAGGCCGGCGCGGAAGCCGAGCCGATCCCGCGCTTCGATCTGGGCCCGCGACTGGCTGTCAACGGCCTGATGCTCTCGGGCGACGGGCGCCATGTCTGGATTGGCGTCACCGAGCAGCCTGCCGTTGCGCCTCGAGCACAGGGCACGCCGCGCTATGTCACCGAGTCGGCGTTTCCCGAGATGATTCCGGGACGACCCAACGTCGGCGATTCGCAGTCGCGCCGTCTGCTCGCCGTGCTCGACCTGACCTCCGCAGCGTCGGTCTGGGCCGACGGCTCGGCGTTTGCCGGCACCGAGCGCGCCCCGGGCTCGACGAGCCCCGGAGGGCCGCGCCTCCTCAACTGGAGCCTGCCCGAGGCGTCCGACGACGGTTCACAGAGCATCGTGGTCGTCCGGTCGCTCGACAACAAGGACCGGTGGCTGACGAAGGTCGATCCGGCGACCGGCTCGGCCACCGTGCTCGACGCCCTGCACGACGACGCGTGGATCCGCGAGACGTCGATCGAAAGCCCCTTCGGCGGCGGCTCCGTCGCGTGGCTGCCCGACAACCGGCGGCTGCTGTTCCTTTCCGAGAAGAGCGGCTACATGCACCTCTATCGCCTCGACGTCACGAGCGCGGCCCCGGCGGCCGAGGCGGTGACATCCGGCAGCTGGGAAGTGACCGCGGCGAGCCTCTCGCGCGATCGCGGGACGGTGTTCCTGACGACGAACGAGGTCCACCCGGGCGAGCGGCATTTCTACGCCATGCCGGTGGCCGGTGGAACGCGCACGAAGCTGACGTCGATGACCGGCTCGAACGACGTCACGGTGTCGCCCGACGGGCGCACGCTCGCGGTCATCCACTCCTACAGCACCAAGCCGCCGGAGCTGCACGTACAGCCCATGGCGGGCGGGGAAGGCGTGCAGGTGACCGTCACGCCCACCGAGGAATGGCGGAGCTTCAAGTGGATCGACCCGAAGGTCGTCACCTACAAGGCGCGCGACGGCGTGGACGTCTACGCGCGGCTCTACACACCCGAGATGATCGGCGCCCGGCGCGATCGCCGGCGGCCGGCCGTGGTGTTCGTGCACGGCGCCGGCTACCTGCAGAACGCGCACAAGTACTGGTCGTCCTACTACCGCGAGTACATGTTCCACAACCTGCTGGCCTCGCGCGGCTACGTGGTGCTCGATCCCGACTATCGAGCCAGCTCCGGGTACGGCCGTGACTGGCGCACGGCGATCTACCGGCACATGGGCGGCCACGACTTGAACGACGTCGTGGACGGCGTGAAATACCTGGCGGCGGTCGAGCGCGTCGATCCGCGGCGCGTCGGCGTCTACGGCGGCAGCTACGGCGGGTTCATCACGCTGATGGCGATGTTCACGTCGCCCGACACGTTCGCGGCCGGCGCGGCGCTGCGGCCGGTGACCGACTGGGCGCACTACAACCACGGCTACACGTCGAACATCCTCAACACGCCGCTGGTGGATCCGGAGGCCTACACGCGCAGCTCGCCGATTCACTTCGCCGAAGGGCTGAAGGGTCGGCTGCTCATCGCGCACGGCATGGTCGACACCAACGTGTTCTTCCAGGACTCGGTCCGGCTGGCGCAGCGGCTGATCGAGTTGCGGAAGGAGAACTGGGAGATCGCGCCCTTCCCGGTGGAGAACCACGCGTTCACCGAGGAGACGAGCTGGGCGGACGAGTACAAGCGCATCCTGAAGCTGTTCGAGGCGACGTTGCGACTCGGGAGCCAGCCGGGTTCATGACGCCGGCTGACGTCCTCGAGCTGTTCCGCGAGTCGGGCGCGCTGCTCGAGGGGCACTTCCGGCTGTCGTCCGGGCTCCACAGCGCCGCGTACCTGCAGTGCGCCCTCGTGCTGCAGCACCCGCGGCAGGCCGAGTCGCTCGGCCGCGCGCTCGCGGACGCCGTCAGGCCGTTCGACGCCACGGTCGTGCTGTCGCCGGCGCTCGGCGGCCTCATCATCGGCCATGAGGTCGGCCGGGCCCTGGGCGTCCGCGCGATCTTCGCGGAGCGGCAGGGCGGCGCGCTGACGCTCCGGCGAGGGTTCTCGCTCTCGCGGTCCGACCGGGTGGTCGTCATCGAGGACGTCGTGACGACCGGCGGGTCCACGAAGGAAACGATGGCCGCGGCGCGCGCGGCCGGGGCGACCGTCGTCGGGGCGGGCGCCGTCGTCGATCGCGGCGGAGGTGCGTCCGTCTTCGACGTGCCGTGGCGGGCGCTCGTCTCGCTGACGGTCGCCACGCACGAGCCCGAGTCGTGTCCGATGTGCGCCGCCGGGGAGCCGGTCACCAAGCCAGGCTCCCGCGCCTAGCCGCGCGCCATGCGGACGCTCAAGCTGACGATCGCCTACGACGGCACGAACTACGTCGGCTGGCAGCGGCAGACCAACGGCGTCTCGGTCCAGGAGGTCGTCGAAGCGGCGTTCGTCCCGCTCCTGCCGCGGGCCGCCGGCTGGCGCAGCGGTCGGTCGGGCAACGCGTCGCCGGGCGGAGGCCGCGGTCCAACCGTGGCCGGCGCGGGCCGGACCGACGCCGGCGCCCACGCGCTGGGCCAGGTCGCCAGCGTCAATCTCGACACGGACCTCACGGCGCCGGCCATCCACCGCGCGCTCAACGTGCGCCTGCCGCCGGACATTCGCGTGGTGGGCCTCGCCGACGCGCCGCCGGGGTTTCACGCGCGGTTCCATGCGGGCTCGAAGACCTACCGGTACCGCATCGCGACGACGCCCGTGCTCTCGCCGTTCGATCGCTGGTACGTGTGGCACGCGCCCGAGGTGCGGGACGTCGCCGCCATGCGTGCCGCGGCCGCCGTGCTCGTCGGCACGCACGACTTCGCGTCATTCCAGGCGGCGGGCTCGCCGGTGCGCGCCACCGTGCGCACGGTGCACAGGCTCGACATCGTGGCTGACGCCGCCGGGGTCGTCCTCGAAGTGGACGGAGACGGGTTCCTCCGCCACATGGTCCGCGCCATGGCCGGCACGCTCGCCGACGTGGCGGCCGGCACCCGCGCGCCGGACTCCATGCGCGCCATTCTCTCGGCCCGCGACCGGGCCGCCGCCGGACCGACGGCGCCGGCCTCGGGCCTGACCCTCGTGGCCGTGCGGTACCCCGCGGTCTGCTAAGATCGGCTGTCGTTAGCTTCAGCCATGACCCTCGCCAACATGCTGGCTGCCTTCCCACCAGGGTCTCCGGAGGAGGCGCTCGTGCGGCGTCTCGACTTCGACCGGCTGCCGCGCCACATCGCCGTCATCATGGACGGCAACGGCCGCTGGGCCGCGAGCCGCCATCTGCCGCGCATCGAGGGCCACCGCGCGGGCACCGACGCCGTTCGGGAAACCGTGGAGACGGCCGCGCGCCTCGGCGTGTCGGTGCTGACCCTGTATGCGTTTTCGATGGAGAACTGGAAGCGGCCCGACGCCGAAGTGTCGGCGCTCATGGGGCTGCTCAAGCACTACCTCCGCCTCGAGCTGAAAACGCTGCTTCAGAACGACATCCGGTTCCGGGTGATCGGCGAGCCGACGCGGCTGAGCCCGGAGATTCGGCGCGAGCTCGCGCAGGCCGTGGACCGCACCCGCGACAACCGCGGCATGGCGTTCAACATCGCCCTGAGCTACGGCGGCCGCGCCGAGATCGTCGAGGCCGCCCGGCGCGCCATCCGGCAGGGCCTGTCGGCCGAGAGCCTGGACGAAGCCTCGTTCGCGTCGTTGCTGTACACCGCCGGCCAGCCCGACCCGGACCTGCTCATCCGCACGAGCGGCGAGATGCGGGTCAGCAATTTCCTCCTCTGGCAGATCGCCTACGCGGAGATCTGGGTCACCGAAGCGCTGTGGCCGGACTTCCGCGCGCGCCACCTACTCGAGGCGGTCGTCGATTACCAGAAGCGCGACCGACGGTACGGCGCGATCGCCTCGCAGGCCGTCGGCGTCGGCCACGGGTCGCAGGACTGAACGGTTGGCCCGCGTCGTCAGCGCCAGCCTGCTCGTCGTTCTTGTACTCGGCATCCTGGTGTGGCTGCCCGCCTGGGCCACGCTCGTCGCGTCGATCGGCGTGGCCGGCCTGGCGGCGGGCGAGCTGGCCGGTCTGGCGGCGCGCGCGGGCACCAGGGTGTCGGCGTTGTTCGTCGGAACGGCTGCGGCGCTCGTCGTGCTGGCCTTTTCGCTCGACAATCTGGCGGTGCTGGCCCGCGTGCCCGCCCTGCACGCGGTGATCCTGTCGCTCATCGTGGCCGCCGGCGCCATGGCGCTGGCCGCCGGCGCGGATGGGGGCGCCCTGACGCGCGCGGGCGTCCTGCTGATGGCGCCGCTCTACGTCGGGCTGCCGCTCGGCGTGATTGCCACGCTGCGAGCGACCGACGGGCCTGGCGCGGTACTCTTCCTTATTGCCCTCGTGGCGGCGAGCGACTCGGCGCAGTTCTACAGCGGCCGCCTGCTTGGCCGGCGCCAGCTCGCGCCTGTTGTCAGCCCGGGGAAGACCGTCGAGGGGCTGGTTGGCGGTCTCGTCGCCGCCGCGATCGTCGCCGCGGCAGCCGGCCCGCGCCTGCTGCCCGCCACGGCCGTGCCGGCGGTGCTCTTCGCCGTGCTGGGCGTGGCGCTCGCGCTCGCCGGCGTGCTCGGCGATCTGTTCGAATCACTGCTCAAGCGCGGCGCCGGCGTGAAGGACTCCTCGGCGCTCATTCCCGGTCATGGCGGCGTGCTCGACCGCGTGGACAGCTACCTGCTTGCCGCGCCCGTCTTCTACCTCTTCATGAGGCTGTTCGCATGAGGCCAGAGGGCGGCGTGGAGCGGCTGCGTCCGTGAAGCGCCTCGCGATTCTCGGCTCCACCGGATCGATCGGCCAGAGCGCGCTCGCGGTCGTCGAGGCTCACCGCGATCGGCTCGACGTCGTCGCCCTGGTCGGCGGCGGGAACGTCGCGAAGCTGGCCGAGCAGGTCCGCGCGCACCGCCCGAGGCTGGCCGGCCTGGCGACGGCCGGCGCGCTCGCGGCGTTCGAGTCCGAGCTTTCGCCCGGCGAGCGGCCCGCGGCCTGCCTGGCGGGCGCTGAAGCCCTGCTGGCGGCCGCGACGCACCCGGACGTGGACATGGTGCTGTGCGCGACGTCGGGCGCCGCCGGTCTCGAGGCCGCGCTGGCGGCCATCGACGCCGGCAAGTCGATCGCGCTGGCCAATAAGGAAGTGCTGGTGATGGCCGGCGCGCTGATGGTCGATGCCGCCAGGCGCCGCGGGGTCTCGATCCTCCCGGTCGATTCCGAGCACAACGCGCTGCACCAGTGCCTGCACGGCCGCGATCTGGCCGAGGTGCGGCGCCTGATCCTTACCGCGTCGGGCGGGCCGTTCCGCGAGCTCGACGCCGAGGCGATCGCGCGCGTGACGCCGGCCGACGCACTGAAGCACCCCACGTGGCGGATGGGCCGGAAGATCACCGTGGACTCGGCCACGCTCATGAACAAGGGGCTGGAGGTGATCGAGGCGCGGTGGCTCTTCGGGACGGACGCCGACGACATCCAGGTGATCGTGCACCCGCAGTCGGTCGTCCACTCGATGGTCGAGCTGCGCGACGGCTCGGTCATCGCGCAGCTCGGCGTGACCGACATGCGGCTGCCGATTCAGTACGCGTTCTCCTATCCGGACCGGTGGGAGGCGGCGACGCCGGTGCTCGACTTCGCCAGCCTCGGCGCGCTCGAGTTTCACCCGCCGGATCTCGCGCGGTTCCGCTGTCTCGACCTCGCGTATCGCGCCCTGCGCCACGGCCGCGCCTGGCCGGTCGTCCTCAATGCGGCCAACGAACTGGCCGTCGAGGCGTTCCTCGACCATCGCCTGCCCTTCGGCGGGATCCCGCAGGTGATCGAGGCCGCGCTCGACCGTGCCGACGATGAGACCAGCGCCCCGGCGTCGCTCGACGACGTGCGGGCGGCGGACTATTGGGCGCGGGCCTTCGCGGCCGAAACTATCAGTACGCTAGGATCGTCGTAACCCTCGAGGGACCACAGTTGATTACAGTTTTGGCCTTCCTGTTCGTTCTCGGCGTGCTCATCTTCGTCCATGAGCTCGGCCACTTCCTGGTGGCTCGCTGGTACGGGGTGCGGGTACTCACGTTCTCGCTCGGGTTCGGCCCGAAGCTCTTGAGCGTCCGGCGCGGCGACACGGTCTACTGCGTCAGCGCCGTGCCCCTCGGGGGCTACGTGAAACTGGCCGGCGAGACCGTAGAGGACACGCGGACCGGCGCGTCGGACGAGTTTCTCTCCAAGAGCAAGTGGGTGCGGTTCCAGGTGTACCTGGCCGGGCCCGTGATGAACCTGCTACTGGCCTTCGTGGCGCTCGCCGCGGCGCTTTCAGCCGGCGCCGACGTGCCGCTCTGGCACAAGCAGGCGCCCGTCATCGGGACGCTCAAGGAGGGGACTCCGGCGGCGCTGGCGGGTCTCCGAGTCGGCGACCGCGTCATCAGCGTCAACGGCCAGCCGGTCGCGACGTGGGACGAGCTCGACGTGCAGGTCGTACCCCGGGCGAACCGTGAGCTGCCAGTCGTCATCGAGCGGGACGGCCAGCGAGTGGAACTGGCGATCACGCCGGAGGCCGTCACGAAGTACGAGTTCGGCGACCTCGGCATCGGGCCGCTGTACCGGCCGCAGCTGCTGAACATCGTCGCCGACTCGGCGGCCAGCCGGGCCGGGCTCCAGCACGGCGACGTGCTGCTCGCCGTCGGCGGCGCGCCGGGCCCCACGCAGGAGAACGTCATCGAGCGCATCCGTGCCAGCGCGGACCAACCCCTCACGTTCCTGGTCGAACGCGACGGCCGGCCGATCGAGGTCACCGCGGTGCCGTCCGATGAGGGCGGCTACGGGCGGCTGGGCGCCGTCATCAGCGCGTACGAGGTCGCGCACGTCAACCCGACGCTCTGGCAGGCGTTCGGCCTGAGCGCCGAGCGGAACTGGGAGAACACCAAGCTGATCGGCCGAACTGTCGTTGGGCTCTTCACCGCGGATATTCCCGTGCGGCAGCTGATGGGCCCGGTCGGGATCGCGGAGCTCTCGGGCAGCGCGGCAGTCATCGGCTGGACGGCGCTGTTCAGCACGATGGCGATGATCAGCCTGAACCTCGGGCTGTTGAACCTGCTGCCGGTGCCCGTGCTGGACGGCGGGCATATCGCGATCCTCGCGGTGGAGGGCCTGGCGCGCCGCGACCTCAGCGCGCGCGTCAAAGAGCGCGTGCTGATGGCCGGCGCGGCGATGCTTGTGCTCCTGATGGTGACCGTGATCTACAACGACGTCGCAAGGCTGTTGCGTTGAGGGGGTCAGAGGTCGGTCTGTGGAAAACTCCGAGGGTCGGGCATCGGCGATCCCCTCGGAGTTTCCCGCAGACCGACCTCTGACCCCTTCAATTCTGCTTCCGCCGCGATGTGGCCGAACGACGCCCAGTCGGGCTGCTCGATCATGTCCTGCCAGATGCGCCGGGCCTCTTCGTCGCGTCCTTCGAGCAGCAGCCACGCGCCCACGCCGTAGCGGACGGCCGACCCGCTCGCGCCCTCGGCGGCGCTCCTGACGAGCTCGTCCGCCTCGCGCTCGCCCTTGTAGAGCAGCAGCAGCGAGTGGTAGCTCGTGTTCTCGATCACGTCCAGATCGGCGGGGATCGCGTCGAGCACGGCCGCGGCGTCTGCGTCCCGGCCGGAGCGGCGCAGGGACAGATACAGCCAGCTGCCCGCCGCGACCAGATTGTCCGGATTGTCCACCGCCGCGCGGGCCGCGCTCCACGCCCCGGCGGCGCCGGCGAAATTCCGCGACAGGTAGCGGGCGAGCGCGAGGTGGTACCAGATGTTCGAGTGCAGCGTGCTCGTCGGGATGCCGCGCGCGTTCGGCTGGCCATCGGGCTCCACCTGATCGGGCTGGCCGGCGACGAGCGCGGCCGCCCGCTCGAGATCGGCGATCGCCCGGTCGAGCTCGCGGACGGTGATGTACCGGTGCCCGCGATGGCGGTAGAGCCGCGCGTCGTCGGGGTGCTGTTCGATGCCGGTCGTGTAGATCGCGATGGCTTCGCGGTAGCGCCCGAGGTACGCGGTTCGGCGGCCCAGCCAGATGATCCGATCGGCGTCGGTCCGGTCCGGCTCCCAGGCGGCGCGCGCCTCGGCCAGATCCGCTTCCATGCGAACCCGGGTGTCTTCGGCCGGCACCGGGGCGAACAGCGGACGGCCGAGCAGCGACGTCGCTTCGGGCGCCGGCTCGCCCGGGGGCGGCGACCCGCACCCCGACGCGGCCAGTGCAAGGGCCAGTAGCGCGACCGGCCCCCTCGACCGGCGCCAACCGACACGGCGGGCCCGCAAGGGGATGCGTGGACGGCGTGAGACAATTCGCGGCGGCATGAGTCGAGATGCTATCGCATCGGGACGAAGCGCACGGGCCAGGATTCGTGGCGCGCCAGGCGCGAGCCGGACCGGTCGATCCGGACGAGCACCTGCCAGTCCGTGCCGACCGGCGCGACCAGCCTTCCGCCGTCGGCGAGCTGATCGGTCAGCGCCTCGGGCACGTCGGGCGGCGCCGCGGTGAGGACAATCCGGTCGAACGGCGCCTCGTCCGGCCACCCGTCGTAGCCGTTGCCGACCCGCAGGCGCACGCGCTCGTACCCCAGCTCGTCGAGCGCCCGCCGGGCCCGCGTCGAGAGATCCGGTTCGATTTCGATGGAATACACGTTAGCCCCGAGCTCGGCCAGGATGGCCGTCTGGTACCCGCTGCCCGTCCCGATCTCCAGGACCTTGGCGCCGGGATGAACGTCGAGCTCCTGCGTCATCCAGGCCACGATGAGCGGCTGCGAAATCGTTTGCCCGTGGCCGATCGGCAGCGGGTTGTCGGCGAATTCCTCGTGCTGATGTTCGGGCGGGATGAACGTCCGGCGCGGGACGGCCGCCATCGCGGCAAGCACCCGCTCGTCGGTCACCCCGCGGCGCCGAACACCGTAAGGGTCACCAGCGCGACCCCGCACCCCGCACCCCGCACCCCCGCACCCCCGCACCCCCGCACCCCCGCACTACTTTCTTCTCAGGATCGGATACGTGCCTTCCGAGAGCATCGCGTCGAGGAAGTTCCAGTTGAGCAGTCCGTCGTCGGACGTCGGCGCGAGCAGGATGAACGCCAGTCGGGCCAGCGGCTGATCCATCGCCACGGCCCAGCTGCCGGCGGGCGCCGAGGCGGACTCCGGCTGCCAGTAACCCTGAATGGTCCGCAGCTCGTGGGTGCCGAAGTCGATCCCGCCGCGGCCGGCCCGGGTGGTGTTGCTCGTGATGACGAACCTGTCGAGGTTGGCTTCGGGCGCCGCAAGCTCCCGCAGGCGCACGCCGTGGGCGCGCAGCAGGTCCAGGGCGGTCGTAGCGGCGGCCGGCACGAAGTACTCGGTCCCGACCTCCTCGACCCACGTCGGCGCAAACCACAGCCGGTCCAGCATCCGCTCGGGCCTCGACACGTCGAGGCGCCGGTTCATCGCGGCGCCGTTCACGGGGTTGGTTTCCTCTTCGACTTCACCCATCAGGATCTCGATCAGCCCGCCCGTCGCCTGCGCGGCGCGTGTCGCCATCGGCCGGCCGGCGATGGGCTCGGCGTCGGCGGCCGCGACGATCTGCTTCAGCCGATCGGCGTGCTGGTGGGCGAAGTTCAGCGCCTCTTCGACGAAGTAGCCGGTCGCCTTGATACGGTCCTCGAACGTCGCGTAGGCGTAGGCCTCGCTCAGCAACGCGAAACGGTTGCGCAGTCCGACGTAGTTGTTGTGAAACCGCGGGACGTGCTCGAACGTGGACCAGGCGCGGACGGCCGGCGACGGGGCGCCGGCTCCGGCGCCGCCGCGCCCGCGGCCTCCGCCACGCCCGCCTCGCGCGCCGCCGCTCGCGTTGCCGTAATAGAACATGTCCCAGCCGTGCTTGGTCTTGACCCCCGCCGTGACGAACGGCAGCCACTCCGCCTTCATCAGCGTCATGATCGCGTCGTTCGTGTTCGGATGCAGGGGTGGCGAGTACGTCAGGTGGTACGCGTGCGTCGAGCCGTCCGACGTGTGAAGGTCGAAACCCACGTGCGGGTCGTAGTCGGTCCAGAGGGCCGCGAACGCCCGGGCTTCCGGTGTCTCGAGCTTCGTGAAATCCCGGTTGATATTCAGATCCTGGCCGTTCGCCCGCGTGCCCATGCCGTTGACGGGCCCGTTCTGTCGCGGCCGGTTGTTCGGCGCAAAGCGCTCGTTGCCGTCCGCGTTGAAGATGGGCGTGATGAGCAGGACGCTGGACTCGAGCCACTCGGCGTGCCGGCCGAGCGCCAGCTCGCGCAGCAGCATCTGCGCCGCTTCCTTGCCTTCGACCTCGCCGGCGTGGATGTTGGCCTGGATGTGGACGCGCAGCTTGCCCGACGCCCGCACCGCCGCCGGGTCGCCGTCGCCGATGCCGACGCCTACCACCGCGAGCGGCATCTCGCGGCCCTCGTACGTCTTCCCGTAGGTCCGGTAACGCACGTTCGGCGAGCTGTCGGCCACCGTCCGCATGAACCGGACGACATCGTCGTAGGTGGATGTGGACTGGAAACGGCTCTCTTCGGCCGTCGTGCGCAGGCTGGCAAGGCGGGAGGCCTGCTGCGACCCGAGCGGCGCGACGAGGATCGCGAGAGCGGCGACGACAATCACGAGCGAGCGCGACATACACCCTCCAGCAGGACCTTCGGACCCTCGGACCTTCGGACCCTCGGACCTTCGGACCATCGGACCTTCGGACCCTTTAGAGTAGTCCACTCCCCCTGACCGCCGCCCCGAGCAGGCCGGCCGACGGGTTGAGAATCACGGACACCGGCAGCGTCCGGAGAAAGTCAGTCATCGGGTCCTTGTCACGAAGGGCGTCCAGGAAGGGCCCGCGTTCGAGCGCCGGCAGGATCTTCGGCGCGATGCCGCCGCCGATGTAGACGCCCGCGGTGGCCGCCGTCCGAAGGGCGAGGTTACCGGCCTCTGACCCGTAGGCCTCGACGAACATCTCCAGCGTCTCGACGCAGGCCTCGCAACGGCGCGCCATCCCGGCCCGCGTGATGGCGGCCGGCAGCTCGGCCTCGTCTGCGCCGCTGACCGCGGCGCACCGGCGTGAGGCGTCGGCGAGGCCGTGCGTGAAGCCGTAGATGTTGACGATGCCCGGGCCGGAGATCACGCGCTCGTTGTCCACGCGGCCGTAGGCGCGCCAGAGGTGCTCGACGAGCGCGAGCTCCCGCGGGGTTCGCGGGGCGAAGTCCGCATGCCCACCCTCGGAGGCCGAGGGCACGAAGTGTCCGTCGACGTTGACGAGGAACGCTTCGCCCAGCCCCGTCCCGGCGGCGATGAGCGCGGCGTTGCCGTCGGGCGTCGCCGTGCCTTCCTGCAGCACCGCCACCTCGTCTGGCTCCAGCATCGGGATGACGTGGGCGAGCGCGACGAGGTCGTTGACGAGCACGGTCGGCCGTTGCAGCCGTTCCTGCACCACCGTCGCGTCGGCCAGCCACGGCACGTTCGTCAGCCTGGCGACGAGGCCGGTCACGTGTCCGGCGACGCCGAAGCAGGCGGCGTCCACCGACGTGGCTCCGGTCTCCTCGAGAAACGTCTCGACGAGCTGCGCGAGGCTTTCGAAGTCGGTGGTGCCGTACTCCCGCACGACAGCAGGTGTCGGGCGATCCCCGTCCGCCCGGAACATGCCCAGCAGGCTCTTCGTGCCGCCGACGTCGCCGGCGAGGATCATCGCTGCATGATACGGGCGAACGACGTACGGCGGTCACGAGATCTTGACATCCGGCGCGGCTGGATTCATCGTGACCCAGCAACTGTGGGAGTGCCCTCAACCGACCTGCCGCTGACCGGCCAGCAGGTGGCCGTCATCGGCAAGCTGACGCTGCTGTCGAGGCGCGACACGCGCGCGCTCGTCGAGCAGCTCGGGGGCACCTTCTCGGCCGACGTCACGCCGCGCACCACGGTCGTCGTCACCGGAACGGAGGCGAGCGATCTGCCGGGCCACGTCGCACGGGTGCTGAGTGAGGCCGATTTGTGCCGCGAGGCCGGCTTGCCGGACCTCGACACGCTCCGGTCGCAGTACTTCTCCGGGCGCGACCTGCGCGGCATGTACTCCGCGCTCCGCGACGATCACCTCCGCTGCCTTGCGAAGTGGGGTCTCATCCGCCCGGTGGCCGGGCGCTACTCGTTTGCGGACCTGCACGTCGTCAAACAGGCTGTCACGTCGCTCGAGCAGGGGGTGTCGCTGTCGCAGCTGCTCCGGACGCTCGCGTCCGAGCGCGACGGGCAGTTGTCCCTGGACTTCCAGCCGGCTCTGGCCGACCGGCCCCCGGCGCGCGTCGTGTCCCTGCCGGCCGTCGCGCCACCCGAGTCCTCGCTGTTTCCACCCGATCGGGCTCAGCAGCTCGCCGCAGCGAATCACGCCCTGGCGGCCAAGTACTTCCTCGAAGGCGCGGAGCTGGACGACGGCGCCGAGCGGAACCTCGACGGGGCGGCGGCGGCCTATCGTCGCGCGGTGCTGTTCGATCCCCAGCTCGTGCCCGCTCTCGTGAACCTGGCCAACGTCCACTACGAGCGCGACGAACTGGTCGAGGCCGAGGCCATGTACGAAAAGGCGATTCGTGTCGATCCCGAGTGCTTCGAGGCCTACTTCAACCTCGGCAACATCCACCACGACCTCGGGCGGTACCCCGGGGCCGTGGCCGCCTACCGGGACGCGCTGGCCATCAACCCTGCCTATCCCGAAGCGCACTTCTACTTGGCGGTGACGCTGGAAAAACTGGGCCGGTCCGCCGAGGCCCGGCCCCACTGGCGGCAGTACCGGGACCTCGCGCCTGAAGGCGAGTTCGTCGATCTGGCCAAGGAGTTCTCCGATTGACGCATTGACGATCTGGCGATCTGAGATTGAAGATTGATTGAAGATTTGAAGATCTCTTGATTTGAGATTAGGTTTCACGCTGAAAGGGCCCGGCGATTCTCGCGAATCGCCGGGCCCATCGTGTCGCGCGGAGTGAACGGTCTCAGCGGATCGGCAATTCCCAGTCGATCGATCCTCAAATCTTCAATCAATCTTCAATCTCAGATCGCCAGATCGTTAATGTGAAGATCTATTCACCGGCCCGCCGCCGCCGGACGGCTTCTCGGCGCCCTCCGGATTCTTGACGTACTTGTCGAGCCAGGCCGCCCACCGCGCCCACAGGTCGAGTTGGGTTTCCTTCGCCGCAGGCCCGTGGTCTTCGAGCGGGTACATGTAGAGCGACACGGTCTTCCCGAGGCCGTTGAGCGCGTGGTAGAGCCGAATGGAGTTGTCCGGATCGGTGCCGACGTTCTGGTCGTGCATGCCGTGGTACATCAGCAGCGCGCCCGTCAGGTTGTTGGCCTGGAAGAACGGCGACATCGAGATGTACACGTCGCGCGCGTCCCAGAGAATCCGCCGCTCGCTCTGGAAGCTGAGCGGCGTAAGCGTCCGGTTGTAGTTGCCGTCGCCGGCGATCCCCGCCTTGAAGAACGGCGTGTGCACCATCGCGTTCACCGTCGAGAACGCCCCGTAGCTGTGGCCGCCGAGGCCCAGCCGGGCGCGGTCGATGAGCTGCCGCCGATCCAGCTCGTCGATGACGACCGACAGGTTGGTCCGCAGGTCGTGCTCGTAGTTGTTGTTCATCTGGCCGGCCGGCCCGACGATGGGCGAGTCGGGCTCGACGACGGCGTAGCCCAGGCGCACGAGGTACGCCATCGAGCGGGTACCGAAGGTCTGGAACGTGTTCTTGTTGTAGGTCTGGTTCGGCCGGTCGTACGTCTCCTGATCGGAGTACTCCCGCGGGTAGAACCAGAACATCGCGGGCAGGCGAGTCCCGGCCTGGTAGCCCGGCGGCAGCGTGACCGTCACGCGGAAGCGGAAGCCGTCCGGCCGCTCGACCGTGAAGCGCTGTTTGGGCGCGCTCGTCAGGTCGGGCGCCATGTCCTCGTTGTTCGTGAGCTGCTTTCGGCTCGTGCCGTCCCACAGGAACTGCTGGGTCGGCGTCGTGGGGCTCTCGCGCGAGATGATGAACTTCTTTGCGTCGATGTCGAGCACGGTGGACACGCGCTCCCAGACGCCGTCGTTGCTGCTCTCGAACACCCGCGCCTTTTCGCCGGTCCGGATGTTGACCTTGTCGATGAAGGTCCTGGGGGCGACCTCTTCGGGGTTCCGGTCGTAGGCCGTGCCCTGGTAGAAGACGCTCGCGCCGTCGGCCGACAGCATCACGCCGGAGCCGCCACCCGCGCCGCCACCGCGTCCCCCGCCCCGGCCGCCGCCTCCGCCACCGCCTGCCGACATCAGGCTGCCAGGGTCGCTGTAGACGTCGTCGCTCGTGCGCCGCGCCAACTGATGGCGCTCGGCCGGCGTGGCGAGGAACACCGCGTAGTCGGTCGTGCTCTGCCCCTGGCTTTCGCTGTAGACGAGGACGGACATGTCTTCCGAGAAGCGATGGCCCTGCATACGGGTCCGGTTCTCGTACAGCATCTTCGTGCTCGCGTCGGTGAACGGGGGCAGCCACTGCATGACCCGGTCCGGGCGAGCCGGCCCGTTGCCGCGCCCACCGGCCTGCCCGCCGCCCCGACCTGCGCGACCGCCGCCGGCCGCCGGCGCGTCAGCGCCCGCGGCCTCCGCGCCCTCGGGCGCCGGCTCCTGCTCGAGGTAGGTGAAGCCCTCGCTGAGCGGGTGCCACGTCAGTTCCCGCTTGCCGGTCTGACTGGCGCCGCCGCGCCCGCCGCGCCCGCCGCCCTGGTCGTCGTTATTGGCCACGCCGACGTTCAGCTCGCGCTTGCTGATCTCGGTCAGGACCTTGCCCGTCGTGTCCCACACCTCCTCGACCTGGCCGAAGTTGGTGACCGGCACGATGTAGGAAAACGGCTTGACCATGCGCGTCACGCGCAGGTACTTCCCGTCGGGCGCCAGGTCGATCGACCGGAACAGGGTCGGCGCACCGATCTTGGTCGTAGCGCCGTCCGCCACGTTGATGAGGGCCAGTTGACCCGTGACGTGCCACTCGAGCAGGTCGAGCTCGTGGGGCGTCGACATCAGGCTCGCGTAGGTGCGCAAGTTGTTCTTGTCGGATTCGAGGCCGAGCTTGATCTCGGGACCGGTCGGCGCCGCGGCCTTGGCGGGCATCGGCGCGCGGCCGTCGGGAATCACCACGGCCGCGATCGTCACGCCGTCGGCGGACACTTCGAAGCTGCCGACCAGCGTCGCCAAGAGCGGCGTCCGCGTGATCTGGCGCGGGCGGTTGGAGGCGACGTCGGTCGCCCAGATGTGCGTCGCGGTGTCCGTGTGCGCCAGGTACAGGACGCTGGATCCGTCCGGCGCCCATCGCGCGTTCGACACCCGCGCCCCCTGCGGGATCGAGAGGACCTTCTTCGCGCCGTCGGTCGCGGCGGTGAGCTGGATGCCCGCGTTGTTCCGGATTGTCATCGCCCGGGCCCGGTTGGCCTTGAAGTCGATGAACTGGCCGCCGAGGTCGTGGAACGGCTTCGAAAACACGTTCATCTCGACCGGGCCGTCGCCGACCTCGTTCAGGAACCAGTCCCGGTTCGGGCTGAGGTTCGACAACGTGACGTTCAGGTGGCGTGGCGCGAGCACGGCATCGGCCAGCTCCCGCGCCGGCATGATGTAGCCCTCTTTCTTGATGGCTTCATCGGCCCAGGACATCACCCCGTTCGATTGCGGGCTCTGGGCGCTCTGGGCGATGACCGACAGCGGCAGCAGCGCCGCGGCCGTAACGATAAGCGCGCGCGCGACTCGGTCCACGCCGCGGTGGGAACTGGATGCAGCCTTCATGTCGCCTCCGTATCAGAGCTCGTGCAGGTGGAGATTCGGGGAAGATACCAGACTCCCGCCGGATTGCCCATCAGGAACCCGCCTCTGCCGGAAAGACGCCCCGGGCGGGCGCGCCGTTTCAGGTGTCGAGGAGCTTGAGGCCGAACGTCCGCTCGATCAGCTCCAGATCGGCCCGATCCGAGGGATCGGCGAGCGTGAGGGCGTGGCCGGTCGTCTCGTTGCGTCCGGTGCGGCCGACCCGATGGACGTAGCTGTCGAGCCCGTTCGGCACCTCGAAGTTCACGATCAGGCCCACCGATTCGATGTCGAGGCCCCGGGCGGCCACGTCGGTCGCGACGAGCACTGTCGTGCGGCCGGCGCGAAACGCCTCGATGGCGGCGGTCCGGTCCTTCTGCGCCCGGTCCGCGTGAATCGCCTCGGCGCGCAGGCCGGCCCGGGCCAGCTCGTTCGCCAGCCGGTTGCAGCCGATCTTCGTGTTGACGAACACGATCGCCTGCTCTCTCGTGCGCCGGAGGTACTTCGCGAGAAAGGCCACCTTCTCGCGAGACGGCAGGATCTTCGCCTCGTGCGAGATCGTCTTGGGGGGGCCGCGCCGCGAGCCCACCTGCACGAACACCGAGGCGGGCGCGAGCGCGTCGGCGAACCGCATTACTTCCCCGGGCATCGTCGCCGAGAAGAACATGGTCTGGCGTGACGCCGACGGGGGGAGCGCTTCGGCGATGCGGCGGACATCGGGCCAGAAACCCATGTCCATCATGCGATCCGCTTCGTCGAGCACGAAGACCTCGAGCTTGCTGTAGTCGCCGATGCCGCTGCGCAGATGATCGAGCAGCCGGCCCGGCGTGGCGACGACGATGTCGACGCCGGCGCGCAGCGCCCGCTCCTGCGGGCCCATCGGCACGCCGCCGTAGACGGCTGCGCTCGCGACCGGCGCGTGGTAGCTGAAGCCCTGGATTTCGTCGTCGATCTGCGTCGCCAGCTCCCGCGTCGGCGCGAGGATGAGCGCGCGCGTGGCGTGGTGCGACACGCGCGGCCCGGCCTCGCGATCTTCCCGCAGCAGGCGCGACAGGATCGGCAGCACGTAGGCCGCCGTCTTGCCGGTGCCGGTCTCGGCGCAGCCGATCACGTCGCGGCCCGCCAGCGCGTACGGCAGCACGGCGCTCTGAATCGGCGTCGTCTGCACATACCCGCGATCCTCGAGCGCCGAGAGCAGCGCCGGCTCGGTCACGAGCGACGCGAACGGCAGCGGCGCCGGATCGTACGGCGCCGATTCGCGGTCGGGCATCGGCGCGGCGGGCGCCGACGGCCGGTGGCCCCGGGGCGGACGGCCACGGCCGCCCGGGCGCCCGCCGCCGCGCCGCGGGTGACGGGAACTGGTTTCGTTGGACAATTTCAACGCGCGCGGAAGGTGATGATGCCCCGGACCGGATCGTACGGCGAGACGCCGACGGTCACCCGATCCCCGGGGACGACCTTGATTCGAAAACGGCGCATCCGGCCGCTCAATTGGGCCAGCACTTCTTGGCCCGAGTCTACCTGGACCCGGTAGAGCCCGCCGCTGTGAACGGCCACCACCGTGCCCTGTACATCTATCAGGTCGTCCTTGCTCAATCTCGCGTCCCTTTCAACCGAACAAGTATGACACAGACACCCGCCGGGCCGGCGGCAGCGGGCGTTGTGGCAGGTGCGGGGTGCGACCAGGTGCGGGGTGCGGCGGGTGCGGCGGGTGCGGAGTGCGGCGGGTGCGCCGCAGCACGCGTCAGGGCGCGAGTGCGCGGACCGCGGCTTCGATGTGCCGCGCCATGTCGGCGTAGTCGTTGCCGGCCGCGCGCAGCGGCTCGCCGAACGTCACCCGGACTGGCCCGCGCTTCGGGAACCGCATCGTTCGATGGAGCACCCGGTTGAGCCCGTCGAGCCGGACCGGCACGACGGGCAGGCCGAGCCGGGCGCCGATCATGCCGACGCCCGCCTGGAACCCGGTAATCTCGCCGGTCCACGTCCGCTGGCCTTCGGGAAAGATCAGGATGGAGTACCCGTCGGCGGCGACCTCGCCCATGTACCGCAGCGTCTCGCGCGTGCCGGCCTCGCGCTGCGGCAGGGGAAAGGCGTTGAAGAACTGACAGGCCAGGTAGTACTTGAGGCTGCTGGCCGCGCGGGCTCTCCAGCCGGCGCGCGACGAGGTGAAGTGCGCGGCGAACAGCTCTTTGGCCATCGCCGGCGCGATGCGGTAGCGCCAACTCGACGGCAGCGCCAGCAGGATGGCCGGCACGTCGAGCAGGCTCTGATGGTTGGCGGCGAACACCACGGGACCCCGGACGTCGCGCAGCCGCTCGAGCCCGCTCGTTTCGATGGTCATGAAGATCCGGCCGAGCGGAAGAATCCAGGTGGGCAGGCTGACACGCCGGAGCAGCCACGCTGCTCGCGATCGGTTCCACGACGGGAACACCATCGTTTGCGATACGGTACGTGTGGCGTCGGGTCGCGGGCCTGGCTCCGCCCCCGGGGCCGTCCGGCCGGGTGCCGTCGCTTCCGCATGCGCTCCGTTCTCGACGATCGCGCCGAGATCCCGGATCGTCGAGGCCGACGCCAGCTGTGTTTCGTCGAGCGTCGTGTGGAACGCCTCCTCGAGGGCCATCAGCAGCTCGACGCGGTCGAGCGAGCTCAGGCCCAGCTCCGCGAGCGTCGTGTCGCGCCCGACCGGCCGGCCGGATGCGAAGCGCGCGACCACCCCTTCGACCGACTGACCGGTTCCGGGCCCGGCCGCGACCGGCGCGCCGCCCACCGCCCAGCGCTGAATGTCTCTCCGGCGGAGTTTTGCGGTGCCTTCCGTCCGGGGCAGGGCGTCGCCTGGCCAGATCGCCGTGCTGCGCACGCGCTGGTGCTCTTCGAGTCCCGCGTTGGCGCCGCGCACGATGGCCTGCACATCGGCACCCGGTTCGACGACGAATACCGCGTGCACGCGCTCCTCGCCCTCGGCGGGAAGCCCCACGACGGCCACGTCGATCACGCCGGGCTGATCGCCGAGCGCCCGTTCGACGTCCTCCGGAAAGACGTTCAGCCCCTGCGGCGTGACGATCATCTCCTTCTTCCGGCCCTTGATGACCAGACCGCCAGCCGGGTCGAGCTCGCCGATGTCGCCGGTGTGGAACCAGCCGTCCTCGAACGCGTCCGAGGTGGACGGGGGGACGCCAGGTCCCCGGTAATAGCCGCTCGTGACGTTGTCGCCGCGCACGAGAATCTCGCCGTCCGGACCGATCCGCACATCGACGCCGGCAATCGGCGTGCCGACCGATCCCTTCGACGCGCGGAACGGGTGATTGAGCGTGACGACCGGAGCCGTCTCCGTCAGTCCGTAGCCCTGCACGACGACGAACCCGAGCTTGCGCCAGAAGCCCTCGAGCTCGGCGCCGAGCGGCGCGGCGCCCACGAGCACCGCCCAGAACTTCCAGCCAAACAGCCGATGCACCCGCCGATGCCGCCACCAGCGCCACAGCCAGTGGCGTCCGGCCAGCGTGTCGGGTTCGGCCGCTTCCGGCCGGACCCGCTCGACGTGGTGGCGCAGCACGTCGAGCACCTTCGGCACGCACACCAGCACCGACACGCGCCGCGCCTTGATCTGCCGCAGGATCTCGACCGGGCTGTACCCGTGCGAGAACACGACGGTGCCGCCGAGCATCGGCGGCACGAATGTCGCCATCGACTGCCCGAACATGTGGCTCAGCGGCAGCAGGTTCAGGAACCGGATCGGATGGAACGGACGCTCGTACCGCCGGTACTTCCGAACCTCCCGTTCGATCGGGACGATGTTCGCCAGCACGTTCCGGTGCGTGATCGTCACGCCTTTCGGCTCACCGGTGGCGCCGGAAGTGAAGATGACTTCGAGCAGGGTTCCCGGTTCCGGGTTCCGGGTTCCGGGTTCCCGGTTCACCGTTCCCGGTTCGGTGAAGGTGATGACGTCGCGCAGGAGCCAGATCGGGGTTTCGAGACCGTCGGGAAGCTCGACCTCGTCGCCGGCCAGGACGACGCGCGCGGAGACGATGTGGGCGATCCGTTTCAGGAAGTCGGCTGAGGCGCGAAAGTCCACCGGCACGATGACGACGCCGGCCAGGGCACAGCCCCAGAACGCCGCGACCCACTCGTTCCGGTTCTCCGACCAGCAGACGACGTTCTCGCCGGCGGAGATCCGCCGGTCCGCGAGCCGCGAGGCGAACCGTCGGGCAGCGTCGGCCAGCTCCCGGTACGACACTTCGCGGCTCGTGTAGCCGTCGTCATGCACCAGGAACGGCCCGTCGAGCTTCGCGAGGTCGTCGAAGAAGTCGAGCAGCGTCTCCCGGCCCATGACCCCGATTCCCCGATTCCCCGATTCCCCGATTACCTGACGCTCACGCCCACCGAGATCACCATGACTTTCTGCCGGCCGCGCGCGCCGACGACGGCGGTGGGTGTCGAAGGGCGGGTCGCGTAGAAACGGACGTCGAATCCGGCGGCCAGGCGCGGCCGCGTGAACCAGCGCGCGCCGCCGCCGTAGTTGATGGTCATCGCCCGCGCGCCGTCGGGTGAGTTCGCGTCGTTCCAGGTGTCGAACGCGAGCGGGCCAGCGCCCCCTGATAGATAGCTCCAGCCGTTGCGGTGGCCGAAATTGAGTGAGAGCTGGCCGGAGAGGCCCTCGAAGCGGCGCGCGATGGTCGGACCCGCCGGCTCGCCCTCTCCCGCCGCGATACCCGCGCTCGACCGCACGCGCAGCCACTCGGCCCCGATGCCGATGGCCCAGCCGCGTCGGCGGATGGGGTAAACGTGGACGCCGGCGCCGATACCCAGGCCTTTGCTCGCCAGGCTGCCGGGCGCGACGCCGAGGCTCGCGGCGGTCTCCGGACTCTGGCCGAGGAAGGGGAGCGCGCCCCGCGCGTCCACGACGAACGGCGAGATCGGCTCACGCGGCGGCTGTGCGACCGCGGCGGCGGGGATCGCGAGGCCGACGAGGAGACCCGCCACGGCCGTCGCGAGCCACCGGTGCATCGGCGACAGCGTACACCAGATAGAATCCGCTTCATGTCGCTCGTCTCGCTCGATGCCATTCACGACGCGGCCGCCCGCATCACGGAGATCGCGCGCCGCACGCCCGTGCTCGACGCTTCGCACCTGGCCGGCCGGCCCCTCTGGCTGAAGTGCGAGTCGCACCAGCCCGGCGGCGCCTTCAAGATCCGGGGCGCCACCAACATGCTGATGCGGCTCGACGCCGCGGCGCGCGCGCGCGGCGTCATCACGTACTCGTCCGGCAATCACGGCCAGGCGGTCGCGCTGGCGGCCTCGCGGCTCGGCACGAGCGCCATCATCGTGATGCCGACGACCGCGCCGGCCGTCAAGGTGGCCGGCGTGAAGCGCTGGGGCGCCGAGATCATCCAGGAGGGCACGACGTCGCTCGAGCGGAAGGCCCGCGCCGAGGCCGAGGTCGAGGCGCGGGGGCTCACGATGGTACCGCCGTTCGATCACCCGTGGATCATCGAGGGCCAGGGCACCTGCGGTCTCGAGATCCTCGAACAGGTTCGCCGGCTCGACGTCGTCGTCGTACCGGTCGGCGGCGGCGGTCTCATTTCCGGCGTCGCGGCCGCGATTCGGCAGAGCCAGCCCGACACCCGCATCGTCGGCGTCGAGCCGGCGGGCGCGGCGAAAATGACGGCCTCGCTCGACGCCGGCAGGCCCGTGACGATTCCACGCGCCGCGAGCATCGCCGACGGCCTGATCCCCGTCCGGCCCGGCGACCTGACGTTCGCGCACGCGCAGGCGTTCGTCGACGAGATGGTCACGGTCACCGATGAGCAAATCGCGCGGGCCGCGCTCTGGCTATTTCACGAGGCGAAGCAGGTCGTCGAGCCGAGCGGTGCGGCCAGCGTGGCGGCGGTGCTGTGGCCTGGCGAGGGCGGACTGCTCGCCGACCGGAAGCAGCGCGTGCTGGCCATTCTGAGCGGCGGCAACGTGGCGCCCGAAACGCTCGCGGGGGTGTTGTCGAAGGTGTAGCGGTCCTTCGCTTCCGTGCTGAGAGGTAGTATCGTGGGTCGGGTGACACCAACGACCGGGATCCCGCGTCTGACCAGGTAGGGCCCATGCCCGTGACCGCCGACGCCCTCGATCGCCAGGCCCTCCTCGACTGCTACGACCGCAACCGCGCGCGTTCGCGGCAGCTCTTCGATCTCGTGTCGGACGAGGCCTACTACACGAGACCGATTGCGCTGCGCAACCCGATCGTCTTCTACGAGGGGCACCTGCCGGCATTCAGCTTTAGCACGCTCGTGAAGAAGGCCCTCGGGCGGCCGGGCATCGATCCGCGTCTCGAGGACCTGTTCGCGCGCGGGATCGACCCGCACGAAGCCGCGGCCAATCCCAGGGCGCGCGGGAACGAAGCTGATCTGTGGCCGAGCCGCGACGAGGTCCGCCAGTTCACCGACGAGGCCGATCGACAGGTGCGCGAGGCCCTGGCGCGCGCGGATCTCGATCGGCCGGGCGATCCGATGCTTCATCGCGGCGAAGCCGCGTTCAGCATCCTCGAGCACGAGGCCACGCATCTCGAGACGCTCTTGTACATGTGGCACCGGCTCCCGCTCGACGAGAAGCGGCGGCCGGACGGCTACACGCCGCGCACCGACGGGCGCGTGCCCGGTCAGGCCTGGGTGGATGTGCCCGCCGGGCGAGCCGCGCTCGGAGTCGATCGCGCCGATCTGCCGTTTGCGTGGGACAACGAGATGCCTGCGTACGCCGAGGACGTGCCCGCGTTCGCGATTACCCGGCACGACGTCACCACCGCCGAGTTCCTGGACTTCGTCGAGGCCGGCGGATACACGAACCCGAGATGGTGGCTGCCCGCGGATTGGAACTGGATTCGCGACGAGGGCGTCCGCCACCCGGTGTTCTGGGAACAGGACGACAGCCGCTGGCGCTGGCGCGGGATGTTCGACCGCGTGCCGCTTCCCGAGTCGTGGCCGGTGTGGGTGAGCCACGCCGAGGCGTCGGCGTTCGCCCGGTGGAAGGGGTTGCGCCTGCCCACCGAAGCGGAGTTCCAGCGCGCCGCCTACGGATCGCCGGCTGGTGAGGCGCGACCGTATCCCTGGGGCGCCGAGCCGCTCGACGCGTCGCGCGGCGTGTTCGACTTCAACGCGTGGGATCCCGAACCCGCGGGCAGCCACCCCGCCGGCTGCAGCGCGTGGGGCATCCAGGATCTCGTCGGGAACGGCTGGGAATGGACCGCGTCGGAGTTCGCGCCGTTCCCCGGGTTCCGGCCGCTGGCGTCGTACCCGGAGTACTCGGCCGAGTTCTTCGACGGCGAGCACTACGTCATGAAAGGCGCATCGCCCGGCACGGTGCGCGAGCTCGTGCGGCCGTCGTTTCGGAACTGGTTCCGCAGCCGCTATCCGTACATGTACGCGACATTCCGCTGCGTGAAGGCTGCGCGCCGATGAGGCCCGCCAACACCGCGCGCGTCGCCGCCCGTCGGCCGGCCGAGGAGGTCTCGACCGGGCAGTTCGCTGCCGACGTGGCGGCCTACCTGGTCCGCACGCCCCGGCAGTTGCCGTCGCGCTACCTCTACGACCCGCTTGGGTCCGCACTGTTCGAGGCGATCTGCCGGCTGCCGTGGTACCGCGTGACCCGGGCCGAGAGCGGGTTGCTCCACACGCACGCGGCGGCCATCCTGGAGGCCGCCGCGCCGCTCACCGACATCGTCGAGCTGGGGCCGGGGAGCGGCGGCAAGTTGGCGTGCCTCCTGCGGGCCCGATCGCCCGAGGCCCCGATGCTCCGCGTGCACCTCGTGGATGTCTCTCGTGCGGCGCTGGCGGGCGCCGCCGGGCTGCTGGCGGGGTTTCCCAACGTGCAGATCGTGACGCACCAGGCACCGTACGAGGTCGGCCTCGAGGAGGTCGGCCGCGAGCATTCGGGCGG
>Ga0326597_10000928_pt1 | contig 49331 bp, 42 predicted proteins | sample RVTome_12_FD_203789 | JGI IMG/M metagenome (GOLD analysis project Ga0326597, IMG submission 203789) | Soil microbial communities from uranium-contaminated site in the Upper Colorado River Basin, Wyoming, United States - RVT100D185 | ecosystem: Environmental > Terrestrial > Soil > Contaminated >... | reverse complement strand
GCCGGCTTCAACGCAGGGCAGCGTTCTTCCCTCACCCCCACCGTCTCCCGCCTGCGGGAGACGGTGGGTTCTGTCGCGCTCGCGACGGGAAGGCGAGGGGATGCGACTTGCCGTTTTTCCCCGCCTTTTCATTTGCGGCGCGGCCCCCTATCATCCGGCCAACCGCGGCGGGGACCGCATAACCACAATCCTCAGGAGGAATAGGCGATGGCACAATTCGGCGTCGGACAGGGCGTGCCGCGGTTCGAGGACCCGAGGCTGCTGACGGGCCGCGGCAGTTACACCGACGACGTGGTTCTGCCGGGGATGGTGCGCGGCTATGTCCTGCGTTCGCCCTATGCCGCCGCCAGGATACTGAAGGTCGACGTCACGGCGGCGCTGGCCGCCCCCGGCGTGCTGGCCGTGCTGACCGCCGAGGACTACGATGCCGACGGGCTCGGTATTCCCGACTGCACGCCCAAGCGCAAGCGCCGCGACGGCAAGGCCATGTTCGAGCCGCGCAACCGGCCTCTGGTGTCGGGCAGGGTGCGCATGGTGGGCGACTACGTCGCCTTCATCGTCGCCGAGACGCTGGAGCAGGCCAAGGACGCCGCCGAGATGGTGGAGGTGGATTACGAGCCCCTGCCGTCGGTATCGAATGCGTGGCTGGCGATTCAGCCCGGCGCGCCCGCGGTATGGGATGAATGCCCGGACAACATCTGCTTCGTTCACCTGGCGGGCGACAAGACCGCCACCGATGCGGCGTTCGCCGGGGCCGACGTGGTGGTGAAGCACCGCCTCCCGGTCCAGCGCAGCGCCCACATAACCATGGAGCCGCGCGGCGCGGTGGGCGATTACAGCCCGCGCACCGGCCAGTGGACGCTCTATACCGGTTGCCATTACCCGTGGCAGATCCGCGACGAGTTGGCCAACAGGATCTTCCACGTGCCGGAACAGAACTTCCGCGTTGCCGCGGGCGACATGGGCGGCAGCTTCGGCCTGCGCGGCGCCACCTATCACGAGCACATCCTGGTGTGCTGGGGCGCGCGGCGCGTCGGGCGGCCGGTGAAGTGGATCGCCGACCGCTCGGAAGGGTTCATGTCCGACCATCACGGCCGCGACGTGATCTGGGATGGCGAACTGGCGCTGGACAAGTCGGGAAAGATCCTCGCCATGCGGGCGAAGAATTACGCCAACGTGGGCGCGTATCTGTCGAGCCGCGGCACCCTGCCGCCGGTGGCGAACCTCGGCACGGCGGCGGGCACCTATGATATTCCTGCCATCCACATCGACGTCACCGCTGTCTACACCAACACCAACCCCGTCTGTCCGTTTCGCGGCAACGGACGGCCCGAGGCCAGCTACCTGATCGAGCGGCTGGTGGATCTTGCGGCAGACGAGATGGGGATGGACCCGGCGGAACTGCGCCACAGGAACTGCATCCCCGAAGACAAGCTGCCGTACAGGACGGCGCTGGTGTTCACCTACGATTCCGGCGCGTTTGCCAGAAGCATCGACATGGCGCGCGAGATGGCGGACTGGAACGGCTTCGCCGCCCGCCGCGACGAGGCGAGGAAACGCGGCCGGCTGTGCGGTATCGGCATGTCGTCCACCATCGAGCGCGCGGCCAGTCCGTCCTACGAATGCGCCGCCATCCGCTTCAGCGCCACTGGCGTGGCGACGGTCAGTGTCGGCACGACCCAGCAGGGGCAGGGGCACGAGACCATCTATCGCCAGATTCTCGCCGACAAGCTTGGCATCGACCAGAACGATATGCGCGTGCAGGAAGGCGACACCAACTACCTCACCTTCGGCGGCGGCACCGGAGGCTCGCGCTCGGCGACGCTGGGCGGCAGCGTGGTTGCCTTGGCGGCCGAAAAGATCGTCGAGAAGGCGAAGCGCATCGCCAGCCATCTGCTGGAAACGGCGGAGACCGACATCGAGTTCGACGAGGGCAGGTTCCGCGTCGCCGGCACTGATCGCACGATTGCGCTGAAAGAGGTGGCGAAGGCCGCCTATCAGCCAGGCAAGCTGCCGGGCGATATCGAGCCCGGGCTGGAAGAGGTGCTGCTGTTCTCCACCGAGGCGGAGAACTTCCCCAACGGCGTGCATGTGTGCGAGGTGGAGATCGACGAGGAGACCGGTGTCATCGATATCGTCAACTACAACGTGGTGGACGACGTGGGCACGGTGCTCAATCCGCTGCTGCTCAAGGGCCAGATCCAGGGCGGGGTGGTGCATGGCGTCGGCCAGGCGCTGCTGGAAGACATCGTGTTCGATCCGGACAGTGGCCAGCTCATCGCCGGCTCGTTCATGGACTACGCACTGCCGCGCGCCGATAATCTCAGTTTCATCGAGGTGAAGTCCAACCCGTCGCCCACCGCCACCAACCCGCTGGGCTGCAAGGGCGCCGGCGAGGCGGGTACGGTCGGCGCGGTGCCCTGCGTCATCAACGCGGTGGTGGATGCGCTGTCGGTTTATGGCGTGCGCCACATCGACATGCCTGCCACCCCCCAGCGCGTTTGGCAGACCATCCAGGCGGCGAAGAAGGGACGGGCGGCATAGGGCGGACGGGGAAAAGGGTCGGACTCTTTGGCCATTGGCGTAATTTCGGAAGCAGAGACAGAGGTAGAGTGCAATGAAGAACTATGAGCCGAGCTTCGCCAGCCGTCTGGGCACGGCGGCGAAGGCGAGGCAGGCCCGGCTTGAGAAGGTGCGCGCAAACGATCCCGCCAACGATCCGGGATTCGCCGAACGGCAGGCGGCCCGGCGGGCGCTCACCGCCGGGCGCGAGGCCCGCGCCGCCGAGCGCGCGGCGGCCCGGCTGGCCGAAAGGACACGCGAGGCCGGAGAGAAAGCCGCCGAACAGGCCGCGCGCGCGCTGGCGCTCAAGGCCGAAGAGGAGACCCTCGAGACCAGAACCGCCGAAGAACGGCAGCGCAGGACGGTTCTCGAGGCCGAGCGCAAGGCCGCGCGCGACGCCCGCTACGCCGCCCGCAAGGCGCGCCGGAGATAACAGGCGCGACGCGTCGCGCCGCTTTCCCGGAGAGTCGACCGTGCCGAACGGCTCGAAGCGGAACCGGCGAGCCCCGATATGGCCGCGCAAGCCGGATTCTGACGTCATCATCGGCGTCGGCGCCGGGGTCGGGGCCTCATGTGCGCGGCGTGGGCGCGGGATACCGGTGTTCGATCAGGCACCCCAGGTGGGTCTCGTCGCCGGCGGCGGGTGCGGCAACGTCACCCGCCGGTCAGACCGCGCCGTCGGCCTCGCTGGCGAGGTCGAGGATTTCCGGTTTCGGCACGATCACCTTTCGCCGTCCCTGGAAAATGGCGATGTTCTCGTCCTGCAGGTCGCGCACGGTGCGGGCCACGGTTTCCGGGGTCACGCTCAGCATGTTGGCGATTTCGCCGCGGCTGAGCGGCAGGTCATAGATAAGCTGTCCCAGCGCGTCGGTCTCGGCGAATCGATCCCTGAGAAGCAGCAGCATGTGAAAGAAGCGGGTGCGCACCGATACCTTGCTGCCGCGCAACAGAAGACCGTCGAGGGGCCCGCGATCGCTGGCGACCGTGCGCAGGAACCACCACGCCAGATCCGGGTTGCTTTCGAGCAGCCGGCGCACCGTATGGGGCGGTATGAGGTAGACCGAGCAATGGGTGATCGCGCGCGCCGTGGCCACGTGCAGATCGAAGGCGAAAAAGCTCCGGTGTCCCATGGTCTCGTTGGGGCCGAAGATGCCGAACGTGGTCTCGTTGCCCGACGTATCCAGCCGGGACATGAGCACGTATCCGTCCTCGATGCAGAAGATCCCGGCGGGCTTGTCGTTCTGGTGAAAGACGGCGTCGCCCGGGGGGTAGGTGTTTCTGATCGCGGTCCGGTCGATAAGATCGACCTCGGCCGGGGTAAACCCTTTCCACGTGGTGTCGTTTTCGTCCACCGGGAAGGCAAAGGACCGTCGCAAGCGGAATTCGTATCCCACGATAGAAACCCCTCGTCACAGTCGGGCGTCGTTTGCCCGTCGTCCCGGCGGCCGGCCACGGTCCGGGCCGGCCGGTCCGTACCCGTATATTCGTCAGGTATACGGTATATACGTCAGGTACCCGGAAGACGGAAATGGGTAATAGCGCCGCAGCCCGGCGGCGCTTCGAGCGGCGCCGCAAGGCGCCGTATCCTGCGCGCGGATCGACGCCCGATCTGATTCCGCACCGGTGGAGGGAGGCAGGGATGAAAGGCTATGTGAGACGCGTGGTTACCGGCCACGACGCAGGCGGCAGGGCGGTGGTGATGTCCGACGGTGCGGCGCCGTTCGTGCACGTCAATCCGCGCCGGCCCGACGACACCTCCACCGACATCTGGCGCACCGGCGATATTCCCGCCGCGATCGTCGCCGCGCCCGGTGAACCGACGCTGGGACCGCGCCGGCAACTGCCGATGCCGAATGGCACGGTGGTGCGCATCAACCGGTTTGCCCCCGAAACCGACGAGATCCGCGCCATGAGCGCGCACGAGGCGAAGGCGGCGCTGGCCGCGCTCGGCAACGAGGCGGCGTCGACCTTCGCCGAGGGCGGCCGCCACCCGATGATGCACCGCACCGAGACCGTCGACTACGCCATCATCCTGTCAGGCGAGATCACCATGGTGCTCGACGATAGCGAGGTTTGCCTGAAGGCGGGCGACGTGGTGGTCCAGTGCGGCACCAACCACGCCTGGAGCAACCGGTCGAACGACGTCTGCGAGGTGGCGTTCATCCTCATCGACGGGAAGTACGATCGCGCGCTCGCGGAAAAGCTGCGGGCACCGCCGGGATAGCCCGTCACCCCTTCAGCCGCGCGTCGAGGAAGGCGTGGTGCGAGAGGCGCGACCAGGCGTCGAACCGCCTGAGCGCGCTGCTGTACGACTCGTGGATGCGCCGGGTCAGATCGTCGCCCTTGGCGAAGTCGGCCAGCACCTCCCTGCTCGCTCCCTTCAGCGCGCGCAGCACCTCGGTCGGGAAACGGCGCAGCTTCACCCCGTGCCTTGCGACCAGCGTTTCCAGCGCCACCGAATTGTTCCACTCGGCCTCCGACATGGCGATGTCGTTCTCGGCGGTACAGGCGCCCTCGACCACGGCCTTCAGGTGGGCGGGCAGGGCGTCGAACGCCTTGCGGTTGACCAGGCATTCGCTGGTGCCGTTGGGTTCATGGAAGCCGGGCCAGTAGTAATAGGGCGCCACCTTGTAGAAGCCGAAGGCGAGGTCGCTCCACGGCCCGAGGAACTCGGCGCCGTCGATGGCGCCCGATTGCAGCGCCGGCAGAATCTCGCCGGGCGGCAGGGAAACGGCCACCGCGCCGAGCCGGCGCAGCACCTCGCCGCCCAGCCCCGGCATGCGGTACTTGAGGCCCTTCAGATCGTCGAGTCCCCTGATCTCGCGGCGGAACCAGCCGCCCATCTGCATGCCCGAATTGCCGGCCATGAAGCCCCTGAGCCCGAAGCCGCCGTAGAGTTCGTCCCACAGGGCCTGGCCGCCGCCGGCGTGGATCCAGGCGCTCGTCTCCGTCGCGTTCAGCCCGAAGGGAACGGTGGTGAAGAACACCGCGGCCTGCGCCTTGCCGCGCCAGAAGAACGAGGCGCTGTGGCCCAGTTCGGCCGAGCCCTGGGAAACCGCGTCGAACACCTCGAACGCCGGCACCAGCTCTCCGGCGGCGTAGAGGCGCACGCCGAGTTCGCCGTTGCTCATGGCGGTGATGCGATCGGCCAGCCGCTGCGCCGACGTGCCGGGGCCGGGGAAGTTGCGTGGCCACGAGGTCACCATACGCCATTCGACGGCGGCGCGTGCCGGTCGCGCGACCGCGGTTGCCGCGATTCCGGCCGCGGCGCCGGCGCCGGCGTGGGTAAGAAAGTCGCGGCGTTTCATGGCATATGCCTCCTTGTTGTTCTGCATCGATAATTCCTGTCGGTTGCCCCGTCGCGTCAGCCGATGCGGGTGCGGGCGGCGAGCATGTCGCCGTCGAGGCAATAGAGCGCGTCCATCAGCCGCCAGTTGAGCGTGCCGGGGCCGGGGCTGTCTTCCGCCGCCGCCTCGCCGGCGACACCGAGGACCAGCAGCGCCGCCGCCACGGCGTCGAGCGGCGCCAGCCCGCCGGCTGCGAGGAAGGCGGCGGCCAGCGCGCTGCCGACGCAGCCGACGCCGGTGACCCGCGCCATCATGGGATCGCCGTTACGGATGCTGACCACCCGTGTCCCGTCGGTCACGTGGTCCACCGCGCCGGTAACGGCGACGACGGCGCCGCAGCGCGCTGCCAGCGCCCGCGCCGCCGCGAGCGCCTCGTCGGCGCCGTGGGCGCTGTCGACGCCCTTTTCCCGCGTCACGTTCCCACCGGCCAGCGCCATGATTTCCGAGCCATTGCCGCGAATGGCGGTGGGGCTGCGCCGGCAGAGGTCCAGCGCAAGATCGGTGCGGAACGCCACCGCGCCGGCGCCCACCGGATCGAGCACCCACGGCACGCCGAGCGCTGCCGCCCGGTCGGCGGCAATCTTCATGGCGGCGGCGGAAGCGGGCGAGGGCGTGCCGATATTGACCACCAGCGCCGCGGCGATGGCGACCACGTCGGCCACCTCCTCGGCGGTGCGCGCCATCACCGGGGATGCGCCGAGGGCCAGCAGCCCGTTGGCCACCGTGTTCATGGTGACGTGGTTGACGATGCTGTGGACCAGCGGGCGCGCTTTGCGCACCCGTTGCAGGGCGGTCCAGGTATCAGAGGCAGAAAACACGTCGCCACCACGTCGCGAAACCGGTTGGGCGCCGAGTATAGGGGGTGGGGACTGGGCCACAAGGCGGCGGTCGGGCGGCGGGGTGTCGCGGCCGAGGGATGGTCCCACGCCCCGAATCACGGTGAATATCTACGGTCTCAGTGTCGGAAAATTTTACAGTTTTTCGCCGGCACGCCGGGGATGCGATCCTAATTCTCTGGAATATCTGGCTTAATCTGTTTGGCACGGTTCTTGCATGAACATCCAGTGAATCCGCGTTCACGACGGAAACCAGTGCATATGCGAACGGAGTCGGGCATGAAGCAATCGATTTTCCTCGCGGCCGGGGCCCTTGCCGCCGTTTTGGCCGGCACGGCACCGGCAGGTGCGGTCTTCCTGACTTTCCAGGGCGGCCTCGCGCAGGAGGCGTCTTGGCGCGCAGCGGCGGGGACGACCGCGATCGAGACATTCGAGGCTTTGCCGCAGGGGACCAACATTAGCGCCCTGCCGCTGCTCGGCGTCAGCTTCGACGAACTGGCGCCCGGTCGCTTCCCGGCCGTCTACGTACACGGCGTAAACAACACCCCCTCGGGACGGCGACAGCTTGGCAACATGCCGTCGGGCTTTCCCAACGAACCGGCGTTCCAGTTCTCCGACATCGAGATGCGCGTCCTGTCCGGGCAGGTGATTACGGCGGTCGGCTACTGGAACGGCGATCCGCAAGGTCCTATGGTAGCCACTGTATTCGACGCGCTGGACAACCTGCTGGGGTCGGTGTCGGCGGCTGTCAACGCGGGCGGCGGCAATACCTTCGCCGGGTTCGTCTCCGACGTTCCGATCGCCCGGGTTCATTTCGAGGGTCAGACCGGCGACGGGTTCAACCACATCGACGATCTGCAGACCAACGTCAGAGCGGCAGCCGTTCCCGAGCCCGTTTCGCTGGGACTTCTCGGCCTCGGTCTCGTTGGCCTCGGAATCGCACGGCGGCGCCGGATGCGCTGAAGCGCGTCGCAGGACCTTTCAAAGGCAAAACGGCGGCCCGCGGGGGCCGCCGTTCAGTTCCGGGTATCAGCCCGTACGGTTCGCCTACATCAGGTGCTTCTTGAAGAACGCGATGGTGCGGTCCCACGCCAGCTTCGCCTGCTCCTTGTTGTAGCGGGGCGTCGAGTTGTTGTGGAACCCGTGCCGCGTGCCGGGATAGCTGTGCATCTCGTAGCCGACGTTGTTCGCCTTGAGCGCCTTTTCGAATCCCTCGCGCATGGCGTTGATGCGCGGGTCGTTCTCGGCGTAACGGATCAGCAGCGCGGCGCGGATCTTCGCCACGTCCGCAGCCTTGGGCGCGGCACCATAGAACGGCACCGCCGCCTGCACGTCGCCGCCCAGCGCCACAGCCAGGTAGTTCACGGTGCCGCCGCCCCAGCAGAAGCCGGTGACGCCCAGCTTGCCGTTCGACAACGCATGCTTCTTCAGGTAGCGGGCGCTGTTCAGCATGTCCGCGCGCAGCTTGGCTCCGTCGAGGGACGACTGCATGGTGCGACCGTCATCGTCGTTGCCGGGATAGCCGCCGATGGGCGCCAGCCCGTCCGGCGCCAGCGCCAGGAACCCTTCCGTCGCGGCACGGCGCGCCACATCCTCGATGTGCGGGTTGAGCCCGCGGTTCTCGTGGATCACCAGAACCGACGGGAACGGACCGGCGCCGGCAGGCTGCACCAGGTAGCCGCGCATCCTGCCCGAGGTGCCGCCGGGGGAGTCGTACTCCACGTACCGCGCCTTGATGCGCTTGTCCGTGAACGAGATGGTCTGTGCCGCCGCATAGCGCGGCAGCATGGCCTGCGCCATGGTCAGCGCCGAGACGCCGCCGACGGTCAGCACCGCGGCGCGGTTGAAGAAGTCGCGCCGGTCCATGCGGCCGTGGCAGTACTCGTCATAGAGGTCATAGACCAGCGGGTCGATCTGGTCCGGATCTACGGCGGTCTGGTCGAGTGGGGTATCTGACATGGGGCGTTTATCCTCCCGTGGTAACGGTTTCCCACGTTTCCGTTTGACGGATTCGATTGATATGATCGGTTTTTCGCAGGACACAAGGGTATTCGCAAGCGCAATTGTGCGCCGGAGCGGCGAGGCGGCGAAGCCGGTACCCGTCGTCGTCCGAACCGGTGTCGGAAACCGGACCATGCGGAGGGGGAGCGCATACGGCGCGCGGAATATGCGGACATTGATGGTCAACCATTAAGGAACCGCGGCAGCGGGAAGCACGACCGCCGTGTCGAAACGGACCGGGCGGTATCAGGCGGATTCGCGCAGATTGCCCGGCCGGGAGGGACACCGCAGCGATGCCACGAGCTTATCGGCACGGTCCAGCCGCCGGCGCAGGAAACGGCGGGTGCGCCATTGCCCCGGCGCTGAAAAAGACCCTTGCCGACCCGGCCTTCCTCGACGAGGCGAAGAAGCGCCGCCTCGTCGTCGACCCGCGCCCGTGGCAGGAGACCGGGAAGCTGGCGAGGATGGTCACCGGGGCCCCGCCGGAACCGGTCGCACGGGTCAGGAAGGCGATCGGTCTCCGATCCCGGTCGCTTCCGGACGTTCCCGACGTTCGCGCCGTCGGCCGCCCGGTTCCCCCTCCTGCCGTAACTGGCGGGAGGGGGATGGTTCATTCAATGGCGTTCCACGAATTTCGTCGTCGCCGTCGCCCTGTTGCCCGCAGCGCCTGGGTCAGGCCGAGGTTCGGACAAGTGATCGGCGCGCGTCCTCGCCTGCCGTCTTCGCATCTTCGGCGGCCTCGACCAGAGCCGTCGCAATGAAATCCAGATCATCCCTGCTCAGCCGTGCCGGCAGACGGACATCGCACGCCCTCATCAACATGGCACGGGTCCGCTTCAGATCCGATTGCCGCCCGATGAATTTCCAGTTCCAGAAGGCCCGGGCGTTGTCCTCGGAGAGCCCGAAGATCTCTACCGCAATGCCTTTTTCATTTGCCGATCTCTGGAACGCCCTTGCTTCCTCGTCGGAATCGAATCCGCGAAGGTTGAACTGGATCGAATCCGGCGCCCGGAGTTCCTGTTCGAGAGGCGGAGGGACATGCAGCCAGGGCGACGCATTCAGGATCGCGGCGACGTAGTCATGGTTGGCCCGGCCGTCCCTCACCCGTCGCGGTACTTCCGGGATCTGCGGCCGCACGACGGCCGCAGAAAGATTGTTCATGCGCATATTGTAGAGCGGAAGCTTGTTCTGCCAGAAACCGAAACGGTCATGCACGACCGGATGTTTCTTCCAGTTATATTCATAGGCGCCTGACATGATCACGGCGCGAGTGATGATATCGGGATCGCGTGTGATCAGCATGCCCCCTTCGCCGGCGTTCATCAGCTTGAACGACTGGAACGAAAAGCACCCGATAAGGCCGATTGTGCCGATTTTTCGGCCTGACCACAGTGTACCGAGGGAATGGGCCGCATCCTCGATCACCGGAATCTTCCGCTCATCGCAGAGCGCCATGATGGCGTCCATGTCGGAAGTATGGCCGCGCATGTGGCTGATCATTACGGCCTTGATATCTCCGGACAGCTTCGCTTCGAAATCGTTCAGGTCGATTCGATAGTTCTCGGCAACGTCGACGAGAATCGGCTCGCAACCGGCATGGACGACTGCGGACGGAACAGCCGAGAACGTGAAGGCCGGAATCAGGACTCTGCCGCCAGGCTCTACGCCGATCGCCCTGAGGGACAGAAACAGGGCGGACGAGCAGGAATTTACCGCCAACGCAAAGGGAACACCCATGAGGTCGGCGAATTCGCTTTCCAGTTTGGCGACGGTCGAACTCGAGTCCGTCCTGTAACGAAACAGGTCGCCGCTCGCCAGCAGCGCATCGATCTCCGACCGGGCCGCGTCCGGGATCGCCTCTGCGTCATAGACATTGGGGGCGGAAGCCACCGGCCATTTTTCATTGTTCTCCCGGATTGCGGTTTGAGCGCCCTGAGTACTGCCGAAGCCATGACGTACTGCCGCAGGCGTCGAGGGCGCTTCGCGTCGGTTACGGCCGAAACGGCCTTGAATCGGCTCAACGGGTGATTTGTGCATGGTTCGGTACCTTGCGGCTGCGGAATTGACCTCGGAACGTGGAGCCCGGGACCTTCCCGGTGAAAGTAGGCGCGCAGTCAGAGCCCTCTGTATCCGCAGGTTCGAAAAAACTCGCGAACCTCTTCGGTGAGAAATCCCTTCCCGCTGGCAAGCTGCGGGAGGTCGAATCCGCCACCCGTGTTGATTTCGATCAGAACCGGCTCTTCCGGCGTGATGGCAATGTCCATCGACTGATATCGCACGGGCTGAAAAACAGGCGCACAGCGACGGACCAGATCCAGAACGCGATCCCACATGGGAATGACTTCACCGAGGATCGGCGCGCCGGTTTCCGGATGGGCGTCGTGGTCCGTCGTTCCGAAGCGGTCCTTGGAACGCACGGTCCGAATCCTGCCACTCTGGATATTCAGGTCGCAGGCGAGGTTGCCCGGCCGCCAGAAACTGTCGGCCACGTTGTCGCGCGACGGCAATTTCAGGACGGCAAAGGGAATCCTGATCGCGTCCTTGTCCATCAGGATGCAAACGCGAACCGTGGCAAGGTTATCGGTATAACGATCGAAAAAGCTGTGATTGGTTTCCAGCCGCTGCAGCAGATAGGTCGTCTCTCCAGCGAACTCGTCCATGCAGGCGTCGTACCCGATCCGACCATGCCCCTTCAGGGAAACGGCGTATTCATCGGCGTCGTCGGCCAGAAACGCGCCGAAACTGCAAATACCGCGATTTTCTTTTCCGAACAGCGGCAGGGTGTCGCCTGACATCATGAAGTCGCGGAGCTGTGCCGCCGTCGAGATCTTGTGCGTTCCGGGATAGCTCCGTCCGGTCTTGTCGATGACAGCCAGCGTTTCGGGCACCCTGATGCCTGCGCGCGCGAGGATGTGCGAGCAGAGCCATTTATCCTCGGTCGTCGCCTGCCACGTCATGTCGCAGCAGACATGCGTAATCGGCCAGTGCAGGGTATTGGTGAGAAATCGCGATTGCTCGTCGGGACTGTAGCGGGTGTTGTCATAGACGCCGTACTGAACGTACTCCGTCCATGTCAGCCTGCCGCTGCCACGAGCCAGGCGAAAGAACTCCCGTATCAGTTCCAGCGGGCGCCGGCCGCTCATTTTCTGGGCGTGGCGCAGATACTCGATAAGGGCCGCCCTGGCGCTGTCCCGATCGGCCCGATCCCGCGTGACAGCGTGGCCGACCTCCACGGGCGGAAGCTCCTGTTCATTTCCCGCCGTACCACCGCGACCGGTCGGTTCGGGGATGAAAGCACCGCGCGTCAGCGGTGCGTAGAGCTGCCCCGCATTTGGACCATTCGAAACCATGTGATGACCTGCCCCTCGTTTCGCTGCGCCGCTCGACGTGCAGCCGGTACGCCGTGACCGTTCCATCTTCATGGAGCCCGACTTAAAAAAAGATGAAATAGAAGATTGTACTAAAATATCGGCCTGGTGAGCGCCTTTCAGGGAGCCGTCCGATAAAATATAAATATATTTATGCCTTCATTTTGGATGGGTATAAAGAGAATACGCTAAAATCAGTGACATGATTTTTATATTTTAATTGGAAAGCAGTGGAAATTATGGAGTGTATTTTATTTATCTATCAACCGCATCTCGGGCCCTGGCTTCATAACCGGTGGCATACGGTAGCGACGAGCTGGCCTCGGCCTCGCCGGGCCTGGGATGGCGCGGCGCCGCAGCGCGTCAGCGTGTCAGACAAGCCCCGCGTTGCCGGCGGCAAGCCAGAGGATGCGCAACGCCAGCGCGGTGAGCACGACGCGAAACACGAGCCGGAACCCATGCTCGGGCATGCGTCCGAGCACGCGGCTGCCTGCCAGGTTTCCGATCGCCGCCGTCGCAACCATGACCGCCATCAGCGGCAGGTACGGAACCAGCGTCGCGCCGAGCAGCCCGAAGGCCGCCAGCTTGCACAGATGAACGAGCCCCATCGCCGCCGAAAAGGTACCCACCAGGCCGCGCCGGTCGCTGCACGCGGCGGCGACGAAAGGCGCCACCAGCGCCCCCGTTGCGCTCACGAATATACCGACGAAGGTGGCGGCGAAACCGGCCAGACCGAAGCGGCCGCGCAGCGATCCCGTGCCGGCAATTTTCGGCATCCAGGTGAACGCGATGATAAAGACGCCCAGGATGACCTGCAGCGTGGCCGTCGGCAGGGCCACGAAGATCCGGCCGCCGACGGCGGCGCCGAGCGCGGCGCCGATGAAGAACGGAAGCAGCACCGCGCGCAGGATGTGCCGCCACAGGATCACGACCCGGCTGATATTGTCGCCGAGCATCACGACCGTGTGCACCGGGATCAGTACCGAGGGCGGAAACACCAGCGCCAGAATACCCAGCATCAGCAGCCCGCCCGCCGTTCCGGTCACGGCGGCGATGAAAGCGGTGCACAGCGATGTCAGCGCCAGCGCGAGGAAGACCGGGCCGTCGACACCAGGGACACCCAGGAACCCGGTTTCCATGGCGGAGTCAGGCCGCCCGCATCGTGCTGTCGGGTCCCGGTGCGCGGAGCGGCGGACGGAGACGGGGCGTCGGCCTTCTCCGGACATGTTTTTCGGTCATCGCGACCGTTTCTCCTGGGACACGCGTCGATCCCGGAAGTCTATGGGGGAGCGGGCAGGGTGTCCATCCGGCCGCGACGTCCGCGCCGGGCCGGAAACGGACGGGGCCGCCCCGGCCGCCTTGCCCCCAGATGTTGTGGTCGGAGCAGAGGAAAAAATGTCGCATAATGTTGGAAAGTGGCAGGAAAAAAGTCCTTGACTTTCGAAAAACCGGACCCGTTTACCCACTTGGCGGCAATAGGACAGCAATCCTGACTATTGTTTCACGTGAAACATTGTCGCCCGCGCCGCCACAAGATCTGGGGCGGCGCCGGGGCGCGTTGACAGCGGCGCTCCGCCGTCCATAGTTTGCGGCCGGCGACCCACCAAGCGAAGGACCCTGCCGTGACCGTCAGCCTCGGATACCTGCTGCCCACCCGCGAGCGCATCATGGTGGGGGTACACGACACCGGACCCATCCTGGCGCTCGCCGACCGCGCCGAGGCGCTCGGGCTCGACGCCGTGTGGATCGGCGATTCGCTGCTCGCCAAGCCGCGCCACGAGCCGCTGGCCCTCATCGCCGCCATCGCCGGACGCACCCGGCGCATCCGCATGGGGACGGCGGTGCTGCTGCCCATGCTGCGCAACCCGGTGCTGCTGGCCCACCAGGCCGCCACCATCGACCAGATCAGCGAGGGGCGCATGATCCTCGGCCTCGGCACGGCGCGCGACATCCCCGCCATCCGCGGCGAGTTCACCGCCGCCGGGGTGCCGTTCGACAAGCGCATCGGCCGCATGATGGAGCAGGTGCGCCTGATGCGCGCCCTGTGGGCCGGCGGGCCGGTGGACTGGGACGGGCTGTGGACCGTGCGCGGGGCCGAGCTGGCGCCGCGGCCCTTCACCCCCGGCGGGCCGCCCATCTGGGGCGGCGGCGCCGCGCCGGGGGCGCTCCGGCGGGCGGGGCGCAGCTTCCAGGGCTGGTTCCCCTCGGGCCCCGGCGGCCCCGCCGAGTGGGGCGCCTGCTGGCAGCAGGTGCAGGCGCACGCCGCCGAGGCCGGGCGCGACCCGGCGGAGGTGACCGGCGCCGCCTATGTCACCGTCGGCGTGCACGACGACCGGGCACGGGCGGAGGCGATGCTCGACGGCTATCTCGAGCGCTACTACCTGCAGCCGGCCGCGCGCATCCGCGCCCAGCAGTACTGCTTCGCCGGCAGCCGCGCCGCGGTGACCGGGTGGCTGCACGGCTTCTTCGCCGCCGGCGCCGGGCACCTGTCGGTACGCTTCACCGGCGGCGAGGACGAGCGCCAGATGGAGACCCTCGCCGCCATGCGCGAGGCGCTCGCCTGAACTCCGCGCGGCGGCTTATTACGTGACGCGCCGCCGCACGGTTGCCGATAATAGGAATATTATCAGTTTTTGCGTCCCCGGTCAACTCGATTTGTTCTCGACCGGCGTGGAATCCTGGTTTGCCGCATGACGCCGCCGCCGCACCGCACCCAGCCCGGCGAGGCCGAGGGCGAGGAGGGCGAGGGACGCGGGTTCGGGGACGGCGCCGTCGGTATTGACGGTGATGGCCTGCATGGTCACGGTGCCCGTAAAGCCGCCGTTGACGAAGGTGACGCCGGCGACGAAGGGCTCGCTGGGGTCGAGCAGTTCCGATTCGTCGATACCGAGAATGGTGAAGGTGCTGACGCCTCCGGCGATGAACGCGGTAAGGTCGAACTCGACGCCGGCCAGCAGCGTTTCCGAAAATCCGCCGAACTCGATGGTGAACGTGTCGTCGCCGCCCGGCAGGGCGCCGGGAACGATGACCGAGACGAAATTGGCGCCGGTCGTGGAGAACTCGAAGCCGACGGCGATGACCGGATCGAGATAGATGGGGGCCGCGACGCCGAGCGCGTTGTTGATGTTGAGGTCGAACTCGAACGTGCCCGGCGCCGGCGAGCGATCCGGCTGCAGCGCGAAGTCGGGCCGCATGCCGCGCGGGTCGGCGCGCACGATATGGCTGGTCAGCTGGCCGGACGGGCCGGTCGTTCCGACATCCATCAGGAAGGCGGCCTGGCCGAAGTCATTGATGGCGCCACGGGTAAAGCGGATTTCGTGCACGGGCGCGCCGAGCACGTTGTCGCCGGCCTTTATCACCTTGTCATTGACGGGATCGCCGCCGATGAACAGGCCTTGCGATCCGCTGGAGACTTCCGTGGCCTGGAACATCACGCCGCCGAAATTGTTCAGGCCGATCCTGTTGACACCAGAATACTGGCCACCGCTGCCGTCTTCGATTCCGTTGCCGACGATTGTGACGGTTCCGCCCTGGGCGGTTACAGCATCGATTGATGCGGCCGCAATCAGGCCAGACTTGTTTATTGCAACTTGGGTGATGCCGCCGGTCGTGGTTCCTTCGTTCGTCACTGCTCCGCCGGTTCCGGAAAACACGGCGACCCCACCTGAGGCCTGCTGTGCGCCGAATGCGACGGCGCCGGCGTCGTTGATGTCGGTACGGGTAAAATTGAATCGCTTTGTACTATCCGCTGTATCGATCAGCGTTCCGAATCGTGCGGGATCGCTTGCACCGCCGAAGCGTCGAATCTGAGTTCTGTTGTCGTTTGTTCGAACGCTGACGGCCACCTGTCCGTTGTTGTTGATGGTCGGGTTCGGGTCGAATTCGACGAAGTCGCCGGTGCCGTCTCCTGTGGATTTCGCCAGCGTGTCGACGGTGCCGCCCGCGTTATAGCGCCGAATGCCGTTTACAAAGCCAGCCCCTGGGAGATTCTCGATGACGACGATATCGCCCCTGTCATTGATGGCGGGTGTGGCCGGGCCGAAAAAATTTCCGTTGGCGATGATCGTTTCCGCTGTACCGTCATGCTTGACGAGCGCGGGATTGAAGTTGATGGAGCGCACATAAGCGATATCGCCGCTGTTGTTGATGGTAGGGCTGCCCACGCCGAAAGACGCCAGACTTGTACCGCTGCTGAACAGCGAGACGAAATCGTATTCGATCGGCGCGGCGACGGCGGGTGTGCCGATGGCAGTCAGGCCCGCCACGCAGCCCGCCGCGATCATGAGTGACCTGGCCGTCTTGTTCGCTTTTTTTCTCATTGAGACTGCTCCCTGTATTTTCGCCTTTCGCACCGCGGCACGCCCGCTACGGTGGTTTTGGCACCCTCCTTGCAAAACCCGTGCCAACCCGGTGAACCGGGCCGTCACTTTTTGGTTCTCCATTGGATTCCAGTGGCTTATCAGCGGATGCGCCGACCGTCGGGGAAATGACCGGCGGCGCAGGTGTAAAATCCACCGACACCTCGATTTGGGGAGGATTCGGCGATCCTCGTGGATTTTTAGTAACATAACGGCCGGTGGGTGGCGTGCGGGCGGCAACGGGCGTAAAACCGCCCGTCGGCGCGGGATGAACCGGGCGAGGGCCGCCGCATCACGCCGCGCCGTCGTCGGGGTCCGGCCCGGCGACGATGGGGGTGTGGTTCCACACCGGGCTCGCCGTCACCCGCCGTACCAGCGCCGCCTGGCTGCGGGTGCCGGTCTTGCGGAACAGGCTCCTCAGGTGGCTGCGCGCCGTGGTGGCGGAGATGCCGAGCGCCCGGGCGGTCCCGGCGATCTCCGCGTGGCGCAGGAAGGCGGCGAGGAAGCCGGCTTCTGCGGCCGTCAGCCGGAACAACTGGCGGAGCACGTCCGGCGCGGCGTCGGGCGGATCCTCCGGATCGGAGATGTAAAGGGCGACGGCCGGCAGCGCGCCGCGCGCGGCGGACCCGTATCCGGCCGGACGGATACGGAGGTGAAGGGGCAGCTCCGCGCCGCGGCGCGCCAGCGAGATAATACGATCGCGGCGCGCCGCCCCCCGGACGATATCCCCGGCCGTGTCGCGGATCAGCTCATGCAGGGACGCGGTATCGTTTTCGCGGCCGGCGACAACGGCGCCGTCCGCGACGACCAGCCCGTCGCCGGCGGCGGCGATCCTGCGGGCGGCCTCGTTGGCGTGGAGCAGCCGCGCCGCCCCGTCGACCAGCGCTATCGCCAGCGGAAAATGCTCCAGCAGGCCGAGAGCGATCCCGGGTAGCCCCGCCGCATCCGGCGTTCCGCGCCGCGTGTCCGTGGCGCCCGATCCGGTCCCGTCCGATCGGGCTGCAAATATTGTGCCAATATTTTCTCTTGTCATTTCGGCGTCGAACAGGATGATTGGAGACGATAAAAAGAGAACGTGGCCTCACCTGAAGATGACGAGCGGATTGCCTTGCCCTGCGTGGTCCCGTTTCCCCATTTGAACGGGCGGTCCGGTCCATGCCGCCCTTCACCGGATAAAGGGATGGATTCCGGCGGTTTTTCGACTGCATCGCCGGAAGAAAATTTTCTGCGATCATTCGCGCCCGTTCGGCGAAATACGGGTGCAGGCCGTCCCTTACCGATGCAAGGGCGTGCGGCGGGCCGCCATCGGGGGCGGCCGCACCGCGTCCGGGGGAACGCGGAATGGAAGATCGCCTGCCTTGCGCGGTCCGGAACGCCCCGGCGGACGTCATGACGCTCGATCGCGCAGACTCCGGCGCGGATCGCATGTCCGCGCGGTCCCCGGTGCTGACGCCGGTTGCCGGAGAAACGCCGCACGCCGTTGCGCCGGACGCAGGACCAAGCGCCGAGCTTTCCTCCGTGTTCCGCACCGTCGCCGAGACGGACTGGGACGGGCGTCCCAAGTTCGACCGGGCGACCATATCGCGCCTCGCCCGGCTCGTCGCCGCACGGGCCTATGCGAAGCGGCTGACCGAACTGTGCCACCTGGCGGTGGCGGCGGGCGCGAGCGACAGGCAGCGACGGTACGAAGAGCTGTTCTGGAACAGCGGGCCCGCGTGCCCCGGCGCCTTCCGGGCGCATTTCCGCAAGCGGGCCGCTTCGGGTGCGCCGCAACCGCCCCTGGCGGAAGCGGACAACGGTGCGCTGACCCTGCGCTATCCGGACGGCGAGCACCAAATCGCGTTCGGGCGGATGCCGCTGCTGTCGGCGCTGCTGGAGTTCGCGGTTACGGCGCTCGGTTATGCCGAGGTCGACCGGCACTTGCGGCCGCTGGCCCGCAGCGATGTCCACAGGCGCTCGGTGGAGACGGCGGCGAACGGTCTCGCCCGCTCGGTGCACGGCTTTCTCGCGGCGCACCTCCCGTCGGCGCAGACGTTGCGCAAGTTCCGCATGATGGCTGCGTTTCTCGAAGCGCGTTGTGGCGGCGCCATTGCACCGGAATCCATCGATGACGGCGTCGTCATGGACTTCTGGATGGCGCAGTCCGCAGCGACGGGGGCGGAGGACCTCGGCGTTCGCACCTATCGTTCCGTTTTCCGCGCGTTCGTCCGGTTTCATGCGGCCCTGTACGAGGCACGGGACCGGTTCAATCTCGACCACCCGCGCAGCCTGGGGGATATGCGATCGGGCGAGAACTTCGATGCCGCGCAGGTGGACGACTCTCTCGCAGCGATGGACGAGCCGACGGCGCCGCTGCACGGTCTGCCGCCGCAAATCCGGTTCTTCAACCGGCGCGAAACGCAGGCGCTCGCCGCGCTGCTGTTTCCCGGGCGGCTGCGCGAGTCGCTGGCGCTCTCGGTGATGCGCTGCTGCGTGTTCGGCGACGCGCAGGGCCGGCTCGTAAACGCGCTGCAGAGGGGCGCGGCCGGCGGCGATCTGGCGCCCGCCATCTTTCGCTGTCTCGGGGACGATTATGTCGCCCGGACGGGCGCGCACGGGAAACTGGCCGACCATGCCCGGCATGTCCTGCTGGCATCCCTTCACGTTCTGATCCGCGGACGCCATGCGGCGGCGGGCGGCGTGATCGCCGCCCTGCTGCCCGATCTCGACGGAAGCCGGGCGCGGGCGGCGATAACCGAGGGCGCGGGCCGCGAAGACACCATGGCGGTGGCGCGGTTCCTCGACGCTCTTGCCGACCGGCCGGAGTCGCTCGGCGACGACATCGCCCGGCTGGCGGCGGCGGCGAAGCGGGCCTACCGCGCCATCGCCCGGGAGGGATTCCGCGACGACGATCCGGGCGGGCCCGCCGCCGTCGAGCGGTTCGCTGCGGCGGCCGACGGCCTCGTCGCCATCGACCGCGCCCTCGGCCGGTTCGTCGCAACCCTTTCGGCGGGCACGCCCGACTGGCGGCGGATGTATGACGATGACCGACCCCGATTCATTCGCCAGTTCCAATCGATCTACGGAGACCGCGATGATCACGCCGCCGCCTAGACCCGGCAGCGGAGAAATGGCGTTCGCCGAACGCCTGTTCGACGCGGCGTCCACGCTGGACATGCTGCGAGCGGACACCGTGGCGCCGAGACCGGTCGCATTCCCGACCCTCTACCGCTACGCCACCGACCCGGCCTTCGAGCCCGATCCGGCGCTGCCCGGCACCATCGCGGCCGATGCCCGGCTCGCCACCGACTTCGCCGCCCTGCTGCGGCGCGTGGCGCTGGCTTCCATTCCGCCCGCTGCCGCAGCGGCGACCGAAGGCGAAATCGACGGCCGGCATGCCGGAGACTGGCGCATCCGTATCCGCCGGGTGCAGGCCAACCCGAACCAGGTATGGGTGATCATCGACTACGCCGGCCGCGACGTCGACCTGCCGCAGTCCCTGTTCGTCGACGGCGTGCGACAGCCGCTGCCGCCGGCGCGCGACGGACGGTTCCAGTTCCGCCTCGACGCCGATTCCAATCTCGTGCGGCTGCTGCGCGACATCGACAGCGAAGTGTTCCTGGTATGAGCGGAATCGCCGTCGTCATCGCCACGACGCAAGGCCCCGTCGAGGTCGCCGCCATCAGCGCCGAGCATCCCGACGTTAATTCGGTCGCCTGCATGGCGGGAAGCGACAACGAACTGCCGATCAGCGCCGCCTATAACGGTTTCGTGCGGCTGCCGACGGGACTCGTGCAGCGGTACTTCGAGCACTCGGCATTCCTGCTCGAGCTTTCTGGATCCATCGATACCGGGGAAAGCTGGAAGCTGGGCGCGTTCGTCGCCCACGCCCTGCATTATAACGGCAGGCTGGCACGCGGAACGGCGGACGCGGACCGCGTCGTGTGGGTTACCGGCGATATCCGGCGCGATCTCGGCGTGCCGGCGGTGGGCTACGTGGAGGACAAGCTGCGCCGGTCGCAGGCGCTGTTCCGCGAGCTTGCCGTTCGCGGTGTACCTGTGAATGTCTTGATGCCGGCGGAAAATGCCGCGGGGTTCGACGGGTCCCGTCTTGCTGAGCTCGGTATCGGGCCGGACTCTGTGGTGGCGGTCAATACGGCCAATGATGCCCTTGCCGCGCTCGGTCTGCCTGCCGTCGTCGCCCGGAACGGCATCGGCCGCGTCCACCGCAGGGGAGCGGCCCGGCGGCGGTGGATGGTCGCGGCGGCGGGCGCGGTGCTTATTCTTGCGGGGGCCGCCGGCGGAATCGTGTGGTATCTGACATTCGGCAACGCTTCCGCCGACCTGCCGCTCAGTGTCGCCGACGTCAAGCTGCGCGATGTTTTGTACGGCAGAACCATTCATGGCACATCCACCATAAGCAAGCGGCCGTTCGTCATGAACCTGCTGGACGGTGGCGTCGCGACGATCGAGATGCCGGCGGACGCAATCCGGCCGCCCTTCAAGGATCATGGCAGCTGGTGGGTGTGGAGCGGAAAGAACCGGATCTGCTACCAGTTCACGAGATTCAGCCAGGGCAAGATGCGCTGTCCGTTCATCAGCGTTGAGGATGGCACAATAACGGCGCGGCGCGGCGACGGTACTCCGATGAACTGGGACTTCAGGCGCACCGCGGCGGCGGTCGCACGGTAGGAAGCGATGGCGGGCGGTGCCGGCTGTGCCGGCGACCGGCACCCCAGGGTTTGATCACGGGAATTGCGGAGCAGGAGACCATGCCGGGACGGTGGCGGATCGTTCTTATGGCGCTCGCCCTGGCGGGCTGCGAGGAGACCGTCTCCTTCCCGAGTGCGAAGCTGACGCCGACGGATGAGGGGCCGATCCTGACCATCAGCGGCCTGCTGTCCAGACCGGCGGGAAACGGACCGTATCCCGCGGTGGTCCTGCTACACACCTGCGGCGGAATGAATCCGCATGTCACCGAGGACTGGCCGCGTTTCCTGAACGGGCTCGGCTACGCCACGTTCACGGTGGACAGCCTCGGGGCGCGCGGGCTGTCACGCTGCACGCGCGATCTGGTGGAGAACCACCGCGCGCTCACGCGCGATGCCTATGGCGCGCTCGACTACCTGGCGGGCCAGCCCTTCATCGACGCGAAGCGGATCGGTGTCATGGGATTCTCCATGGGCGCCCTGACGATCAATTATTTCGCCGGGCGGCATATTACGTCCCCCGGTGGGCATGGCTTCAGGGCCGCCGTAAGCCTTTACGGCGGATGCTACAGCATTCAGCGAAAGCCGGTCTTCCGTACTGTTCCCATGCCGGTCGACGACAGGATGATCCCGCTCACGGTTATCGTCGGCGCCAACGAGCGCGACCGGCTGGTATCGTCGTGCCGGGTCCTCGACGGCACAGGGCGTATGCGCGTCCATGTGCTGCCCGGTGCCTACCATGCCTTCGACCAGCGGCAGATAACCGCCATCCGCAGCGACCAGGCGGGCAATCCCATGCTCTACAACGCCGCCGCCACCGACCGCGCCCGCGAGATCGTGAGGGCGTTCTTCGCCGGGCATCTCGGGCGGTAAGCTGCCCCCTCCACCACTGCCAGCGGCAGCGAGGCGGTGGTGGAGGGGGCAGCCTCGCTCCGAATACTGCCGCCGCGGCAGCGCCTCAGAGAATCCGCCCGCCGGGCAAATGCGGGAAGGCGCTGTGCTCGTGGGGCAGGGCGACCGGCATGGCCCGGGTCAGGCAGGACGGGCCGAGCTGATCCAGGGCGGTGACGCCGAGCAGCCCCATGGTGGTGGTGATCTCCTTCTCCAGCAGCTCCAGGCAGCGGATCACGCCGGCGGTGCCGCCGGCGCCAAGCGCCCACGCCTGCAGCCGACCGATGCCCACCGCGCGTGCCCCCAACGCGATGGCCTTGACGATGTCGGTACCGCGGGTGAATCCGCCGTCGACCATCACCGGTACCTTGCCGTCCACGGCCTTGACGATTTCGGGCAGCATGTCGATGCAGCCGAGCACATGGTCGAGCTGGCGCCCGCCGTGGTTGGAGATATAGACGCCGTTCACCTTGTGCTCGAGGCAAAGCGCCGCATCCTCCGCCGTCATGATGCCCTTGAGCAGCAGCGGCGTGTCGCCGATCTCGTCCTGGATCAGCTTCACCGTGTCCCAGGTGATCTTCTTCTGCCAGTCGCGCGCCGTCACGCGGCGCAGCGCGAGCTGCGCCGGGTTGAGCCGTTCGCGGTTGCCGTAGAAGGCGGAGTCGACCGTGAGCGTCACCAGAGGATAGCCCGCCTTGACGATGCGCCTGCACAGGGCGCGCAGCCAGTCGTTGTCGCCGCGGATGTAGATCTGGAAGCACTTGGGGTGAGGGCTGTTGGCGGCGATCTCCTCCAGGCTCGGCTCGGTGACGGTGGAAATGAAGTTGATGGAGCCGAAGCGCGCCGCGGCGTTGTCCACATCGAGCCCGCCGCCCCTGGTGAAGCGCTCCAGCCCGCCCATGGGCGCCAGCGTCACCGGGATGCGCAGCCTGTGGCCGAGCAGATCGGTGGCGGTATCGATGCTGGAGACGTCGCGGCAGACGCGCGGGCGGAAGGCGAGGCAGTCGAGCGACAGCCGGTTGCGCCGAAGCGAGGTTTCGCTTTCCGCCGCGCCGCAGATGTAGTCCCAGTTGTCCTGGGTCATGTTGCGCCTGGCCATGAGGATCATGTCGGTGGCGGTATCGAAATGGACCTCGGGCAGCTTGTCCTGCGCGGCAGGGGTGGCGGTGTCGGGCATCTCTCGATCCTCTTCGCTCTGCGTCTCGTCGTCGTATCGCGTGAATCCGTATCAGGTGAGACGACCGCCCCGCGGCAGATGCGGGAAGGCGCTCATCTCGTGGGCGGGGGCGACCGGGCGGGCGCGGGCCAGGTGGCGCGCGCCGAGCTGGTCCAGCGCGGTGACGCCAAGCAGCCCCATGCAGCTGCGGATCTCCGCGTCCAGGATCTGCAGGCAGTTGACCAGCGCCTGCCGCCCGCCGGCGGTCAGCGCCCACGCCTGCAGCTTGCCGATGCCCACCGCGCGGGCGCCCAGCGCGATCGCCTTGACGATGTCGGTGCCGCGCACGAACCCGCCGTCGATCCACACCTCGGCGCTGTCGCCCACCGCATCGACCACTTCGGGCAGGGCCGCGATGGTGGCGCGGTTGTGGTCGAGCTGCCGTCCGCCGTGGTTGGAGACGTAGATGCAGGCGGCGCCGTGCGCCACCGCGCGCCTGGCGTCGGCGGCGGTGTCGACGCCCTTGATGATCATGAGCCCGCCCCAGATTTCCGCGATCATGTCCCAGTCGTCCCACGTGAGCCCGGCAAGAAACTCGCGGCCGTCGGCGTTGCTCCGGCGCGTCGGCGGCTCCCAGCCCGCCATCATCTGGCGTTCGCGGTTGGAGTAGACGGCGGTGTCCACCGTCACCGCCAGCGCGCGATACCCGGCAGCCCTGACGCGGCCGAGCAGCTCCTCCAGCCAGGCGCGGCCGCCGCGCACGTAGATCTGGTAGATCTTCCCGTGGGGCGAGTTGGCGGCGACCTCCTCGATGCCGGGCGGCGTGTGGCCGCTCAGCACGCTGACGATGCCGCAGTCCTCCGCCGCGCCGTCGGCGGCGAGCGCCGCGTCGGGGGTCATCAGCTGCAGCGAGGCCATGGGGGCGAGGAACACCGGCAGGCGGCTCGGCAGGCCGAGCAGGCTGGTGGCGGTGTCGATATGCGATACGTCGCACAGCACCCGCGGGCGGAAGGCGAGGCTGTCGAGCCCCAGCCGGTTGCGCCGCATCGTCGTCTCGGATTCCGATCCGCCGCAGATGTAGTCCCACACCGGCCCGCTCGCAGCGCGGCGGGCGGCGAGGATGATTTCGTGGTTGGTCAGGTAGTCCATGCGCTCCCGTGCCCATGATCCGCGGCGCTTCGGGACCTGCCGGACCGGGGCCGGCGCCTTGCGGGACGGGCACTTTAGAGCCGGCCGGCAGGGGTGTCCATATCCCCCCGGAAAGTGGGGGCGGGACCCACGATGGCGGGGCGGGAAGAGCCGGAGACAGGCAGTGCGGCGCAACGCGGCGGCCGCGTCCGATGGCCGCACGGGGTCGTTTTACCCATTTAATTGATCTGGATCGTTGTTCCGGCGCCTTATGGGGCGAACCATAGGGCGTGCCAGTCGTACGACGCCAGCTCCCATAAGGAAGGAAGGTATGATGAAAACGATCGTTCAGTCCCTGATTGCCCTGGTCCTGACCGCGGTCCTGTCCGCCGCCGCCATGGCGGCCGATTCCATGACCGTCGCCGACCTGCACGCCAAGCGGACCTCTCTCGGCGGCAAGCAGGTCACCATCGCCGGGACGGTGATCAAGGTGAACAACGGCATCATGAAGCGCAACTTCATCCACGTGCAGGACGGCACGGGGTCGGGCAAGACGGATCGGGCGATCTTTACCAGCAGCCAGACGGCCAAGGTGGGGGACAAGGTGGTGGCGACCGGCACCGTGAAGCTCGATACCGATTTCGGCATGGGCTATTTCTACCCGACGCTGGTGGAGCAGGCGACCTTGACGCCGGCGAAATAGGCATTCCCGACGTCTTTCGGCGCTGTTTCGGGAAAACGGGCGGTTTTCCCATTCTCGTCCTCGGTCCTCGTCCCGAGCGACGGAGCGGGGCCACGCTTCCGGCGTGCGCGTGGGGCTTCCCTATATCCCTAGCTCTCGTATAGGATATCGGCGCGTTCGGGTTTGCCGGTCGGGCAGGGTCGGGCGCGAGAACAAACAGGCGCGCAAAGCGCCGTCCGTACGGATACCAGGGAAGGATCACGCGCGATGACCCAGCTCGCCGAGACGACGGAGTTTCGCCCGCCGGCGCACGCCGCGCTGCCGTTGCAGCCGGTGGACGATCCGGCGGTGTGGAGCGCGGCGGACCTCGCCGCGAGCGACGACTGGATCTATCCGCTGACCGGGGCCGAGACCGGAGAACTCGACGCCGCCGTCGCGCACCTGGAAGCGACCGGCAAGGAGATCATGGACATCGGGCGCGGCGATTTCGCCCTGCCGACGCTGGGCAGCCGGCTCGCCGCCGTGCGCGAGCAGGTGTTGCACGGGCGCGGGCTGGCGCTGGTCCGGGGCGTGCCGGTGGCGCGCTACACGCGGCGCCAGTCGGCCATCGCCTTCTGGTGCATCGGGCTGCACATCGGCGTGCCGGTGTCGCAGAACGCCCGGGGGCATGTGCTGGGCCACGTGGCCGACCTCGGCAATTCGACCCTGAAGAACCCCAGCCACCGCGGCTATCACACCCGCGAGACGCTGCCCTACCATTCCGATTCCTGCGACGTGGTGGGACTGCTGTGCCTGCACGCGGCGAAGGCAGGCGGGATGAGCCTGGTGACCAGCTCGCTTGCCGTCCATAACGGGATGCTGGAGCGCCGTCCCGACTGCGTCGAGGCGCTGGCCGGAATGATCTACCGCGACCGGCGCGGCGAGATACCGGAGGGCAAGCGGCCCTGGTTCCGGCTTCCCGTGTTCAACACCTTCGCCGGCTATCTGTCGGTGAGCTGGCAGGGCGGCTACATCCGTTCCGCCGAGCGGTTCGACGAGCTGCCCGAACGGTCGCCGGTGCTGGCCGAGGCGCTGGACCTGTTCACGCAGCTCGCCAACGAGCTGGCGTTTTCCATGGAGCTGCGCCAGGGCGATATCCAGTTCCTGCACAACCACGTCACCGTGCATTCGCGCACGGAATTCGAGGACTGCCCGGAGCCGGAGCGCAGGCGGCACCTGCTGCGCCTGTGGCTGGCGACGCCGGGCGGCCGTCCGCTGCCGCCGGTCTACCGCGACCGCTATGCGCATCTCGGCCCCGGCGACCGGCCGGCCGGCGGTATCGTCGTGCCCGGTACCCGCTTCAAGGCGCCGCTGGAGGCGGAGTAACGATACGGATCCGGCCGGCGCGCGCGCCCGGCCACGGACAGGGAGAAGAAAATGGAGCTACCCACCAGCGACCGGTATCACAAGATGAGCGTCGACAGCTTCGACACCACGAAGCTGCTGAAGAATGCGGCGCGCCAGCGCGACGCGCGCAATCTTCAAGACGTGCTGATCATCGACGCCGACGGGCACCAGTACGAGAGCGAGTCGATCCAGGAGATCGTCGAGTACCTCGACGACGAGGTGCTGCATCATCTCGCCAGCGCCAACCCGGCCATCCTGTCGGCGGGCCGCGGCGCCTACCAGCCCATGGGCGGGCGCATCACCCGCTATCCGCTGCGCAAGATCGAGAAGACGCCGTCCGATGGCACCCACCGCGATGTGCACTTGGCGCGGCGCTTCATGGATTCCATGGGCGTCGATTACATGGGGCTGTTTCCGACCGGCATGCTGTCGGTCGGGCTGATGCCCCAGGTCAATATCGAGGTCGCCTATTCGCGCGCCTATTCGCGCTGGCTGACCGAAAAGGTGCTGCCGCACGACAACCGCATCAAGGGCTTCATCTACCTGCCGTTCAACGATCCGGAAGCCGCCTACCGCGCGGTCAGGGACTTCGGCGACCGCAAGGGCGTCATCGGCTTCCTCGTCACCAGCCCGCGCTACAAGCCGGTGCACGACAACGCCTACATGAAGACCTATGCGCTGATCGAGGAGATGGGCAAGCCGCTCACCTTCCATTCCGGCGTCAACTGGAACGATCCTCTGATGTCGGTGACCAACCGGTTCATCGCCGCGCATGCGCTGGGCTTCACGCTCTACAACGTGGTCCACATGTGCAACTGGATCTGCAACGGGCTGAACGAGCGCTTTCCGAAGCTCAAGGTGATCTGGACCGAGTCCGGGCTGGCCTGGGTGCCATGGCTGGGCCAGCGTCTCGACAACGACTACAAGATGCGCTCGTCGGAGTGCCCGAGCCTCAGGAAGCTGCCGAGCGAATACATGAAGGACATGTATTACACCTCGCAGCCCATGGAGAACCCGAACGACAAGACGTTCCTGGAGTGCACGTTCAGGGCGATCAACGCCGAGACGCAGCTTCTCTATGCGTCCGACTATCCGCACTGGGACATGGATTTGCCCAGCGTCATCTGGGACATTCCGTTCCTCGACGAGAAGGCGAAGCGCAACATCCTCGGCGAGAACGCGCGCAAGGTATTCAACATCGACGTTTCCGACCGCTTCCCCGACTACAGGCCGCCGGCGTAGCGGGAAGCGCGGCGAATTCACGGTGAGGATCGGACCGGGTCCTCCGTTCAGGGACGGGCGACCGGAAGAAAGGAGTAACAAGGACGATGGCCAGGAAGGACGGAATCCTCGTAGGCAAGACCTCCGAGTTCACGGAAGGCAGCAAGAAGATCGTGCCCAACGGCAAGAGCGAGATCGGCGTCTATCTGGTGAAGGGCAACTGGTACGCGTACCAGAACCTGTGCCCGCACCAGGGCGGTCCCGCCTGCGAAGGGCTGCTGATGGCGAAAGTCGAGGAGGTGATCGCGCCCGACCGGACCTACCAGGGCATGCGCTTCAACCACGACGAGATGCACATCGTCTGCCCGTGGCACGGCTGGGAATTCGACATCGCCAACGGCGAGGCGGTGGCCGACCGCAAGTGGAAGCTGCGCCGCTACGACGTCGAGGTGCGCGGGGAAGAGGTCTATGTCCTCGCCTGACGATATGGACGCGGCCCGACGGGAGATCGAGGCGCAGGGCGGCGAGCTGATTGCCGACGTCACGGAAGAGGCGGCCGAACTGCGCGCCTTCGCCGAGCAGGTCGCCGGCCTGCCCAGGGACGTGCCCATCCCGCCCGAGGTCATCCAGCGCGGGCTGAGCGCGCTCGTCCGCCATTACAGCGTGCAGTACCAGATCGGCGAACGGTGGCCGCCGTTCGCCTCCGGCCGTCCCATGCCCGCCACCGCCGCCATGATCATGGCCACCGCCATGCTGCGGGCGGTGAATGTGGAGACGTTCGAACTCGGCATGTGGCAGGCCTGGTCCGGCGGCTAGGGTGGCGGAACGGTAATCGCGAAGAGGGTCCGCCATCGGCATTGCGACGGCGACCCGTCGCTTCTCCCGCAAGGGGGGTCCAGGGGGCCGCCGGCACCCGGGAAATCCGGGGCCGGCGGTTCTCTTTTCGGGAGCACCATAACGGATTAAATTGCATTCATGGACGCAACAACGCACGACCTCGCGCAAGAGAGCCTGACCCGGGGGCTGGTCCGTCTGATCCGGTCGAAGCCGGTCGGCCGCGACGATCTGGAAAAGACGGCCCTGTTCACCCTCGACGCGGTCGCCAACGCGCTGGCCGGTCGCAACAGCAAACCGGGGCGCAAGATCCTCGAATGGGGCCGCACCCGCCAGGGCGACGCCGGGCGGCGCGCCTTCGTCATGGGCGGTCTGACCCATATCCTCGAGGTGGACGACATCCACCGCGCCTCGGTGGTGCACACCGGCTGCGTTACCGTGCCGGCGGTCTTCGCGCTTGCCGCCGGGCGCGAGGTGGCGGGGGAGACACTGCTGCGCGCGGTGCTCTACGGCTTCGAGGCGGCCTGTCGGGTCGGCATGGCGGTGGGGCCGGCGCACTACCGCATCTGGCACAACACGGCCACCTGCGGGCCCTATGGCTCGGCCATGGCGGCGGCGACCATCCTCGGACTCGACGACGACCAGGCCATGCACGCGCTCGGCAACGCCGGCACCCAGTCCGCCGGGCTGTGGCAGTTTCTCGCGACCGGCGCCATGAGCAAGCACCTGCACGCGGGCCGCGCCGCGGAGGCCGGCGTGGTGGCGGGCGAACTGGCCGCGCTCGGCTTCACCGGGCCGCCCGCCATTCTGGAAGGGCCGACCGGTTTCTTCGCCGGCGCGTGTCCCGACGCCGATCCGGGCGCCGTGCTGCGCGATGCGGACGCGCCGTGGCAGGTGCATCTCACCTCCATCAAGCCATGGCCGTCCTGCCGCCACACCCATCCCGCCATCGATGCGGCGCTGGCGCTCGCGGGGCGCGCCGATCCGGCCCGCATCGAGGCGGTGGAGGTGCTGACCTACGGCGCCGCCCTCGACGTCTGCGACCGCCCGGTCGCGAACAGCGAGTACGAGGCCAAGTTCTCGCTTCAGCACTGCGTCGCCGCGGCGCTGCAACGGGGCGGAATGGATTTCGCCGGCTTCGGGGCCGAGGCGCGCGCGGCGGCGGCGCCGCTGGCGAAGCGTGTCACCGTGCGCACCGGCAAGGCCTACGACACTGCCTATCCCGTCGCCTGGGGCGCGGGGGTAACGGCTACGCTGGACGACGGCACGCGGATCGAGGCCAGCAAGCCGCAGTGCAAGGGCGATCCGGAGGCTGCGCTGTCCGCCGAGGAAATGGTCGCCAAGGCGCGCGGGCTGATGCGTCATGGCGGCGTCAACGATCCCGAGCGGGTGATCGACGGGGTGCTTGCCCTCGCCGGGGGCGGGCCGGCGCCCGATCTGACGCCGCTGTTCGCCTACCCGTGATTGAGCCGTATCTCGTTGACGCTGCTGCCTGAACCGCTTACCGTTGGCGCTCTACATATGTTTTTCCCGCAGGGTGCAGCGGACAACGATGAAGGGCCGGAGTGACCGGTGTGCGACCGGCCGTACCACAGACAGTCGTTCAGGGAGAGCCGAACCATGTTCAAACATATGCTTTCAGCAATTCTTGTCAGCGCAGTCGCCATATCGGCCGGATCGGCGTCGGCGCAGGTGAAGGATCTTCGGTGGGGGACATCCGCGGTCGGGTCGGCGGGACACAAGGCGCTCGTAACGCTGGCCGAGGTTCTCAATCGCGAGATGAAGGACTATCGGGTCACGGTGCAGCCGGCGCCCGGCGCGATCGTGACCGTCAAGGGCTATGCAACCGGCCAGTTCGACGGCTATTACGGCGCCGACATCGCGTTTTACGAGCTCGCCAATAACGTCAACCGCTTCAAGGGTTTCAAGTCGAGTATGAAGCGTCAGCCGGTACAGTCCTTCTGGGCCTTCACCATAGAAACCGGCGTCGCCGTTCATGCCAGCAACCGCGACAAGATCAAGAAATGGAGCGATGTTGCGGGCAAGCGTATGTTCACCGGGCCGCTGCCCTGGGATACGCGCGCCCATTCCGAGCGCGTCCTTGCCGCGGTCGGGGGGAAGCACCAGTACGTTCAGGTGGACCTTTCGGCGGCCGGGTCGCTGCTTGGTTCAGGTGGCATAGACGCGATGACCATTTACACCAGCGGCGAGGCGTCGCCGCCGCCCTGGCTCGCCGAGGCCTCGTTGGCGGCCGACTGGGCCGTCGTCAATCCGAGCGCTGAAGAGATTGCGGAACTCAAGCGGAAGGGTTTTTCGCTGGTCGAGGTGAAACCCGAGGTCTTTCGCAAGGATGTGCATGCCGACAAGGTCGTTCTCGCGCCGTTCTATTACGGCTTTCACCTTGGCCTCGAGGTACCCGCGAACGACGTGTACCGCCTGCTGACGATAGTCGAGAAGAACCTGTCGGTCCTTGCCAAAGGCAATGCCACCTACTCGCAGCTCGCCAAGGACATGCCGGGCATGCAGCGCCGCGGCGTCGAGGCGGCGATCGACTTCGTGCCGGTCCACCCGGGCCTCGCAAGATACATGCGGGAGAAGGGCGTCTGGAATTCCAAGTGGGACCCGCGGGTCGCGAAGCAATAGGACCAGACCTTGTGCTCATGCGGGAGCGGGGGCGCTGCTGCGCCCGCTCCTGCTGAGCGCTCTGGGCCTTCCCCCGGCATGGCGCGCATAGTGGAAACCACGCCCCGATCGCGCACGGTGATCGCAGGGCTGTATTACCTCTCGTCCATCTTTTTCTTCGTTTACCTGTTCAGCTACTACTGGACCAGCGAAGGTGGGCCGACACTGCTCGCGATCACGCTGGTGCCGCTCACGTACGTGCTGTTCATCCTCGATTCGCTGCGGCGCGACGGGCTCTATCCGCGGCTTCCACACCTCGTCAGATATCTGATCGCAGCCGTGTACATCGCTGTGGCGATCGGTGTCTCCGTCTACATGCACATCGAATATATCGAGATCGGCACGGTTCGGGCCGGATTCTGGAACGCCGCAGACATCGCCATGGGCCTGCTCATGTTCTTACTGATCATGGAGTACGCGCGCCAGCGATACATGGCGCTGTTCGTCCTGAACATCGTCCTGATCCTGTACGCGGTGTATGGCTGGATGGTGCCGGGCATGTTCTATCATCCCGGCCTGAGCTGGGAGAGGATCGTCACCGCGATGAGCGTAGAGATGTCGACCGGCATCTTCTCGAATTTACCCCAGCTCGCACTCACGCTGATCGGGTCGTTCGTGCTCGTGCTGAGCGTCTTGCGCGCTTACGGCTGTGTCGACTCGATCCTCAAGGGAGCATCGCAGATCGCCGTGCGGTCGCCCTACGCCCTGCCGCAGGCGGCCGTGCTCGGCTCGATGGGGGTCGCCGCGGTGAGCGGAAGCGGGGCGGCCAATGCCATTACCACCGGCTCGGCCACGATTCCCGCGATGATCGGGGCCGGCATGCCACGGGTGACGGCCGCCGCGATAGAGACCGCGTCGTCGCTCGGCGGACAGTTGATGCCGCCGATCATGGGCATCGCCGCCTTCCTGATGGCGGAGTTCATGGGGCGCAGCTATTTCGACGTGGTGGCGCGCGGCTACGCGCCGGCGCTGATCTATTTCGTCGGTGTCGCCGTCTCGGTCTATCTCCTGTCGGCGCGCTACCGCGCCCGCCTCGGCGCGACCCGCGCCGACCCGATGTCATGGGTCGACTGGATGAATATCGGCGCCTTCGCTGCGGTGGTCGGTGGGCTGATTGCCCTTATGGCGGTGATGCACCTGCCGCCGATGTTCGCCGCGCTCTACGTATTTCTCGGGATCGCGGCGGCGCTGACCGCCGGCCATCTCGGCATGATGCTGCGGACGTGGCCGGTATCTCTGCGGGCTGCCATTGCGCCGTTCGGCCGCTTCGTCGATGGATTTGCCAGCATGACGGCGGATCTGACGCTGCTGTTGGCCACTCTGTCCATCATGACCGGCGCGCTGGTAATCACGGGGGTGCCGACAAAAGTCGGCGCGCTGCTCATCGAGGCGGCGGGTGTCAACCTGGCCTTTATGGTTATCGCGGCGTTCTTTTTCGGTGCATTGCTCGGCACCGGGTTGCCGCCCGCGCCGACTTACATCATTGTCGCGCTGGTGATCGCACCGCCGATGATCCGTGTGGGAGTAGATCCCTGGGTGGTGCATTTCTATGCTTTCTTTCTCGCCGTATGGGGCGAGCTTACGCCGCCCACCTCGGTGACGGCCGCAGTGACGGCAAAGATCGCCGATGCGCCATTCATGCAGACGCTGTTCCGCGCGATCCAGATCTGCGCCTCGCTATTCGTGCTGATGGCTGGCGTCTTCACTCGGCCTGAACTCGTCCGCGAACCGGGTATTGCCCAGATCGCCGCCATGCTTTTGCTCATGGTGACGACCATCGGGTTCGCGTTCAGCATGCAGGCCCGTTTCTCGTTCCGCCGCGTTATCGACGTTCCGCTCCGGTTGCTCCTGGCCGCCATCACGCTCGTGGTCCTCTTCCATCCGAACGCGAAAATCGCCGCCCTCGCCTGTATCCCGGTCCTGCTGTTTGTCGGTTACTGGGTGTTGCGGCGGCGCAACGCAACGCACCCGCGGACACCAGCCGGCTGACGCGCCGGAGGCGCCAGGACCGTGCTCGCGCCGGGGCCTTGCATTGCAGAGACCAGGCGGCACGGCCGGAAAGTCGACCCGACGGAGACCGTGCCGCATGTGCGCGAGAGATGAGCGGGCGATCTTCCGCCGCTTTGGTCCCCGGGCTTCCACCCCATCCGCGCGGCGTCGACGGGCCAACGCCAGGCAGGCGAGGCCGCCAGCGAGAACGGTGAGGCCCGCCGGCTCCGCCATCTCGACTCTTGCTTTTGCGCGTGCGGACACCGTGGACTCGTTATCTGCCGGACAGCCACCGAAAAGTCCGACGCATCGCCACACATCAGTGCCGTCCGTGCTGAAGCCGATACTCTCGATACTGCGCCCGAGATGGGCGCTGGAGAGGTCCGTGAACAGGAAGAACGAGCCTCCGGTCAGGGTCCCGCCGACCGTCGCATATGAGGCATTCGAGATGTCGCCGGCATCGAGCAGATAGGGCAGCCCGAAGGCGGTGCCGGCGATCTCCATCTCCACGATGTTTACGGGGCCGCCGAACGGCCGATCGAAGGAGATATATCCCGACCCGCCGACCTGCCCGTCGTCGCTGGTCAGCCTGATGTCGTGAATGAATGCGGCGCGCAACGGTGCCGCGGCCAGGCCCGCCAGGGACACGGCGAGGCAGGCGACAGCAGCAATGGCGGCGAGATGGCGCATTTCCTGTTCCGCTTCCGGTAGCGCCAGCATATTGCCCGTGCCTTGGAACCGGCGTCAGGGGCCAAACGTCGCAGCGCGACCAGGAGGTGCCCCGACACGGGAATGCCGCCGCGAACGCCAGTTCGCCACGCCGGCAATCGTTAACCGGGTCTTTACGACGCTCTGCTTGAGTGGCCGTGCCGCAACCCGCGCAGGTGGACATGCCGAGGGAACCGATTCATTCTCCCCGAGACCCCGGGGCCGGCGACGCGCGGCTGGATGAGTTGCGCGGCACCGAGCAGCGCTTCCGCCTGCTGCTCGAAGCCAGCAACGACGGCCATTGGGACCACGATCTGGTGAACGGGACGGTATGGCGGTCGCCGCGCCTTGTCGAACTCATCGGTCCCGGCGACGAGGAGCCGGCGGCGCCGCACCAGCCCTTCGGCGACGCGGTGCATCCCGACGACCGGGTCGGGCTAGAATCCGCCATCGCCGACCATCTGGCAGGCCGCTGCGCGCTCGATGCGGAATTTCGCCTGCGCACGCGCTGGGGCGCCTTCCGCTGGTTCCGCGCCCGCGGCAGGGCGCAGCGGGACTCGGCGGAGATGCCGGTGCGTATCACCGGCTCGCTGGTGGACGTGACCGACATCCGCCGCACCATGCGCGAGCTGAACGATATGTCGCGCGGGCTGGAGCGCGCCCGCGACCAGGCGGAATCCGCCAGCCGGGCGAAGTCGGACTTCCTCGCCAACATGAGCCACGAAATCCGCACGCCGCTCAACGGTATCCTCGGCATGGCAACGCTGCTGCTGGGCACGCCGCTGACTGCCGAACAGCGCCGCTTCGTGGAGTCGCTCGACGCCTCGGGCCGGGCGCTGCTCGATCTGGTCAACGACATTCTCGACGTCTCCAGGCTGGAAGCCGGCAAGGTCCGGCTCGACATCGCCGAGTTCGACCTGCGCGAACTGATCGAAGGCATATCTGACGTACTGCTGCCGGACGCCCGCGCGCGCGGCATCGCCGTCAGCCATACCATCGATCCCGCCGTCGACTGCATCATGATGGGCGATGCCGGGCGGCTGCGTCAGGTGCTCATCAACCTCGCCGGCAACGCGCTCAAGTTCACCGAGCGGGGGTCGGTCCGCATCGAAGCGTGCTGCGACGGGCAAAACGGCCATCTGTGGACCACGCGCTTCGCTGTCATCGACACCGGCATCGGCATTCCGCTTGCCGCCCGGCATCGCATCTTCGAGCGATTCACCCAGGCGGACGCCTCCACCGCGCGCAAGTACGGGGGCACGGGGCTGGGGCTGTCCATCTGCCGCCAGCTCGTCGGGCTGATGGGCGGCGAGATCGGGATAGAGAGCGAGCCCGGAAAGGGCAGTACCTTCTGGTTCACCGTGCCGCTGGTATCGGCGCGCGCGCGGCCTTCCGCATCCCGATCCGATGCCGTGCCCGACCGCACGCAGTCCCGCCCCCTGCGCATCCTGCTGACGGAAGACAACGTGATCAACCAGGACTTCGTCGGTACGTTGCTGCGCAGGGCGGGGCATACCGTCGACGTGGTGGGCGACGGCAAGGCGGCGGTCGCTGCGGTACAGGCGCGGGACTACGACGTGGTGCTCATGGACGTTCACATGCCGGGCATGGACGGCATCGAGGCGACCCGGGCCATCCGCACCCTGCCGGGACCGGCGGCGCGGGTCCCGGTGGTGGCGCTGACGGCGAACGCCATCAAGGGCGACAGGGAACGCTATCTCTCCGCCGGCATGGACGATTACGTTGCCAAGCCCATCGCCATGGACGACCTTTCCGATGCCATCGGACACGCCACCGGCGTCGATGTCGCCATCGCGCCGCCGGCGACGCCGGGCGTGGACGGGCCGGTCGAGATGGATCCCGAGGCGGAGGAGGCGTTGAGCGCCTTTCTCGACGGGTTCGACGAACCGGAGGATCCGGACTCCTGAGCTTCTTTCCGCTCCCCCCTCGCGGCGCCGTCTCCGCCGGGATAAGATCGGGCGACCGACAGGGAGGAGTTCATGCGCAAGACCGAACAGAAACGCCGCGCCGAGCGGTTCGCAGCCATGCACAGGGGCGACCGCATTCTGGTGCTGCCCAACGCCTGGGACGTCATCAGCGCCTGCGTGCTGGTGGATGCCGGGTTCCAGGCCGTGGCGACCACGAGCGGGGGCTGCGCCTTTGCCCTTGGCTACTGCGACGGCGAGAAGATTCCGCGGCGCGACATGGCGGCCGCGGTGCGCCGCATCGCCCACGGCGTGCCGGTGCCAGTCAGCGCCGACATGGAGGCGGGCTATGGCCCGGCGCCCGAGGACGTGGCGGAAACCGTGCGCCAGACCCTCAAGGCCGGCGCCGTCGGCATCAACATCGAGGACAGCGACAAGCGCAATCCCGGCCGGCTGCTCGACTTCGCGCTGGCGGTCGAACGCATCCGCGCCGCCCGCGCCGCCGCCGATGCGGCCGGCATTCCCATGGTCATCAACGCGCGCACCGACGGTTTCCACTACGGCGACGACGCGGCAGTGTTCGACGAAGCGGTGCGCCGGGCCAATGCCTATCTCGCCGCCGGGGCACTCTGTACCTTCGTGCCCTTCGTGCGCGACGGCGCGCTGATCGGACGGCTGGCGGCTGCGATCGATGGCCCCATGAACGTGCTGGGCGGTCCCGGCACGCCGCCGGTACGGGAGCTCGAGACGCTCGGTGTCCGGCGCGTCACGGTCGGAAGCAACATCGCCAAGGCGGCTATGACGCTGGTGCGCCGTGCCGCCGAGGAGCTGCAGGGCCCGGGCACCTACGAGTTCGCCCGCGGCGCCTACGGCCAGCCCGACATGCATCGCATGCTGATCAAGCCGGGCGGTTAGGGGACGGCTGAAAGAGAGCCGACTTCCTTCACCCCTTCGTTGCCGCGGCGCGCAGGCCGCTGAGGGTGGCGCGCGGCGAGATCTGGTCCTGCTCCACGCGAAGCTCGATCAACGCCGGCCCGCCCGTAGCGCGGGCGCGTTCGAAGGCGGCGGCGAAGTCCTCGGTGCGCTCGACCGTCTCGCCGTGCAGCCCGTAGGCGCGCGCCAGTGCGGCGAAGTCGGGGTTCACCAGATCGGTGCCCACCACCCGCGCCGGATAGTGCCGCTCCTGGTGCATGCGGATGGTGCCGTAGGTGCCGTTGTTGACCACGATGAACACAACGGGCAGCCGGTACTGGTTGGCGGTGGCGATCTCCTGCCCGCACATGAGGAAGCAGCCGTCGCCGCTGAACGACACAACCGGGCGGTTGGGATGCACCACCGCGGCTGCCACCGCCGACGGCACGCCATAGCCCATGGAGCCGGACTGGGGCGCAAGCTGGGTGCCGAAACGGCGGTAGGGATAGAACCGGTGCACCCAGTTGGTGTAGTTGCCGGCGCCGTTGCTGATGATGGCGTCGTCGGGCAGGGTCTCGCCCAGCCACTGCACGATACGGCCGAGATCCACCGCGCCCTTCATGGGGGGCGGGGTCACGTTCGCCTCGTGGTCGGCGCGGGCGGCCTTGCGCCACTCCGCCCAGGCGGGGAACGGCACCGGCGCCAGCGCCCGCGCCGCGGCAGCGAATTGCGGCAGGCCGGAATTCAGGGCGAGGTCGGGTTCGTAGACGCGGGCAAGGTCTTCCAGCCCGGGCGAAACATGGATCAGGGTCTGGCGCGGGCAGGGGATATCGAACCGCTTGTAGCCGTCCGTGACTACCTCGGTTAGCTGCGCCCCCACGACCAGCAGCAGGTCGGCGTCCTGCAGCCGCTTGCCCAGCGCCGGCGCTACCCCCAACCCCACGTCGCCGACGTAGACGGACAGCCGGTTGTCGATCAGATCCTGGCGGCGGAACGCGGCGGCCGTCGGTATGTCGCTGGCGGTGGCGAAGGCGGCGAGGTCGGCGCAGCCCGCATCGGTCCACCCGCTGCCGCCCACCAGCATGAGCGGCCGTACCGCCCTGCCCAGCAGGGCGCGCAGGTCGGCCATGGCGGCGGGGTCGGGGCTCGGCTGGATCGGCCGGTAGCGGCGCCCGTCCGCGGCTGCTGCCCGCTCGGACTGCATGTCCTCGGGCAGGGCCAGCACGACGGGGCCCGGCCGGCCGGACGTCGCCACGTGAAAGGCGCGCGCCACCATCTCGGGGAGTCGCGCCGGATCGTCGATCTGCGCCACCCACTTGGCCAGCGGGCCATACATCTGGCGGAAGTCCACCTCCTGGAACGCCTCGCGCTCCATCATGCTCCGCCCCACCTGGCCGACGAACAGGATCACCGGAGAGGAATCCTGGCGCGCGGTGTGGATGCCGAGGCTGGCATTGGTGGCCCCGGGCCCGCGGGTGACGAAGCAGATGCCCGGTCGGCCGGTCAGCTTGCCGTAGGCGTCCGCCATGTAGGCGGCGCCGCCTTCCTGTCGGCAGACGATGAGCCGGATGTCGCGCCGGGCGTCATAAAGCGCATCGAGTGTCGCCAGGTAGCTCTCCCCCGGCACGCAGAAGATAGTGTCCGCCCCGTGGATGCGAAGCTGGTCCACCAGGATGCGGGCCCCGGTGCGCTGGTTGGTTCCGTCGCTCATGGCGGGTTCCTGTGCGGGCTCAGATGGCGATGAGCGCGTCGATGAAGATGGTGTAGCGCTGGAGCTTGGGTTTCTCCGCGTCCTCCGGCTTGACGTAGCGGATGGAGCTTTTGCCCGTGAGCGTCCGCGGCAGGATCATCACGCGCGAGAAATGCCCCGGACGGTCGTCGGGCGCCCAAGCCAGCACCGGATCGGGGCCGGCCTCGTACCACGGCTCGCCCGGGCCGATCCGGTGCGTGTGTCCCTTGGTCTGCACCGTGAAGCCGCCGCGCAGCAGGCAGCGGATGCCGCCGCCCTGGTGGGTGTGGGTGTAGGCGATGCCGGTGGGCGGAATATCCACCCGGTCGCAGCGCATGAGGTACCCGTCGCCGGGCTCCAGGTCCATGGCCGCATCGAGCAGCAACTCGGACGACACGTTGTCGCCGGTCAGCATGCCGTGCTCGCTCTCCGGCACTCCGACCAGTTCGTAGCGCAGAAGCTGAGCCCCCTCGGCACCGCCGACGATGGTGGTTTCGCCCGCGGAGAACAAGGCGGAATTGGCGGAGAGGGTTGCCGACGTGCCGCCCGCCGTGACGGTTGCCATGCCGTCCGCCACGTAGATCACCCGGTTTTCCGCAGGCAACGGCCGGGTCGGCGACGCCTTCGTCCCCAGCCGGTCGTCGAACAGTCTCAGCACATACTTCGCCATCGCTGCCTCATTTCAATGGTCCCAGCAGGGGACTGCCGTCAGTAACGTTTGGGCGTATCACAGGGCCGCCGGTGCGACAAGCCGAGCGGCGGCGCAACCTTGCCGCCCTCGACGCTTTCGCTATGATGCCGGGAAACGGGGCGGGATCGGATGGAAATCCTATGAAAAATCATAATGTTCGAACGTATCGTTCAAGCGAGACCTTGGCCCGCGAGGATCAGCTCGCGTGGAAGATCGCCACCGTCGCCGCCGACCCGGTAGCTATCGAGCCTACGGTGCTCGACATGGCCATCAACCGTATCATCGACAACGCCGCCGTCGCCATCGCCGCCATCAACCGCGACCCGCCCGCCTGTGCCCGCGCCCAGGCGCTGGCCCATCCGCGCAAGGACGGCGCAGCGCTGTTCGGCCTGCCCGTTGAGCAGCGGGTGGAAGCCGAGTGGGCGGCATGGGCCAACGGCACGGCGGTGCGCGAACTCGACTTCCATGACACGTTCCTCGCCGCCGACTACGCCCATCCCGGCGACAACATCCCTCCCATCCTCGCGGTGGCGCAGCAGGCGGGACGCGATGGCAGGGCACTGATGGCCGGCATCGTCGCCGGTTATGAAATCCAGATCGATCTCGTGAAGGGCATCTGCCTGCACGAGCGCAAGATCGACCATATCGCCCATGTGGGACCGTCGGTGGCAGCCGGGCTCGGCACGCTGCTCGGCCTGCCGGTCGAGGTGATCTATCAGTCGGTGCAGCAGGCGCTGCACGTCACCACCACCACCCGCCAGTCGCGCAAGGGCGAGATCTCGTCGTGGAAGGCGTTCGCGCCGGCCCACGCCGGCAAGCTCGCCATAGAGGCGGTGGATCGCTGCATGCGCGGCGAGAAGGCTCCGTCGCCCATCTACGAGGGCGAGGACGGGGTGATTGCCTGGATGCTGGGCGGGCCGGACCGCGTCTATACCGTGCCGCTGCCCGAGCCTGGCGAGCCCAAGCGCGCCATCCTGGATTCCTTCACCAAGGCCCATTCGGCGGAGTACCAGAGCCAGGCGCTGATCGATCTCGCCTTCCGCATGCGGGACCATGTGAAGGACGTGGAGGCCATCGAGTCCGTCGTCATCCACACCAGCCATCACACCCATTACGTGATCGGCACCGGCTCGGGCGACCCGCAAAAGTTCGACCCCACGGCCAGCCGCGAGACGCTGGATCATTCCATCATGTATATTTTTACCGTCGCCCTGCAGGACGGAGAATGGCATCACATCCGCTCGTACCTGCCCGAACGGGCACGGCGGCCCGACACGGTGCGCTTGTGGCAGAAGATATCCACCGCCGAGGACCCGGTGTGGACCCAGCGCTATCACGAGACCGATGCGAAGAAGATCGCCTTCGGCGGCCGGGTCGAGATCGTTCTCAAGGACGGACGCAGGATCGCCGACGCGCTGGCGCTGGCGGACGCCCATTCCTACGGCGCGAAGCCCTACCGGCGCGCCGACTACATCCGCAAGTTCGGAACCCTGACCGAAGGGCTGGTTTCGGCGGGCGAGAAAAGGCGCTTCCTCGACCTGGTCCGGAGCCTGCCCGACCTCGACGCGGCGGGGGTAGCCGCCCTCAACGTGGTGCTGGACGAGGCGGCGCTGACGGCCGCGACGCGAGACAAGCGGGGGATCTTCTGATGCTGTTCACCGAAAAGACGGCGGCGGAGAAGCGTGTCGCGCTTCGCGCCGCGCTGGCTTCCGGCCACCTGCTGCGCTTTCCCGGCGCGCATGCGCCAATCGTGGCGATGGAGGCGGAGCGACACGGGTTCGAGGGAATCTACATCTCCGGTGCCGCCCTTTCCGCCGATCTCGGGCTGCCCGACATCGGTCTCACCACCCTGCCGGAAGTGGTGCAGCGCGGCCGCCAGATCGCACGGGTGACCAGCCTGCCGGCGCTGATCGACGTGGATACCGGCTTCGGCGAGGCCATGAACGCCGCGCGCACCATCCAGGAGCTGGAGGAACTGGGGCTTGCCGGCTGTCACCTGGAAGACCAGGTGAACCCCAAGCGCTGCGGACATCTGGACAACAAGGTGCTGGTGGCGCGCGACGAGATGGTGCGCAAGATCCGTGCCGCCGTCGGTGCACGGCGCGACGCCAATTTCCTCATCATGGCGCGTACCGACGCCCGAGCCTCGGAAGGCATGACGGCCGCCATCGACCGCGCCAGGGCCTATGTGGATGCCGGGGCGGACGCCATATTTCCCGAGGCCATGCAGGACGCGGGCGAGTTCGAGACCTTCCGCAAGGCGGTGCCGGTCCCGCTGCTCGCCAACATCACCGAATTCGGCAAGACGCCGCTGCTCACGGCGAAGCAGCTTGCCGACATCGGCTACAACATCGTGATCTATCCGGTGACCACGCTGCGTCTCGCCATGAAGGCGGTACGCGACGGACTGGCCGAAATCGCCGCCACCGGCACCCAGACGGGGGTTCTGGACAGGATGCAGACGCGCAAGGAACTCTACGATCTGATCCGCTACGAGGACTACAACCGGTTTGACCGGAGCGTCTTCAATTTCCGCATCTGAGAAGGCGGGGCAGGGCGATGGAAGAAAAAATCTACAAGGGGCTCGACGGGGTGCTGGTGGACGAGACCTGCGTTTCAAAGGTGATGCCCGAGACCAACTCTCTGACCTATCGCGGCTATCCCGTACAGGATCTGGCGGCCCACTGCTGTTTCGAGGAGGTGGCGTACCTGCTATGGAACGGCGATCTGCCGGACAGGAAGCAGCTTGCCGCCTTCCGCCGCGCCGAACGCGGCCGGCGCGAGATTTCGTCGGACCATATCTCCGTCATCCGCCGCTTTCCGAAAACCGCGCATCCGATGGACACCATCCGCACCGCCGTCAGCTATCTCGGCACCACCGAGGTGGCGTGGGGCGGGGAGAAGCCGGAAAACGACCGGCGCCGGTCCATGGGCCTGCTGGCCAAAATCCCCACCATGATCGCCACCGACTACCGCTTCCGCAATGGCAGGCAGCGCATCGCTCCGCGCGGCGATCTTTCCATGGCGGAGAACTTCTTTCACATGTGCTTCGGCACGGTGCCGCCGCCCGAGGTAATCCGGGCCTTCGACATTTCGCTGATCCTCTATGCCGAGCACAGCTTCAATGCCTCTACCTTCGCCGCCCGGGTGGTCAGCTCTACCTGCGCCGACATCTACAGTGCCGTGGTGGCCGGTATCGGTGCGCTCAAGGGTCCGCTGCACGGTGGCGCCAACGAGGCAGTGATGCACATGTTGCTGGAGATCGGCAGTCCGCGCAAAGCCGAAGCGTGGCTGCGCAAGATGTTCGCCGACAAGCGAATGGTCATGGGCTTCGGCCACCGGGTCTACAAGAGCGGCGATTCTCGCGTGCCCACCATGCGCGCCTGTCTCGATGACCTAGCGCGCTGGAAAGGCGACAGCGCGTGGATCGAGATCGAGGACATTCTCGAACGGATTATGGTGGAGGAGAAGGGAATCTATCCCAATCTCGATTTCCCGGCGGGACCGGCCTATTACCTGATGGGTTTCGACATCGACATGTACACGCCCATCTTCGTGGTGAGCCGCATCACCGGCTGGACCGCGCACGTCATGGAGCAGAGTGCGCACAACCGGCTGATCCGGCCTCTGTCGGCCTATACCGGTGTGCCGCAGCGCGCCGTGGTGCCGTTGTCCGAGCGGGGTTAGCGCCCAAATCGATCGGACGGTGCTGCGCGAGCGGAAGACCCTAATCGGGCTTCGGTGCCGTTTTCAGCATCGCCTCGCGCCGCACCACGTAGATGCAGGCGCCGATGACCACGGCGCTACCGACGAAAGCCCAGATATCGGGTAGTTCGTCGAAGATCACGAAGCCGATCAGCCCGGCGATGATGACGCGCAGGAAATCCATCGGCGCGACGATGGTCACTTCTCCGGCGGCATAGCCGCGGGTAAGAAACAGCTGCCCCGACGAGCCAAACAGCCCGAGCAGCAGAATCCACAGCCACTGCTCGACCGTCGGCGGCTGCCACACCAGGGCGGCCGGCACGCCCATCATCAGCGAGCCGAACAGCAGGAAATAAAAGACGATCCGGTCGCTCGGCTCGGTCCGCGTCAGGTCCTTCATGGTGATCAGGGCGCAGCTCGCCAGCATGGCGCCGCCGATGGCGACCAGCGCGGCCGGCTCCACCCCGCCCTGCGGCTTGACCACGATGATCACGCCGATGAAGCCGACGACGGTGGCGAGCGTGCGGCGCAGGCGGATGCGTTCGCCGAGGAACAGCGCCGACATGACGATGTTCCACAACGGAATGGTGAAGCCCAGGACCGTGGCGTCGGCCAGCAGCAGGTGCGCCACCGAATACATCATGCAGAACAGCGACGCGGCGCCGAAGAAGGCCCGTACCAGGTGCCCCGTGATGCGCTGGGTGCGCAGCCCGTCCATGCGGTGACGTGCGACCCACGGCAGGAAGAACAGCAATGCGCCGGCGAAGCGGAACAGGCTGACCTCGAACACCGGCAGGTCGCGGGCCAGGTGCTTGCCGATAGCGAACATGCCGGTGAGCGCCAGCCCCGCCGCCAGCATCCACAGCACGCCGCGGACATTGGGGGTGAGCCAGGCAGGGCCCGTGTGGTCGCGACCTGTAGCGGACACGCTAATGGCAGCAGCTTTCCGTTTGGTGGCCGGGCGGGAACCGGTGCGACAGGACGGCCGGGAGCGGCGTCGTTACCGCCGGATCGAGGACGCAGGAATGTGGCTCGGCGGCGTTGTCGGGCAGGAACGGCAGAAACGGCATGAAGGGTAACTCGGTACGGGGAGACGGCAACCGCTGGAGCGGATGCACCGGAATGTGACCCTAGCCCCACCCCTGCGCTGCGACAAGCCGCGTCCGGCCATTCCGGCCGCCGTCATTACGCGGCGGCGGTATGAGTTACGCCGCAATGGCCACATCCGCCGGGGTATACGACTTGCCCTGAGCCTCGGCCACCGCCGCGTGGGTCAGCCGGCCGCGGCAGACGTTGAGGCCCGCCAGCAGATGGGGATCGGCCTCCATCGCGGCCAAGGGCCCGAGATCGGCCAGCCTGACGATGAAATTCAGGGTCGCGTTGTTGAGCGCAAAGGTGGAGGTGCGCGCCACCGCGCCCGGCATGTTGGTGACGCAGTAATGAACCACCCCTTCCTCGATGTAGTAGGGCGCAGCATGGGTGGTGGGGTGGCTCGTCTCGGTGCACCCTCCCTGGTCGATGGCCACGTCGACGATGACGGAGCCGCGCTTCATGGCGCGCACCATGGGCCGGGTGATCAGCTGCGGCGCTGCGGCGCCTGGAACCAGCACGGCACCGATCACGAGGTCGGCGTCCACCACCTGGTCCTCGATGGCATGGGTGGTGGAATAGAGAGTGGTGATCAGGCTCTTGAACTGGGTATCGAGCTCGGCCATGCGCCGCTGCGACTTGTCGAGCACGGTAACCCGTGCGCCCATGCCGGTGGCGATGAAGGCGGCATTGCCGCCCACCACGCCGCCGCCGAGGATGACGACCTTGCCGGGCATGACACCGGGCACACCGCCCAGCAACACGCCGCGCCCGCCGCGCTCGATCTCGAGCCCGGAGGCGCCGGCCTGCACCGCCATGCGCCCGGCCACCTCGCTCATGGGAGCGAGAAGCGGCAGCCCTCCCTGCTCATCGGTGACCGTCTCGTAGGCGATGCCGATGACGCCGCGTTCCAGCAGTCCGTCGGTCTGTGCCGGGTCGGGGGCGAGGTGCAGATAGGTGAACAGCACCTGCCCCTCGCGCAGCATTGCGATCTCGGGCGGTTGGGGCTCCTTTACCTTGACGATCATGTCGGCCTCGCCGAACACCGAGGCCGCGTCGCGCACCACCCGGGCGCCGGCGGCGGCAAAGTGCTCGTCGTCGATGCCGATGGTATGGCCGGCATTGCTCTCGACGATGACTTCATGGCCGTGCTGCACCAGCTCGCGCACGCCCGGCGGGGTCATGCCGACCCGGTATTCGTGGTTCTTTATCTCTTTCGGTACGCCGATCTTCATCGCTCGCTCCGTCGTCGCCGGCCGGGGCCGGCCGGGACTGGCCTCGCCCCGGAATGTGGGGACTGGCCGGCCTTCCGTCCATCCTGTATTTGTGGCGGGGAAAAGGAAACAAAGGATTGCCGTGCGCGCCGGATCGGCGCAGATGCAGGAGAGGCCCGACGGCGAAGGAAAAAAGGTATGGATCCATGGCAGACAGTCCATGTGAATGGCACGCCGCGCATCGCTCTGGACGTGATGGGGCAGGGGCCGCTGATGCTGTTCCTGCACGGGATCGGCGGTAACCGGAGCAACTGGCATCTGCAGCTTCCCGCCTTCGCGGCGCATTTCACCGCCGCCGCGTGGGACGCGCGCGGTTACGGGCTGTCGGACGACTATGTCGGGGCGCTGGATTTCGGCGATTTCAGCGCCGACCTGCTGCGGGTCCTCGACCATTTCGCGGCCAGGAAAGCGTATCTCTGCGGCCTCTCCATGGGCGGGCGTATCGCCCAGGAATTCGTTGCCCGCCATCCCGACCGGGTGGCGGCCCTGGTGCTGTGCGATACCTTCGCCGGCGACGACAATGCCGACGCGCGGGCGAGCCGCAGCCAGACCGTGGAGGAATTCGTGGAATCGCGCATCCGTCCGTTTCTCGACGGGGCGGACCCCGCGGAACGGGCGAAGACCAGCGCCGGCCGGCTGATGAGCCCGAAGCGGTCGGAAGACGCGCTGCGCCGCGCCGTTGCCGCCTCCGCCGGGATCCGCGTGGAGTCCTATATAAAGACCGTGCGCGCGTCGGCCACGTTCAACCGGGTAGCCGAGCTCGCCGGCATCCGCGTGCCGACCCTGCTGCTGTTCGGCGCCGAGGACCCGCTGACACCGCCGCGGGTGGGAGAATACATGCGCGAGCGCATTGCCGGTTCGAGACTGGTGGTCATCCCCGACGCCGGCCACATGACCAACCTTGAGCAACCCGACGCCTTCAACCGCTCGGTGCTGGAGTTTCTGCTGGAGCTTCGGGCTCGGGCGGGATAAACGGCGGGTCCGTCTATAGCTTGCCCGTCACCCAATAGGCGATGCGTTTTCCGTTGGCCTCGATATAGGCCTCGACGGCGTCCTGATAGGACGTGCCCTGCGCCGCGTACATCATTGCCTCCAGATCGCCCAGCGGGATCCACAACCGGGCGATCATGGCCGCTGCATCTGGATGGTCGCGATAGAATCCCTTGCGGGCGATGGCGTGGATGCGCTCCAGCCCGCCAAGCGATCCCTTCGGATCGTTAAGGTAGCGCAGCTTCCAGGCGCCGAACATCCAGTGCGGGCTCCACCCGGTGACCACGATCCAGCGGTGACGGCGAACGGCGCGGGCCAGCGCAGCCGTCATCCCGGCGCCGCTCGCCGACACAAGCTCGTAATCGTCGAGCCCGTATGCCTCGACGGCGTTTTTGGATACCCGCATCAACCCGGCACCGGGGTCGATTCCCTGGACGCGTCCGCGCAGCTTGTCGCGCACGGCGGGCTTCCTGAGATCTTCGATGGAGGAGATCTGGTCTCTCGGCACATACTCCGGCACCACCCAGCCGAGCCGGGCTCCGGTATAGAGGACACCCAGGTTCACCACGTCATCCCCGACACGCTTCAAGTAGTCGGCATGGGTGTCGGGCAGCCACGACATCAGCATCACGTCGAGGTCGCGGCGCGCGATGCCGTTGTACTGAAGCGCAATGTCGGCGAGGGTCAGCTTCACCTGATAGCCCATGCGCCGCTCGAGGATGGTCTTGACCAGGCGGGTGACGGCCTCGGCGTCGGACCAGGCGGTCCAGCCGATGTTTATGCTCCGCTCCGCCGCCTGCGCCATGGGCGCCACAACGGTGCCGAGCAGCACGGCAAACATCAGCCGCTTCAGGGATTGCAGCATGTCAGCTCCGCTTTTGCCGGGTTTCGCGTAATCCGCCCGCCGCTGGGCGGCGGAACAGGTCCATGAGCCGCGCGCCGAGACCGCTGCCGCCGCCGCGCGCGAAGCTCTGCGTGATGCGGTCGAGGATGATGGCGAGGATCACCACCGCCAGCCCGCCCTGAAAGCCGAGTCCCACGTCGAGCCTCTGGATGCCTGTCAGCACCGTGTTGCCGAGCCCGCCGGCACCGATCATGGAGGCGATGACCACCATGGAGAGCGCCAGCATGATGGTCTGGTTCACCCCCGCCATGATGGACGGCAGGGCCAGCGGCAGCTGCACCTTGAGCAGAAGCTGGCGGGGCGTGCAGCCGAAGGCGAGGCCGGCCTCGATGTGCTCGCGGCTGACCTGACGAATGCCGAGATTGGTCAGCCGCACCGCCGGCGGCATGGCGAAGATCACAGTGGCGATCGTTCCCGGTACCTTGCCGAGGCCGAAGAACATGGCAGCGGGGATGAGATAGACGAACGGAGGCATGGTCTGCATCAGGTCGAGTACGGGACGCACCATGGCCTCGACCGTCCCGCTGCGTGCCATGGCGATGCCCACCGGTACGCCAAGCGCCAGCGCCACGAGGCTGGCCGCAAGCACGAGGGCGAGGGTGGAAATGGTTTCATTCCACAGTCCCATGTCGAGTATCACCAGCAGCGCCAGGGCGGCAAAGAGAGCGAAACGCCAGCCCACCCGCCACAGGCCCAGCGCAACGATCATGGCGGCCATCAACCAGACCGGAACGGCGAGCAGCGCGCCCTCGACGGAACCGGTGACCAGCCCGATCGACAGGTCGATGGCGTCGAAAGCGGGCTGGAAATTATCCAGCATGAAATCAACCATGCCCTCCACCAGTCCGCCGATGTCGAGAGTGAAATCCATGGCTCAGCCGGCTCCGGCCCGATCCAGCGCGCGCAGCACGCTTGCGCGCGTGACAGCGCCGATCATGCGGCCGTCCTTTCCCGTCACCGGCACCGGACTGTCGCTCTCGCTCAGCCGGCCGATGATTTCGGCCAGAGGAGTGGCCGACGGCACGCCGGCAACCCCCGGCGGCGGTGCGGCAAGCGACTCGTCGACGATGTCCGCCGCGGTCAGTGCCTTGCTGACATCGACGCCGCGGAAGAAAGCACGCACATAATCGTTGGCCGGTCTGCGCAGGATATCCTTGGGCGTCGCCACCTGCACAATGCGTCCGTCCTGCATGACGGCGATGCGGTCGCCGATGCGCAGCGCCTCGTCGAGATCGTGGCTGATGAACACCACGGTACGCGCGTGCTCGCGCTGCAGGCGCAGCAGTTCATCCTGCATCTCGGTGCGGATCAGCGGATCGAGGGCGGAAAACGCCTCGTCCATGAGCAGAATGGAGGGATCGGTGGCCAGCGCGCGGGCGAGTCCGACCCGCTGCTGCATCCCGCCCGAAAGCGCGCGCGGCAGGCTGTCGGCATGGGGCTCGAGCCCGACGGCGGCCAGTGCCTCGCGCGCCCGCGCGTTACGGGTCTCGCGATCGACCCCCGCAATTTCAAGCCCGAAACAGGTATTTTCCAGCACGGTGCGGTGCGGCAGCAGGGCGAAGGACTGGAACACCATACCGATGGCGCGGCGGCGCAGCGCGATGAGCTCCGCCTTGCCCATGCGGCAGATGTCCTGTCCGTCGAACAGGATCTCGCCGGCGGTGGATTCGATCAGCCGGTTGAGCATGCGCACCAGCGTCGACTTACCGGAGCCCGACAGGCCCATGACGACGAAGATCTCGCCTTCGTACACGTCGAACGCCGCATCGTGCACGCCGACGGTCATGCCGGTACGGGAAAAGATCTCGTCCTTGCCGAGCCCCTGGGCCAGCATCTCGAGCGCCCGTTCGGGGTCGGGGCCGAATATTCTGGTCAGGCCGCGAGCCTGAATCTTTATCGTCATGTCTCCGGCAATCGCTCAACAGCCGTCCGGATGACGCAGCGTACGCCACGTGCGGCATTGCCCGGCCATTATAGCCGGAAATGCCCCGACGCAAAGCCGCGCGGGCGCGATACAGGAATTAATGCCGATCTGGGGTGGCAAAAATTGGAAGCCGGGAACCTGGCCCATGGTCGGGCCGTTGAGCATGCCGGAAGCACGGCCCGGTATTGCAGAAACATGCAACCCCTTTAAAACCTGCGGTTATCCCGCCATATATGAACCTGTATGAACAGGAGTGCCGCAGAGCACGGTAACCGAGGGAGTGAGGGAGTGAGGGAGTGAGGGAGTGAGGGAGTGAGGGAGTGAGGGAGTGAGGGAGTGAGGGAGTGAGGG
>Ga0326597_10000927_pt1 | contig 49508 bp, 38 predicted proteins | sample RVTome_12_FD_203789 | JGI IMG/M metagenome (GOLD analysis project Ga0326597, IMG submission 203789) | Soil microbial communities from uranium-contaminated site in the Upper Colorado River Basin, Wyoming, United States - RVT100D185 | ecosystem: Environmental > Terrestrial > Soil > Contaminated >... | reverse complement strand
GTGCAAGTGGGGCGGGACGGTGCTGACCGTGCTGCTGCTTGTGGTGTGGGTGGGGAGTGCGTGGGTGCTGGTGGCGCGCACGTTCAGGCCGAACATGTACGCGGGAATCGTGGAGGGTCGAGTAGAACTTGGCTGGCTAAGACCGCCAGCCTCTTGGACTGAAGGCAGATGGGTTGACACGAACAGTAGCCCAGCGCTCAGATGGTGGTTCAGTGGTGCCTGGGATTCTGGTCCACCGAGTGCAGGTTTCACGGTCGACATTCCACTTTGGGTTCCGTCACTCCTGACGGGGCTTACCACAGTCTGGCTCTGGCGCCGCGATCGGCGCAAGGAGCCGGGCCTGTGCTTCAAGTGCGGCTATGACCTGCGCGGCGCGGATCACAAGGTGTGCCCGGAATGCGGGGCGACGCCGCTGCCGAGTCGAACGACGTCATAGGATCACCCGATGCGACGAGCAGAATCATCCGGCGCGCTCGGCAGGTTCGGCGGGCGGATCATCATCTGCCTCATCCTCGGGGCGGTGTTGCAGTATCTTGTGGCCGCGGGATTTGGGTTAGGCAGTTCGTACGGTGAGCCCGATCGAGAGTGGATCCTTGGAATCTCAGATCATGGCCAAACCACGGGGCTCTTGGTGAGCCGACACCGTGCGATCGGCAGAGAGGTTCTCGTGGGCGAAGGCTGGGCCACGCACCGCGGTTACGGTGCCTCATGGGTCTCCGATGGGGAGCTGGACTGGAGACGGGGCGATTGGCTTGAGTCTCGATTGGCGGGCAAACTGTGGAAACCTCCCAGGAACGACCTGCCGCGCACTCCTCCCTCGTGGTCGCGATTCGCAAGGATCACGAGAGATCCGACCTTTGACGAATACGCCCCACCACGTTTTGGGATATGCATCGAAGTCGGATGTGGCTGGCCCATGCGCAGTACTTCGTACTTTGCTGCAGAACCGATTGGGGGCGGTTCACTTGTCGTGCGTGAAGGCATTGTGGTCTCGAAGGCCGCGCCTGCACCAGGCATCTTGCCGCGCGTCATTCCGCTCACGATGCATTGGCCCGGCGCGATTGTAAACACTCTTGTCTACGCCGCTGTGATGATTGTGCCATTCAACCTCGGGCCGTTGATTCGCGCTCGACTGCTCCGCCGCGCGGGGCGATGCGTGGTGTGCGGCTACGACTTGCGCGGCAACGTGAGTGGAGTGTGCCCCGAATGTGGGAACGGTTGAACGCCTCGCTCACGCATCGGACTCGCTTCGAGCGCCGCTTGCACGTTCGCCGCGCTCCGCTCTGTGGCCATCGCGTCGCGGCTAACCCCGGCCCCCCGATGCGTCAATCCCTCGATCCCTCGATGCCCTGATCCCTCGATGCCTCGATCCCTTGATGCCTCGGTGCCTCGGTGCCTCGGTGCCTTACTGCCCCTCGACTCACGTCGCCGCCGCGTGCATGACTTCGCGCACCGTCGTGATGCCGGCGCGCGCCTTGGCGAGGCCGTCTTCGACGAGTCGAATGAGCAGGTCGTCGCGCATGGCCCGTTCGGTGATGCGGGCGGCGTTTTCGTGGGCCATGATCATCTCGCGGATGTCGTTGCTCACGGTGAAGAGTTCGAAGATGCCCACGCGGCCGCGGAAGCCGGTGTTGCGGCACTCGCGGCAGCCGGCCGTCTCGAACCATGTCGCCGGCAGTTCCGGCGCCGCCTTGGGCAGGGGCGCCTCGGGCGTCTCGACCGGCCGCTTGCAGTGCTTGCACAGACGGCGCACGAGGCGCTGCGCCAGCACCCCTTCGAGCGAACTGGCCACGAGATAAGGCTCGACGCCCATGTCGAGCAGGCGGGTCGTGGCGCTCGGGGCATCGTTGGTGTGCAGAGTCGAGAAGACGAGGTGGCCGGTGAGGGAGGCCTGGATCGCCGCATCCGCCGTTTCCTTGTCGCGGATTTCGCCGACCATGATCACATCCGGGTCATGGCGCAGAATCGCCCGCAGGCCCGCCGCGAAGGTCAGACCGATCTTGTGGTTCACCGGGATCTGATTCACGCCGCTGAGGTTGTACTCGACCGGGTCTTCGACCGTGACCGCCTTGATCGCCTCCGAGACGATGCGGTTGAGCGAGGCGTAGAGCGTCGTCGATTTGCCCGAGCCGGTGGGCCCGGTGACGAGCAGGATGCCGTGCGGCCGGGCGATCAGCAGATCCCAGCCCGTCAGAATCTGCTGCGTCATGCCCAGCGAGTCAAGCCCGAAGCGCACCGAGGTCTTGTCGAGGATGCGCAGCACCACCCCCTCGCCGAAGATCATGGGGATGATCGAGACGCGCAGGTCATACTCGTTGCCCTTGTGGCGCAGGTTGATGCGGCCGTCCTGCGGCTTGCGCTTCTCGGCGATGTTCAGGTTCGCCATGATCTTGACGCGGCTGATGATCGCGTTGCGGAACCGCTTGATCGACGTGGACATGGAAGGCTTGTAGAGCACGCCGTCCACGCGGTAGCGCACGTCGAGGCTGCCCTCGTAGGGCTCGATGTGAATGTCCGTCGCCCGCTCGGAGATCGCCTCAATCAGCAGGTCGTTGACGAGTTTGATGACCGACGCCTGCTGCGCCTGCTCGAGTTCGTTCTTGGTCTCATCATCCGCCGCGGCCAGACGCGCCTGCTCATCGAGATTGAACTCGGCCGAAGCGGAAAGGGCGTCGAGCGTATCTCCCGCGACGCCGTAGTGCTCGCGGATGAAGCGGTGCAGGTCTTCCTCATCGGCGAGGACGAGTTCGATCGAGGTGCCGGTCAGCAGGCGCAGTTCATCGAAGGCGGAGAGTTCGAAGGGGTCCGACGTGGCGACCCGCAGCGTGCCGTTGGAGCGGCTGATCGGAACGCAGTTCTGCTTGTACACGAGTTTGGCGGGCAGCATGCCGAGCACCTCGGCATCCGGCTCGATCTCCGTCAGATCGACGATGGGCATGTCAAACTGGTCGCCGATCGCCTTGAGCACATCCCCCTGCCCGCAGTAGCCCAGGCGCACGAGCGTGCGGTCGAGGCGCTCGCCCGTCTCCTTCTGGAGCGAGAGGGCTTCTTCGAGTTGCTCGCGGGTGATGACGCCCCGCTCGACGAGTATGCTGCCGATTCCCACGCCCGATTGTACCGCCCCGCGGCGCCGCCGCTTCACCCCTCATGGCGGACCACCGGCACTCCTGGCCGCATTTCGCTCCACGATCCTCCGCATCCCCTCGACCCGGACCCGCCCCTTGATGCGCCAGCGCGGGTCCGACGTCAAATCTCACTCATCTTTCCCAGATTCCCGGAATCTCGGTTGCACCTTGGCGGTTCGGCGGTACATTTGGGGTGATTCGCTGCGGCTGTGTTCGCTGGTCTTTGAGCCCGGCGGGCCGTGGGGCGGTTCCGTGTGCGGGAGGCATGCGAGCCGGGGCCGCAGCGGCTGATGCATGGATGCTCCGACAACTCGGTTGGCGATTCTGTGCCGGTTCCTCCTGCACCATGATCGAGTCTGCGTTCAACCCGCTGTGGATGGCCGGCGCTGCCTCGCGCCGGGCGAAGCCGCTTATCCTCAGAGGAAGGAATCCATCATGATGGACCGAGCCTCCAAGAATGTCGGAATGCGAACATCAAGTCTGGCCCTGCTCAGCGTGAGCGCGGCCGTGCTTCTCGCCGCAGGCAAGACGCTGCACCACACGCACGCCCGTGCGTTTGCGGGGAAGGAGGCGACACCGACGCCGGGCATGGCCCTCACCGCGATGATGGCCGCCGACTCGGCCGCCATCGCGGAAGCCGCCCATGTCGCCGGCAGTGCTGAGGGCAGTGCTGAGGCGGCAAGTTCTCCAATCATCGCAACGCTCTTCCTACCCTTCGTCCTCGTTCGCATTCCCTACGACCAGAGCACGTACACCAACGGCGGCGAAGTCATGGGCGTGAGCAACCACGGCGAAGATCTCAAGGCGATCGCCGTGGGATACCTCGTAGATGATGATGACGATCCCCAGCCCTTCATGTTCACCGCCGCGACCAACACCGTGGCCATGCTCGACATGGGCAACGGCGCCTACGAGTCCGGCATGGCGATGTCGATCAGCCCGGACGGCTTGACCATCGCAGGTTGGGCGTATCACACCTCGTCATCCAAGATGAAGGCCGTCCTGTGGGAGGCCCAGAACTACCAGATCGACGCGACTCTCTCCCCCTCCACGGACTCGTACTGGAGAGCCGTGGCCAACGACGACGTTCCGGCGGGCGCTTATGATGTCTCCGGCCACCCCGAATCGGTCGTGGACGATGGCGGACCGGGCTATCCTTTCTCGGGATCGGAAGGGGAGGCAACCGGGATCAACGCCAGTGGGTTTGTCAGCGGATGGTACAAGCACAGTTCCGGCAACAGTCACGCCTACCGATGGAAGTCGGGGAGCGGCAACCTCGATCTGCACCCTTCGGGCTACGGGAACGCCAGCGGCGCCAACTGCATCAACGCCACACACCACATCGGCGGCTGGGTGACCAACTCGTTCGGCGAGCACGTGGCGACCCACTGGAGTCCCGCGAGCGTCGGCATCTACCAGACTAACGTGCTCGGTCCCACCAACGATGCCAGTTATGAAGTCGTCGCGATCAATTCGAGCCGCGAGATGCTCATCAACCGTGTGGACGAACACCCCGGCATCGCGCTGTGGACGAACAACAGCAACGCAAACGTCGCCTATGCCCTCGACGCCCCCGAGGGCGCGTCCGCAGCACCTCGCCTCATCCTGATGCCCAACACGGATGATCGCATCTATAACGGCCACTGTCTGAACGACGACTTGTGGATCGGGGGATCGTACCTCGTACACAGCGAAGGCGGCGCTGTGCCGTGCCTCGTGATTCCCTACGACGTCAACAACAACGGCGAGCCAGATTACCGCGAGATCGTTGAGTCCGGCGAGTCCGGCAATCGGTACAACCTCGACAGGGTCGTCCTTGACTGGCTCATCGACGAAGGCGAGAACCTCGGCTTTTATCCCGGCGGGTTGCGCCTTGGCCTCAACGACCCCGGCTACTTGGATGAGCACACGGACGACATCGCCTATACCCAGGTCGTGCGCCTGCCCCTCGGCATTCACAATCCCGACTTCGCCGGCGCCGGCCCGGAGGAGTTCTACGTCAACGGCGTCCTTGACACCGGCGAGTATTCTCAATGCTCCGACTTCCAGACCGGCATCAATCGCTGGGCGCAGATCGGTGAAGGAGCCGGCCGCGAGATCGTCCTGATGCTGCGCTCCAATCTCGACGATGAAGATCCCGATCACGACTACCTGCCCACCGCTCCCAACGTCGATCTCGGCGAAGGGGTCACGAAGGCGCACGTCCTTGCGAATCTGCACCGCTTCTCCTACAACTTCGCCCGCTGCGTGGACTGGATTCAACTCGGCAACGAGGCCTTCTCAAGTGCCGATTCCGAGAGCATCTACTTCGGAAACGGCGGCTACAAGATCTGGGCCGAGGAAGTCGGCGACTGCTGGACCACCGGCCTCGACCCGCGCGAGTTCGAGGACATCACCTGCCCGATCCCGGCGATTGAGGCGGTGCAGGCCTGGCATTACGAGCAGATGTGGTCGATCCTCGAAGGCTCCGCCCTTGCCGGCCGGCCGCTGCGCATCGTCGGCCCGGCCATTCCCATGTACACCATCATCAACTGCTATGGAGAGCCGACGACCATGGGATGGAAGGCGATCGACCGCACCGCCATCTGGTGCAACGACTATCAGGTCTGGTTCGACATGCACGCCCGCTACCTCGAACGCGACGACGTCGCCACCGCATCGAACTACTTGCTTGCCGGCGGCGGAGGCGATTATTGGACACCGCCGCACTCCCTCGAACTCGTCTGCCTCGAACTGGCGCCGAAGTTGGATGTGACGCTCAACTGGTGGACAGGCCCCGGTGACGATCTCTTCTACGCCTTGATGGGAGATCCTGAGTGCGATTCGGGTAACGGCACCTGGGATGACTTCCTCATCGGGCAGGACGGCTGGCACCAGGCGCAGTTCGGTAACGTGAACCAGTTCGGCTGGTGGGACGCGATGGGGAACCTCTTCGGCGCGCGCTACACCGTCATCTGCTACGGCAGCACACTTCAGTTGCCCGATCCCGATCCCCTCTGGGATCTGCCGGCCCTTCGCGCCCAGAACGTCTGCGAAGAGAACTTCCAGAGCAACCCGAAGCAGTTCAGCCCTCTGAAAGGGTACTACGAGACCGCGGCGGTCAACTACCAGATTCCGAACTTCGATCCGCACCCGGAAGCATGCTCTGCCTGCGGCGAGAACTGACGATTGCCACATCCATGCATCGGCGGCGGGCGAATGCCCGCCGCCCATTTTGCGTTGAATCCCAAAGGAGAAGACATGTCCCGGACCATTCAACGGCGACTTGGAACTCGAATCGTGATCATCACGTCCGTTGCGACCCTGCTCGCTCCGTTACCAACTCTTGCGCGTTCGTTCGCACAAACTCTGCCGGAAAGTGCCTACGCCGTCTTCGAACTTCCAACGTTGGGTGGCAACAACAGTTACGGCTGGAAAGTAGACGAATCGGGGAACGTGATCGGAAGCGCCTTTCTGGTGGTTAACGACTTTCACCCCATGCTCTGGCTGGACGGGCAGGAGCCTGTTGACCTCGGGACGCTCGGAGGACGCTGGGGCAGCGCTCGCGGCATCAACGGCAACGGCTGGATCGTCGGCCGGGCGCAGATTGAAGGGCAGATCGGCGGGAACTTCAGCGCCTTCCTCTGGCGCAACGGCGAGATGTTCAACCTCGGCTACCTCGGAACCGGCGACTTCGCCGAGGCCTACGGCATCAACGATCACAACCAGATCGTCGGATGGTCCACGCTCGAAAGCACTTCGCCTCCCCCGCGCCCGGCCCATGCGTTCCTCTGGGAAGATGGACGGATGACAGATCTCGGAACGTTCGACGGAGGCCGATCCAGCCAGGCCATCGCCATCAACAACTCCGGCCTGATCGTCGGCCAATCGACGAGCAACACCTATGGCGTCTGGCGCCCCGTCATCTGGCGGGACGGGGAGATCATCGACGTTGGCACTTTCCTGCCGGACAACAGCCGCGACGGCGTTTGTATCGGACTCAATGAAGCGGGAGATGTCGTCGGATATACCTCACGAGACTACCTCACCAACCAGGCGTTTATCTACCGCAACGGCGAGAAGGCCGCATTGCCCGAGAAGCCCTATTGGACGAACTCTTTCGCCTGGTCAATCAACGACAACCGCCAAATCGTCGGCGCGGCCCGCACGCGGGGATGGCGAACCCAGGACATTGGCGTCATCTGGGAGTGGAACCGACCCGTTCGCTACCTCGCCGGCCTCATTCCGCCGCGCTCCGACTGGTTCTTCGGCTCAGCGCTCCACATCAACAACGCCGGTCAGATCACGGGCACGGGCTACCGCCTCTCCGACCCCGACTACACCAAGGGCTACCTCATCACGCCCGTGCATCCGACGATCATCCTCGCTCAACCCGCGCCGGGAAGAGCCGGCGAAGACAACACCTTCACCATTAAGCGACTGACGCCGGGCGCGACGGTCACGCTCTTCGCCAGCCGCGCCGGCGGAGGCACGGCCATCCCCGATTGCACGCTCCAGCAGAACGCACTGCAACTTGCCGATGCGCAAGTCGTCGGCACCGCCATCGCCGACCAGAGCGGCGTGGCCCACATCACCCGCCGCATCCCGCCGATGGCGCGGAACCAGACCATCCTCTTCCAGGCCGTGGTCCAGAACGAGTGCGCGATCAGCCAGTTGGTGGTGCATCGGTTCGAGTGAGTTTTTCACCACAAAGTCACAAAGGCACGAAGAGAGAGATCAAGGCACCAAGGCATCGAGGGATCAAGGGGAAGGCACTGGGCGGGAGGCCCTTGGCATTAGGGGAATGCAGAAGAAGGGCCTTTCACCACAAAGTCACAAAGGCACGAAGAGGGGCATCGAGGGAGCAAGGGGAAGGCACTGGGCGGGAGGCCCTTGGCACTAGGGGAATGCAGAAGAAGAGTCTTTCACCACAAAGTCACAACGGCACGAAGAGGGGCATCGAGGGGTCGAGGCGTCGATGCCTTGATTCCACTGCCCGTTGGTGCCTACACGCGCACGGTGCGGATGGGGGTGATGGTGTCGATGGAGGCGGATTGGCCGTCGGCGAGGCCGAAGGCGGCGTGGACGGCTTTGAGGGCGCGTTCGCCGTCGCTGCGGTTGATGATGCAGGAGATTTTGATCTCGCTGGTGGTGATGTTGAAGATGTTGATGCCGGCGTCGGCGAGGGCGGTGAACATCTTCGCGGCCACACCCGTGTGGTGACGCATGCCCAGGCCGACGACGGAGACGCGCGACAGGCCGACGTCGATCAACTGCTCGCCCCGGCCGAACTCGGCGAGGACGCGCTCCATCGCGGACTTGATGTCGGAGAGGTCGCGGTGCTCGACGGTGAAGGAGATGTTCATCCCGCCGCCGGAAGCCTCGTTCTGAATGATGTCATCGACGTTGATGTCGGCCTGAGCGAGTGCGACGAAGATCGCGGCATCGACGCCAGGCCTGTTGGGCAGGTCGCGCAGGCTCACCCGGCCGAGGTTCTCCTTGAGCGCGCAGCCGACGACTGAAGCATTTTCCATCTCCGGATTCTCCTGAGTAATGAGCGTTCCTGCATCGCTCTTGCGGCTGTGGCGGACGTGGATGGGCACCTGGTAGCGCTGGCCGAACTGCACGGCGCGGCTGTGCATGACGCCGGCGCCGAGGACCGCGAGTTCGAGCATCTCATCGTAGGAGATGCGTTCGAGTTTACGGGCCTCGGGAACGAGGCGCGGGTCGGCGGTGTAGACGCCATCCACATCGGTGAAGATCTCGCAGACCTCGGCGCCGAGCGCGGCGGCGAGGGCGACGGCGGTGGTGTCGGACCCGCCCCGGCCGAGAGTGGTGATCTGGCCATCTTCGGTGACGCCCTGGAAGCCGGCGACGATGACGACCCGGCCGGCCTTCAGTTCGGCCGTCATTCGGGCGGTGTCGATCGAGCGGATGCGGGCCCGGGTGTGTGAGGCGGTGGTGCGGATGGCCACTTGAGGCGCCGTGAAACTGACGGCCGGCGTCCCGAGGGCGTGCAGGGCCATAGCCAGCAGGGCGATGGAGACCTGCTCACCGGAGGCGAGGAGCATGTCGGTCTCGCGCTTTGGTGGATAAGGGTTTACGGCGTCGGCGAGGGTGAGGAGGTCGTCGGTGGTCTGGCCCATGGCGGAAACGACGACGACGACTTCTCGCTCGGCGGCGATGTCGGTGATCCGACGGGCGGCGGCCCGGATCAGGTCGGTCGTGGCGACGGAGGTGCCGCCAAACTTGAGTACGCTCAGTCCCATAACCCAGTCCTCCGGGGCGACTCCAAGTCCGAGAAGGACGAAGAATATGCGACCGATCGACAGAATTATTGCCAAGAAAACACTTTTCTACTTCCGTTCAGGCGGAACCGGGGTTATATTTCAGCGTCTGGAATCAGGGGGAATACGGTGAGACGCGGATTCACGCTTCTTGAGATGCTCATTCTGATGGCTTTGACGGCGCTGCTCCTGGGGATCCTCACGCCGGGGTTGGCGAGCAGCCGAATTGCGGCACGCAACGTCGAATGCCTCAGCAACCTGAGGCAGATCGGGACGATGCACTTCGATCCGCTCAGCCGGCGTGACTCCTGGGGCCGTTCGGCCTACGACCTGCCTCCCGGTGAATCGATGCGACACGAGTCCACTGGCGGCGCTGGCGGCGCGCCTCCGCCCATGCGCCGAGTGGAAGGAGAAAAGCGCGTTCCCGATCGCACGGAGCAGATCAACCGGCTCGAATGGCAGGCGCCCGAGATTCCCGCGTACTGGAAACTTCTCTGCCCCGAGGCGGTCATCACTGGCGCGAACAGTTACGGGATGTACTACCGCGTGGTCGGCCAGCGATTCTCCGTCTACTCAACCTCCGTGGACATCATCCTGGGGTGCAGCGATTTCAAGATCGTTGACGTGGCGCAGAGTTTTGCCTTCCGCCATCACCAGAAGGCGAACTTCTACTTCGGCGACCATCACCTCGACTCGCGCACCTCCGCGCTTTTCAGCGACGCCCAGTGGGCCGAGCAGTCTTTCCGGGGCGATCCTGATCCCGGCAACTGATCACTCCATTCCGGCCTGATGGCGCGCGAGCCGGTTTCGGCTTGGCGCTGGGAGTGCGCCATCAACCTCCGAGGCAGTTCGGTCGATAACGATGGGTGTCCGCCCTTCGATGGCCGCAGGTCTTCGACGAGGCGAATCACCTGAGCCGCGCCGCGAGTTCGCACGATGAATCGTCGCATGAAACTGGCATGGTGTGCCGTGGGGATGTGTCTCGCGGGATTCGCAGCCGTCTCGCCGCTTGGCGAGCAGACACGTCCGACGATGCCCTTGCGCACCGCCTCGCTCGAACCGATGCCGCTGCCGGTCTTTGACACGGCGGCGAGCGCCTCGGGCGAGTGGCTCGTGGTGACGGGTGGGTTCGACGGGAGTCTCAACGCGACTCCCGCGATCCAGGTGCATCATGCGATTCGCGGCTGGCGACCCGTCAGCACGCAACTCGCTCACCCGCGCGCGCGCCACACGCAGACCACGCTGCCCGACGGGCGGATTCTGGTGGTCGGTGGAGTGCAGGGTGCGATTGGACATCAGGCTGATGATGCCCTTGCGCCGCTGCATTCGGCCGAGATCGTTCATCCACTCATGACCGGCAGCGAGGTGCTGGACCTGACGGAGCCTCTGGTTGGACACACTGCGCATCTGCTGCCGGATGGTCGGGTGGCGATCGTCGGCGGCGATTGGGTCAGGCTGTTTGATGCCGATACGAATGCGTTCTCTGAGGCGATTCGACTCAAGCGGCCGCGCCGCCATCACGCCGCGGTTCTCTGGCTTCGGGAGGAAGTCCCACAGGACTCGGCGCCCGGCGCGAAGCAGCAGGAGGGCGACGATCCTGAGTTCAGGCTCGTGGAACAGGAACTCTCGATCAATCTCGTTCCGACGGCGCGAGGCGCCAGCATCGGCGCCACGATGGAGCCGCAGCGAGTCGAGATTCCGCAAGCCGTTGATGAGCCGGCCCCGCGCGCCAAGCGACTGGTGCTGCTGATTGTCGGCGGTGAGGACGAATCGTCGATCGAAGAAGTCGATCTGGAGGCCCGCCGCAGCCGTCTCTGGGAGACTGCCCTTGCGTCGTTGCTGAGCGACGCCGCTGCCATCGCATGTGCCGACGGTCGCGTCCTCGTTGTGGGCGGCGTGGAGCAAGCATCAGGCGGATCGTCGTCGTCGGCTGCGAGCGATCAGGCCGAGGGAAGCCTCACCTGGTGGCTCAGCGCCGATCAGCGGATCACTCCCGGACCGGACGTGGACCTGCCCGTTGGGACGGCCTCTGCGGTGATGTTCATCGATCCGCTGGACGGGAGCATCAGTGTGTTGGGGGGCGAACAGCGTCGCCCCGATCGAATCGAGGCGCTGCAATCCGGCCGGCTGATTCGCGGGTCTGGGCGGCGGATTTTCGGTTTGTCGCTGCCGGCGCCGAGCTCTTCATTCGGTCGGCGTTGCTGGATCCGCTGCGGCAACAGTGAGATCGCCGCCGTCGGCGGCTACCGCTTCGTGAGCGAGCAGGAGGCGCGAGAGTCGGGGGAGACGCCCGGCGTTCATCTTCGCGCCGAGATCGATGTGATCCGCCTTCCCTCGCCGATCGGCGGAGATTGAGCGTTGACCCGTCGCGCGCCCCGGCTCACGTCCAGGTCGTGACCGGTTCGGTTCCATCCATCGCCGGGCGGGCTGATCCCGCCGCGCGATCGCCATGACCGTTGCGGGCGGCGGGTGAAAAGTGGTCGCCCTGCCAACTTGCGGGGTACTTGTCATCATCGAGATCGATCGCCGCGCGGGTGGGAAAGAGCGGGCGGAAGGTGTCGCACATCACGGCGAGTTCATTGGTGAACTTGGCGCCGAGGCTCTTCTCGATGGTGCCGGGGTGCGGGCCGTGCGGGATGCCCTGGGGGTGGGCGGTGATGGAGCCGATCTCGATTCCCTTGCGGGCTTTGTAGTTGCCTTCGACGTAGTAGAGCACCTCGTCGGAGTCGAGGTTGCTGTGGTTGTAGGGCACGGGCACCGCCTCGGGGTGCCAGTCGAGCAGGCGCGGGCAGAAGGAGCAGATCACGAAGTTGTGCGCCTCAAAGGTCTGGTGGATCGGCGGGGGCATGTGGAGTTTGCCGGTGATGGGCGCGAAGTCGTCGATGTTGAAGATGTAGGGGTAGTAGCAACCGTCCCACCCGACGATGTCGAGGGGGTGGTAGGGGTAGATGTAGGAGTGGACGCAGTTGCGGGCCTTGATGCGCACCTCGAACTCGCCGCGCTCGTCACAGGTGAGGGGCGGTTGCGGGAGGCGCAGGTCACGCTCGCAGTAGGGGGAGTGTTCGAGGAACTGAGCGGTCTGCTTGGAGAGATAGCGCGGCGGGGGGAGGATGTGCGAGCCGTTGGCGGTCTCGATGCAGAGGAATCGCGGGTGCGGCTCGTCCTTGCCCTTCACGGGATCGAACACCATTCGATACACCGTGCCTTTGGGAATGATGATGTAGTCCTTGGGACCGAACCTGAGCGTGCCGAAACTCGTGCAGAGCGTGCCGGTTCCGAAGTGGATGAAGAGACACTCATCGCCCTGGGCGTTCTTGAAGTGGTACTTCATCGCGTCGTTCGGGACGCAGATGGACATCTCGCAGTCGGCGTTGCCGAAGAGGATGATGCGCCCCGTGACCGGGTCGCCGTGCGGCTTCATGGGCATGGTCTTGAGGTGGCGCATGCGCATGGTGTCAACTTCGACGTATTCGGGCCGGGTCGAATAGAGGGTCTTCCATCCGGCGACCTGGGTGGGCGGATGGATGTGGTACATGGTGGTGGTCGGTCCGACGAAACCTTCGGTGCCGAAGAGCTCCTCGGAGTAGAGGGCGCCGTCGGGCCGGCGAAACTGGGTGTGCCGCGCTTTGGGCAGTTCGCCAAGTCGCGTGTAGTAAGGCATGCTGGTCCTCCCTTTCATCCGCTCTGATTCACCTTGAGGATTATACCGACGCGTTCGCTTCTGCACCGACGCCCGATCGGCCCAGAGGCGGCGGGCCGCCGGGACGAATTCGGGCATCGCTTGAATCGGGGCCATCGAGATTGTCCGATTCGGCGGCGGATGGCGAAGTATGGGGTAGTGGTGGTCGGTTGTCGGTCGCCCAGGCGTCAATCAACAATGCACACTTGAAGGAGAACACGCATGGCTTTCGTATCACTCAACAGGATGGCGCTGCTGGGAGCAGTACTGATGCTGACACTGGCAGGCGCCCCGCGGGCTGACGCCCAACTCGATCTGGTCAGTTCCGGCGCCTGTCCCGGGACCATCACGCTGACGGTGTCCAACGCGACGCCCGGAGGTCGCGTCGGGTTCGCGTATGGCTTCAACCCCGGCCAGACGCCGGTGCCGTCCTGTCCGGGCGTCTTCATGGACATCAACGCGGCTCGCGTGGCGGGCATCGTTGTGGCCGACGGCAATGGCGTCGCAACGCTGAGCGGTTTCGTTCCTGATTCGCTTTGCGGCCGCGTGTTCATCCAGGCGCTTGATGCCGCGACCTGCCGCAAGAGCAACGTCGAGATCGTCGGCTCGGAGACGCTCACACTCGTGCCGGAACTTCTTGGTCCGGGCGGAGGAGGCGGCGACGGAAACGACTACTGCATCTATCAGATCCTCCAGGATTGCCCCGAACTCGGCATCCGCGCCGGGAACAACATCTGCGTGCTCTGTGAAAATCAGAGCGACCACGCGAGATGTCAGAGACAGCGCTCCAGGCGCGTGACGATCCGGTTCTCGCGCGACTGCGAACAGGAGATCTGCGTGGTGCTGGCCATCGGGGCGGGCGGGTGCGCCGACTGCCCGCGAAACGTGCCGCCTGAGCATCGCTTCCGGTACTGCCGCTGATCCGGTTCCTGACCGATGGCAACGTTTGACGAGGCCGGGATGAGGCTGCTCATCCCGGTCTTTCATGCGCTGACAGCGATGTCAAGGCGGCGGGTGGCGGAGCGTCGGCGGGGTTGCAGGGGTGCTGAGGCAATCGGCGCTGGGCGAATGTGGGCTGGCGTCGTCAAAAAAGCAGTCAGCCTGACTGGACTTTTGCAAGTATTGCGTATGCTTCACTGTCTTGGGCCGCGCGAACGAGTTCGCAAGTCATTGAAATAAATGATCTTATGGATTCATCCTCTGAGCCGAGACATCTGGCCACACCCAAACACAATTCAAACACGCTCCGAATCCGGGGAAATCTATGGCAACTGTGACGCACGACGGACAGTCTCTTCTCGTCGAGGGACGACGATTCTGGATCGTCAGCGGGACGATCGACTACTTTCGTGTGCCCCGCGCACTGTGGGGGGATCGCATTCGCGCAGCGGTGGCCGCCGGACTGAACACGATCCTGGTGCGGTGCCCTTGGTCCCTGCACGAGCCGCGCAAGGGCGAATACTGCTTCGAGGAGGAAGCCGATGTCGCGGACTTCGTCAATCTGATTCGGGAACATGGACTCAAGTGCATCCTTCGGCCTGGACCGTACATCGGCGGCGATCTCGATCTTGGAGGTCTCCCGTCGTGGTTGCTCGCGGAGTCGAATCTGAGGGTGCGTCAGGGCACGGCCCCATTTCTTGAGGCATCGAGCCGCTACCTCGGCAAGTTGCTCAAAGTCCTGTCGCCCTTTTCCGGCCGCGTGGGCGGACCGATCGTGCTGGTCCAGGTGGAGCACGAGTGGCACTGCGGCAATCAGGAAGCCGCCGACGCCTACCTTCACGAGATCGCGCGGTTCATCCGCGAGCACGACTTCGATCTGCCGCTCATCAACACCAACAACCTCTGGCAGCGTCGCGAGGAGACGATCGACACCTGGTGCGGGCGCGACAACATGCTGATGAATCTGCGGCAACTGCGCGCCATTCAGCCGGCCCGGCCGCTGATCGTCGGCGAGTATTGGACCGGCCATGCCGACTGCTGGGATCAGCCTCAGCAGCCGCCGATGGCGCCGGCCACACTGATTCACGAACTGGCTCAGGTGCTCGCGGCCGGCGCGCAGTTCAACCTCGGTCCTTTTCATGGAGGGACCAATCTGGGGTTCTCGGCGGGCCGTCAGGCGGGCGCGCTCGACCATTATTTCGCCACCTCGGCCGACTCCGGCGCGCCCCTCGGCGAGTCGGGGACGCTGCGGCCGACGTATCACGCCGTCCGCAAGGTCTGCATGTTCGCCTCCCAGTTCGCCCGCGTTTTGGCCAACCTGGCGCCGGCGCCCGCCAGCGCCGTGCTCGCCGTCATGCCCGAGAAGAACGGGCGCAAGACTTCGCGCCCCGGTTACTCGGTCGTTCACCTGGACGGCGCGCAAGGTCAGATCATCTTCGTTTTCGCCGACGATCACACCAAGTCCGATTCGACGACGATTCTTCTCCCCAACGGCCGGGCAGTTCCGATCCACTTCGGCGCGCAGCCGGTCACCTGGTGTCTGCTCAACACGCACGTCGGCGGGCGAGCCAAACTGGACTGGACCAACCTCAACGCCTTCGCCGGCAACGGCAAAAACGTGCTCGTGCTCTTCGGACCCGCCGGCAGCCGCGGCCTGCTGAGCATCAACTTCAGCATCATCGAGGTCGAAGTTCCCAAGGGACCGGCGCCGGCGATCGAGTTCCACGAAGAGATGGTCATCGTCGTCTGCAACGAAGAAGCCATCGACTTCACCTACCTTCGGGGCGACACGGTCCATGTCGGCATCGAGGGGTTCGACGCACAGGGCCAGGTGATTCCCGCGGGATCATGGTCGACCCGCTACGTCATCCAGGGCACGGGCGAGCACGAAGCGATCCCCATGGAGCCGCCGCCGCGCCGCAGCCCGCGCGCCACCCTGACCGAGTGGACCTCGGCGGGCATGAACGAGCACATCCTCGGCACGGCGCCTCGATTCGCGACCATCGACGGACCGAGCACGCAGGAACAGTGCGCGGCGGGATCGGGATACGGCCTGCTTCGCCTCGTCAACCACAAGTGGCCGCGGCGAAAGATGAAGATTCTGGCGCCGGGCGCCGGCGATCGCGTCCACCTCTACGTCAAGGGCCAGTTGAGGGCGATCCTGGGCTACGGGCCTGGCGCCTGCGGGGCGATTGCCGATATCGCGCTCCCGGCGGGGCGGAACGGCACGCTCGTTGCGCTCGTCGATAATCTCGGGCGCTTCGCGGGCGGCAACGACATGCACGAAGGCAAGGGGCTGGTGCAGCACCTGCACGAGGTCAAGCCCAAGCGCGTGGGCAAGCCCAAGATCGTGGCCACTCCGCCGCGCCGGCCCTTCCAGCATCGTCCCTACATCGAGGGCCTGCACAACGGCGATGTGACGACCGGCCAGGACGTGCAGTGGACCTTTGAGCATCGCACCAGGTCGGCGCTGATCGTTGAAATCGGCGGAGCCCACACGCCCGCGCTGATCCTGCTCAACGACCAGTGCATCGGCATCTACGCCGGGCAGACCGGCCGGCCGCTCGTGCATCTCGTTCTCGACGAATCCGGCGGGCTGCGCAAGGGGCGCAATACGTTTCAACTCGCGCCGCTTTTCGCGGGCGGCGAAGCGGAACTTGAGCACGCGGTTCGCTTCTTCGACTCGAAGGCCATTCTGACGGACAAGGCGACGTGGTCGTTTGCCAAGTGGGAGCAGCCTCGTCCCAACCTCTTCAAACCTCATGACAAGATTCGATCCAAGGCCCTTCAGGGGCGGCCTGTCTGGTACCGCGCCGCCTTCACCTGCTCCGAAGCGCCGCGTTCCTTGTGGGTCGAGCCCAACGGGCTGAGCAAGGGCCAGATCTATCTCAACGGGCGAAACGTCGGGCGCTACTTTGTGGGCACGCACAACGGGCACCCGATCGGGCCGCAGCACCGCTACTATTTGCCGGACTCCTGGGTCAACCACAGCGAACCGAACGACATCGTGCTGTTCGAGGAGCACGGACGCGATCCCTCCAACGTCAAACTCGTCTATGACGACTCAGCCTTCTGAGGCGGTCATCGCTCAATTGGTTTCGGGTGCGCGCGCGAAGCCCCTGCGCCGGTGCTGCGCCGGTCTTTCGCCGATGCAGGTGCTGCTTACGGCGCCGCGGCAACGACCGCTCGTGGTGCTGCACTCTGGTCGATGGCACCCCCGGTGGTCGCGCTGGTCGCTGGTGGCGCAGCCGACCGGGGTTCTGCGCCACCATTGCGGGCGAACGTCCTGGGAGTCACTGGGCGACGGGTGTGAACCGGAGTCTCGCTACAGCGACGACCCGCTGCGCGATCTCGGGTGGATTGAGAGGAGGATCGCAGAGCATGGGATTGTCGCGCCATGGCGCGGCAGCGAAGGGCCGTGGCGTGCGGGATGGATCGGTTACCTTTCTTACGACCTCGGTCTCGCCATCGAGCCTCGGGCGGGTCTGCGGAGTCGCCAGGCGAAGCAGTCCCGCTCGTCCTGGCCGCTCTACGAGTGGCTCTGGTGCCCGCAGGTCTTCGTCCACGATGCGCTGGATGGCCGGTGGCATTGCGCCGATGCCCACCGCGCGGTTCCGATGACGGATGAGGCGCTGCGCGAGGCGCTGCTTCTCACCGATGAATCGGGCGTCCGTGCTCGAGGCGAGCGGGTTGTGGATCCGTGGCGCTGCCCGCAATCGCAGGTCGCGCTGGAGAACGCAGTGGGAGCGGCGGCCGAGTACATCCGCGCCGGTGACATCTTTCAGGCCAACATCGCCAGGCAGTTCCTGTCGCGTTCGCGCGTGGACTCCCGCGAACTGGCCGCCGCAGCGTGGCGGGCGGCGCCGGGTCGGTACGGCGCCTACCTCGAATGCTCCGCCGAGCGGCGCCTTCTCTCCCTGTCGCCTGAGCTCTTTCTCGAAGTCGATCGCCGCAATCGTTCGATCGTCACCCGCCCGCTCAAGGGGACGGCGCCGGCATCGCATTCGCGGTCTCGGTCGCGCGCGGCGCTGGCGCGGAGCGACAAGGATGCCGCGGAGTTGAACATGATCGTTGACCTGATGCGCAACGATCTCGGTCGCGTGTGCGAGTACGGCAGCGTCAAGGTCACGCAGTCTCGCGCCATCGAGTCGCACCCCACCGTACACCACGGCGTCGCGACCATCGAAGGACGGCTGCGCGAGAGTGTCGGCTTCGTCGAGATGCTTCGGGCCGCCTTTCCCGCCGGCTCGATCACCGGCGCGCCGAAAATCCGCGCCATGCAGATCATCGATGAACTCGAGCCCTTCGCGCGCGGACCCTATTGTGGCTCGATCGGCTACGTCGGCCCGGAACGAATCTGCCTCAACGTGGCCATCCGCACCATGATGATCGACGGAGACCAGGTGACCTACAGCGCCGGCGCCGGGATCGTGGCGGACTCGACCCCGCAGCACGAAGTGGAAGAGATGGACGCCAAGGCGGCGGTTGTCCAGGCCCTGGCCTCCACCGGATTGATGGAGAATGAGCCGGTCCAGGCGATTCACGAGGCGGAGGTTCATGCCTGACCAAAATGACAACTCGTTGCCGCGAGGCGTGCGGATTCGCAGCGATCTCGTCGAAGCGTTCATCTTCCGTCGCCGCGCCGGGGCGATCGACCTGCTGCAGATGCGCCGGCGCGCGGATGCGAAGCGGTCGCCGGGAACCTGGCAGCCGGTGCTCGGCCACATCGAGGAGGGAGAATCGGCGCTCGAGGCCGCACGCCGGGAAGTGGGGGAGGAAACGGGGCTGGAAGGGGCGGACTGCCTCGGCTGGTGGCAACTCGAGCAGGTTCACCCCTTCTTCGTCGCCGACGCCAATGCGATTTTTCTCTGCCCCCGATTCGTCGTCGAGGCGGCGGCCTCGTGGGAGCCTGTTCTCGACAACGAGCACGAGGCGCACCGCTGGGTCGCGCTGGGCAACGCCGACGATGCGTTCATCTGGCCCGGTCAGCGGGAGGCGATTCGCGAGTTCACGGGTGAGATCCTCGATCCATCCTCCGCGACGGCGGCGCTCTTGCGCCTGGATTGATCAGTGCAGGGGACGCCCGCCTATCGTCTGCACGGAGCGAGTGTGGCCTCTCGGAGAGCGACGCATGAAACCTGCCGTGCCCGGCCCGTGTGTCCTGGTGATCTTCGGCGCTTCGGGCGACCTGACGCGCCGCAAGATCATCCCGGCACTCTACGACCTCTACCAGCGCGGCCAGTTGCCGCCGCGGTTTGCGATTCTCGGCGTCAGCCGCAGCGCCATGAGCGATGAGGCCTTCCGCGATCGCCTGCGCGAGTGGTCGGCGCGACTGGCCAAGCAGCATTCGGATGACGCCTGGAGGCAGTTCGCCCGCCACGTTCATTATTGCGCGGCTGATGCGACGCAGGCGGAGGCGTTTGCCTCGATCAGCGCTTCGATTGAGACTGTCGGCTCAAAGCACGAGTGCGGCGCCAACGTCCTCTTCTACCTCAGCGTGGCGCCGCAACTGTACATTTCCATCATCGACAACCTGGCACAATCCGGGTTGGTGACGGAGGGCAAGCGGTGGTGCAGCATCAACCGCGATGAGACGCCCTGGCAGCGCATCATCGTCGAGAAGCCCTTTGGCGTCGATCTCGAGTCGGCGCGGACCCTCAACCGCGCGCTGGGGCGCACGTTTGAGGAGGAATCCATCTACCGCATCGATCACTACCTCGGCAAGGAACTCGTGCAGAACCTGCTCGTGCTGCGCTTCGCCAACACGATCTTCGAGCCGCTCTGGAATCGGCGCTACATCGATCACGTGCAGATCACCGCGGCAGAAGCAGTGGGGGTGGAGTCGCGCGGCGACTTCTACGACAAGGCCGGCGCCATTCGCGACATGATCCAGAGCCACCTCCTCCAGGTGCTCGCGCTGGTGGCGATGGAGCCGCCGGGCCGCTACCAGGATGTCCCGATCCGGCGCGAGAAGATCAAGGTGACGGAAGCGATCCGCGTCGTTTGCGCCTCCGAGGCGCGAGATCGCTGCGCCATGGGCCAGTACGGCGCCGGGCCAAAGAGCGAGCAGGCGTATCGGCAGAGTAAGGGGGTCGCCCCCGATTCGGAGATGGAGACCTTTGCCGCGATCCGCTTTGACATCGACAACTGGCGCTGGTCCGGCGTGCCCTTCTTCGTGCGCACCGGCAAGGCGATGGCCCGCAAACTCACGGAAGTGGTGCTGACCTTCCGCCAGCCGCCCATCGATCTTTTCGCGGCCTTGAGCGAAGCGCACGTCGCCTGCGGCAATCGTCCGCCCAACCGCCTCATCATCAACATTCAGCCGGATGAGGGCATCAGCCTGCGCTTCGAGGGCAAAGTTCCCGGCGAGATGCGAATCGAGTCCATCAAACTCGACTTCGACTATGCGGCCCGATTCGGCGGCGAGCCGATCGAGGCGTACGGCCCGCTGATCCTCGACGCCATGCGCGGCGACCAGACCCTCTTCAAGCACCGCGATGAGGTCGAGGGGGCGTGGAGCGCGGTGATGCCGTTTCTCGACCCGTCGCTGCGGCGGGGGATCGCCGGCAACTACGCCGCCGGCTCCTGGGGGCCGCGAGAATCCGAAGTTTTGCTGGCAAAGTCCGGTTGTGCATGGCATAATCCAAGCATCGAGGAGACACGCTGAGCCGAGCATGACGGATTCCCGCCCGCCCGCCTATGACCTGTCCGCACCCCTGGTGGCGCCCAACCTGCCCGGCGAGGTGGTCGTCTGCGACACCGTCGAGGAACTCGTCGAGAAGATGTCCAACGACCTGCTCGCGCACAGCCTCAACTGCTGGCGCGCCTTCGGCGACTTTCACATGGCGCTCTCCGGCGGCTCGACTCCGCTGCCCTTCTACCGGCATCTGATGACCGATCCCATCTGCCGCGGCATTCCCTGGAAGAAAACCCACCTCTGGTGCGTGGATGAACGCCGGGTCTCCTTTGACGATGAGAAGAGCAACTGGCGGATGATCGAAGAGCACTTCGGCGCGCATTCCGGCATCCCGCGCTCCCAGCAGCATCCGATGGACGCCCTTTCTGATCGAGTCGAGAATCAGTACGCACGGTCGCTGTGCGCGGCGCTGGAGTGGCGCGAGCGCGGGCACGATCGGCTCGATTACGTCCTCCTCGGCGTCGGGACCGATGGCCACACCGCCAGCCTCTTTCCGCGCAGTCCGGCTCTCATGGAGCAGACGCGGCTCATCCGCATCAACTCGGGTTCGACGGTCGTGCCGCCGGATCGCGTCACCATGACCCTGCCGCTCATCAACAGCGCCCGCTTTGTCGCGGTCATGGTGACCGGCGAGGCCAAGCAGGAAATCGTGGGCCGGCTGAGCGCCAACGCGCATACGACGGTGCTCGACCTGCCCATCCGGGGCGTGCGGCCGATCGGCGGGACGCTGTGCTGGTATCTCGATCGCGCCGCCGCCGCGCCCGCAGCGTGACTTGAACATTTCCTCCGCGCGGAGTATTCTTGAGTGGTCAGCCGCGGTTCATCCCCGCTGACGGCTGCAGATGTAGCTCAATTGGATAGAGCTCCTGACTACGGATCAGGGGGTTGGGGGTTCGAATCCCTCCATCTGCGTTCTCCCTCGGGCTGTGGAATCCACCTCGACAACCGGAAGTGTCGGGCCAATCGGCGGTGCATCGATGAACGCGCCGATGGGTTCTGTTCCAGCCTCGACGGCCTCAGCCAAGCCTGCCTCCAAGCCCAGGCGCTGGTGGCGGTGGTGGCTCATCCTGCTCGTCGCGTCAAACCTGGTCCAACTGCTGTGGCCGGGGCACCGCACGTCAGAGCCGTCCAAGCGCATGGTGACCATGCCCGCCATGGACGGCTCGCGGCTCGTGAGCGGCCGGCCCGTCACGGTCGCGTTCAGCGATCAAGGCGCCGGTGATGTCATCGTGCTTCTGCACGGCAGCCCGTCGGTCGGCCGCGATTTCGATCGTCTCGGGCCGCTTCTCGCGGAGCACTTTCGAGTCATCAGCGTCGATCTGCCCGGCTCTGGCGATTCGACCTGGGTCGTTCCCGATTACAGCCACGAAGCGCACGCCCGCTACGTCCTGGCGCTGCTGGATGAACTTGAAATCAGTCGCGCTCATGTGCTCGGATTCTCGATGGGCAGCGGCGTGGCGCTGCGGATGTATGACCTTGCTCCCGAGCGGGTGGAGAGCCTCATCTTCTACGGGGGCGTGGGCATTCTCGAAGGGGAGGGCAGCGGCGATCACGCCTTTGAGCGCCTCAAGAACCTGATCGGCTATGGACTTTTCGTCGTCGCGCCGGAGATTGTCCCGCACTTCGGCCTGCTCGGCCCGCGCGCCTGGCGGCACGCATTTCTGCGCAACTTCATCGATTCGGACTTCCGCCCCCTGCGCGGCATCCTCGAACGACTCGACCAGCCGCTGCTCATCCTTCACGGCCGCCGCGATCCGCTCGTCCGCGCCTGGATCGCGGAAGAACACCACCGCATCGTGAAGCACAGCGAACTCGTCATGTTCGATGATTCGCATTTCATGGTCTTCAGCGATGAAGGCTCGCGCCGGCTGGCCGATGAGATCACGCCCTTCGTCCAGCGACACGCCGATTCCTCCACGGCGCCGCGCCGGCGCACCCTCGACTACACGCAGGATCAGCCCGCGCCGCCGACGGTGCTGCCGATCGACCTTGATCTCAGCCGCGACATGAGTCCGTGGGCGGTGATGGGTTCGATCATGGTCGGCACCTACATTCTCGAGGATCCGACCTCGATCGCCGTCGGGCTTCTTATCCGGGATGGAAAACTCGATCCTTTCGTCGGCGTCTTCGCCTGCTTCCTCGGGATCTTTACGGGCGACCTTGGGCTTTATCTGCTGGGTGTCGTGGCCGGCAGGCGGGCGCTGCGCTGGCGGCCGATCGCGCGGCGCATGCCGGCCCATCACCTCGACGCACTCGGCCGGTGGTTCGATCGAAACGGCTGGTCGGCGGTGCTGGCGAGCCGCTTCATCCCCGGAACGCGATTCCCCCTCTACGTCGCAGCCGGAGTCCTGGGCACCAACCGCGGCCGCTTCGCGCTGTGGACTTTCCTGGCCGTCCTGATCTGGACGCCGGTGATCATCTCGATCGTGATTTTCTTCGGCGATCGCGCCACCACACCCTTCCGCTGGCTGTTCGGCGACGGCTGGCTTTCGGTGATCGCGGCCATCCTCCTCCTCTTGATCGTTCTGCGAACGGTGGCGATGCTCACGACGCGGCGGGGAAGGCAGCGGCTGGTCGTGTTCATCTCGCGCTTGTGGCGCTGGGAGTTCTGGCCCGTAAGCGTGTTTTATCTGCCGATGATCCCCTGGATCGGCTGGCTGGCCCTGAAACACCGGTCTCTGACCGCGCCGACCGCCGCCAATCCCGGCATCCCCCACGGCGGGCTTGTCGGCGAGTCCAAGTTTGACATCCTCTCTCGCCTGCCTTCGGATCGCATCGTCCCCTCCGCCATCATTCGTGCGACGGAGCCGGATCGCGTCGAATCGTTGCAGCGCCTCATGGATGAGCGACACTGGACGTTTCCGCTCGTGCTCAAGCCCGATGTCGGCGAGCGGGGTCAGGGATTGAAACTCGTGCGCGACTGGGATCGGGCCGAGTCGTATTTCCGCAAGTTCGAGGGCGACGTGCTGGTGCAGACCTATGACCCGGGGCCGCATGAGGCGGGGATCTTCTATTACCGCCTTCCCGGCGAACCCCGAGGCCGCATCTTCTCCATCGCCGCCAAGCGGTTTCCCGTCCTGGTCGGCGATGGGCGCTCTCCCTTCGAGGAACTCATCTGGGCGCACCCACGGTACCGCATGCAGGCCTGGACTTTCCTGAATCGCCACGATGCGCAGATCGACCGCGTGCTTGCCGAAGGCGAATTGATGTCTCTGGCCATTTCGGGCAACCACTGCCAGGGCACCATGTTCTGCGAGGGCCGCCATCTGTGGTCGGAGGAACTTGAACGCGCCATCGACGAAGCCGCGCAGGCGTTTGAGGGATTCTCCTTCGGCCGCTTCGACGTGCGCTACTCCGATCCCGACGCCATCCGCGCCGGGCGCGATTGGCGCATCGTCGAACTCAACGGCGTGCTCTCCGAATCGGCGAACATCTATGACCCCGACCATTCGCTGTGGTTCGCCTACCGCACGCTGGCGCGGCAATGGGCGCTTGCCTTCGAGATCGGCTCGCGCCATCGTGCAGCCGGTGTTCAGGTGACGCCGCTGCGCGCCATCTGGCGCGTTCTGCGATCGCATCGCGTGGATCGGCGCGTCGACGCGCTGGCGGATTGAAATCAGGGCGCCCGGCGCGCCGCGTGCATGTCGATGAACCGGTCGGCGTCGGTCTTGCCCATGAAGCGGTGCATGACGCGCCGATCGACCTGGAGCAGATCGACGTACATCAGCCCGTCGAGGACGTTGCCGAACTCCGGATCGACGTTGAACCCCAGCAGCCGCCCGTTCAACCACAGATACTGCCGAAGGAGCACGGGCATCGGCTTGCCGTCCGCCTCGAGTTCGCGCACCAAGGCATCGACCTCCTCGAGGTCGCGCACGACGGTGCTCATGCGCTCGGTCTCCCATTCGCGCGGCGGCATGCGGCGCGGCGGGTTGCGCGGCTTGATCAGTTCCCCGAGTTGCGGCAGATATTTGTGCATGCGCAGAAAGGCCATCAACAGCAGCCGCGACATCGTCGAATACTCGGCGCTGATGCTCACCGGGCCGAGCAGTCCCGTGCAGCGAGGCTCGCGCAGAACGAATTGGCCGATCCCCTTCCACAACAGCATAAGCGGCGCCGTCGAGCGCTGCGCCTCCGGGTGGATGAACGAGCGCCCCAGTTCGATGCACGGCCCGATCTGGTCGAGCAATTCCGTGCCGAAGCGGAAGAGCGTATAGGTGTAAAGCCCGTCGAGACCCTGCCCAGCGAGCACCTCATCGACGCGAACGAGGCGATAGGCGCCGAGAATTTGCGCGCTGGTGCGGTCCCAGACGAACAGGTGGGTGTAGTGATGATCGAACCGATCGAGGTCGCTACCGCGCCCGGTGCCCTCGCCCACGGCGCGGAAGGCGACCTCGCGCAGCCGGCCGATCTCCTGCATCGCGACGGGAATGGCCGATCGAGGCGCGCCGTACACGCGCAACTGCTGGTGAGACACCAGCACGTGCTCGGCCGGGAGCGACTCGATCTCCTCGATCAGATCCTCGCGCCGGGCCGGCCGGTCGATCGGCGCTGCGGCCGCGCGAAGCGCGCGTGGAGACGGCTCGTCGTCCCGCTGAAGCAGTTGAGTCCGCAGCCGCAGATACTCCGTCAGCGACGCGGAGTCGGCGTGCCGCTTGAGAACGTCAAAGGGAATCGGGCGACCGATGCGGACATGGATCGGGCGCCGGCGATGGCCGAGCATCTCGCTGGGAAGCATCATCGTGCGCAGCCGCGGGTGAACGAAACCGGCGGCGTGAAACAGGGTGCTGTTGCGCCCCTCGAAGTAGATCGGCACCACCGAAGCGCCCGTGCGCAGGATGATCCGTGCGATCGAGTCGTTCCACGGGGGATCGACGATGGCTCGCTCGCGGAAGCGGAAGTGGGCCACTTCGCCTGCCGGAAAAGTCGCAAGCATGTGCCCGTCGAGAAGCCAGTTGATCGACCGGCGCATGGTCGCCAGGTTGCGCCGGACTGCGCCTTCGCCACCAAAGGGATCGACGAAGAAGTACGCCTCACGAAGGTCCGGCAGGATCGACATCATGTAGTTCCCCACCATGCGGCCGTCCGGACGGATCCTCTGCATGATCGAGAGCATGGCCAGTCCGTCGATGCCCCCCATCGGATGGTTGGCAATGAGGACGACGGGTCCGGTGGAGGGGATGCGCGCCGCGTCCCCGAGCGTGATGTTCACCGTCACGCCCAGCGCTTCGAGCGCGCGATCGCAGAACTGGCGGCTGTCCGGGCGAGCGTGGATCTGCCGGTAGATGCGATTCATCGTGGGAAAGCGCAGGGCGCTTTCAATGACGGGCTGCACCATCCGGATCAGGCGTTGCCGCACCCCTTCGCCGGAGATCGCGAGGCGGAATGGACCGGAAAGCGTGGGGGCGTGAGACACGGCGATCCTGGCGCTCCATTCGGGGCACTTGAGCCGACTCGGTCTTCCCTGTTTCAGGGCTGGAGAAACCGCGTCGGTCGCAGGCGACCCCGGTAGTATAACCGGCATCTTCGCCGCATAAGCGTACGCGGCACCCTCGTCCCCGAGGGATTCGGGATTCCCACCGTGATCTTGCCTCTTTGAGGTGCGCTGGAGGAGCGATACATGTCAGTTTACCTTTTACCCGCTCTGATTCTCGGTTCAGGATGCTGGCTGGCGGGCTGTGCCGCCGCGGGCGCGGAGGGGGAGAACGGCGAAGTTCGGGCCGTCCAGCCGGCGGCGGCGCGGGGCGGCAACGTCGATCTTCCTCGTTTCCCCTCCATCAGTCCGGACGGCCGCACCATCGCCTTCTCGTGGCGAGGCGACCTCTGGAGCGTCCCCGCCTCCGGCGGCCACGCCCTCCGCCTCACCAGCCACACCGCCGATGAAGGACGTTCCGCCTGGAGCCGCGACGGCCGGCGAATCGCCTTCAACTCCGATCGAACCGGCTACGGCAACATCCACACCATGAACGCCGACGGAACCGATGTGCGGCCGGTCACCAACATCGACCAGTCCTGCATTCTCGCGGCCTACGGCCTGGATGCCTCCGGCGCCGAGGTCATTACCTGCTGGTCGCGGCTCGAAGGAGATGTCTACCGCTCCGCCCGCCCCTACCTGGTCTCGGCAAGCGGCGGCGACCTGCACCGCCTCCACGGCGCCTTCGGCGAAGAGCCGGCCGTCAGCCCGGACGGGACCAAAGTCCTCTTCACGCGCGGCGGCTCGTCGTGGACGCGCCGCCACTATCGCGGACCCGACGACCGCGATGTCTGGGTCTACGACCGCGCCGCCGACACCTTTGTGCAACTCACCCGCTGGGAGGGCAACGACGGACAGGCGCGCTGGATCGACGATGGCACCATCCTCTACCTCTCCGATCGCGAGGACAACGTCGTCAATCTCTATCGCATGGAACTCGTTCGCGGCGAAGGAGGCGTGACTCGACTGACCTCATTCAAGGTCGATGACGTTCAGGACTTTGACGTGGCGGCGAACGGCTCGACGGCCGTGCTGGCCGTGTGGGACACGCTCTTCACGCTCGATCTCACTCGCCGCGACGTCGCTCCCGTCGCGCTCGCCATCACCGCCAGCGAAGATGAGCGCGACAACTTCGAGATTCACTCGGTCAACCGCGATGTCTCGGAAGCGGCGCTGAGTCCCGATGGCCAGGTCATGGCGTACGTGGCGTACGGCGAGATCTACCTGCGGAACATCGAAGACAAAAGCCCGACGCGCCGCGTGACCAACAGCCATGCACGCGAGAAAAACATCGCCTGGTCGCCCGACGGCGTGCGACTCTATTTCACCAGCGATGAGGACGGCACTGAGTCAATCTACATGGCGACCGTCGAACGAACGCGGGGCGAAATCGTCGAGTCGTTCCGGAAGGCCACAGAGCCGCCCGAGGAGGAGCCTGTGCAGCCCGATGCCGAGGTGAACGGGGAGCAGCCGGAGGCGGAGGCGCCAGCGGCGCCCGCCGGGCAAGATCCTGCCGGTGACGAGGTGCCTAAGGATGACGAGAACGGGAAACCCAAGGAGAAGGAGCCGGAGGTGCCCCGGGAGTTCAAGCCGGAGCGCTGGCACGATGCGGTGCGATTCGCGATCGCACCGGTCGTCGCGATGCCGGAACATCATGATCGCCAGCCCAACCCCTCTCCCGACGGGCGCTCGCTGCTCTTCCGCCGCGGCCGGGGAGATCTGGTCGTACGCGATCTCTTCACCGGCGAAGACCGCGTGCTGGTGGTGGGCTGGGACACGGAGATCGAGGGACGGTGGAGCGCCGACAGCCGCCTCATTGCCTATCACCAGAGCGACATGGACTTCAACAGCGACATCTGGATCGTGCCGGCGGATGCCTCCGCGCCGGCCGTCAACATCACCCGCCACCCCGACAATGACGCCAACCCCCGCTGGTCCGCCGATGGGAAGATCCTCTCCTTTGTCTCGCAGCGCGTCGCCGATGAGTCGGACGTGTGGATGGTGTATCTCGACAAGTCGATCGAGTCCTACACGCCCAAGGAACTTCAGAAGTACTACGACGACGCCGCCAAAGAGGCCAAGAAGCGCAAGCCCATCAAGCCGGTGCGTTACGACCAGCCGGCGCCCGAGGCGAAGGCCGCGGAGGCGACCAAGCCGCTCGATCTCGATGACGCCTGGCTGCGCCTGCGGCGCGTGACGCGCCTGAGCGGCTCGGAGGGGAACAACGAGATGACCTCGGCGGGGGACTACTACATCTTCACCGGTGCGACCGACGAGTCCGGACTCTTCTCTGTCAAGTGGGATGGCAGCGAACTCAAGCGCCTGTCGCCGCCCGCGTCCGTGCAGCATCTCAACACCGCAAGCGACAAGGTGGTCTTCGTCTCCAGCGGGCGCGGCGGAGTCGTGCCCCCGGGGGGCGGCAAGGTCGAGAACTACGACATTACCGATCGAATGCGCATCGACCTTCAGGCGCAGTCGAGCCAGAAGTTTCTCGAAGCCGCCCGCATCCTCGGCGAGATGTTCTACCACCCGACCATGAAGGATCTCGATTGGTCGGCTCTGACGCTCAAGTACCACGCGCTGGCGCGGAACACTCGCACGGCTGGCGAGTTCAACCACGTGGCCGCCCGCTTCCTCGGCGAACTCAACGGCTCGCACTTGGGCATCACCGCGCGCGGCGAATCATCTCCCAACGCGCTGCCCATGGGCCGCCTCGGCCTCGACGCCCTCCGCGAAGACGACGCCTATCGACTCACGAGGGTCGTTCCCTTCGGCCCCGCGGATGGCGGGCCGATGGCCCTGCGCATCGGCGATCTCATCACCGCCATCGACCTGCGCCCTTTCGAGAGCGCCGACACGATCGAGTCTCACCTTCAGGGCCGCGCCGGCGAGGAGACGATCATCTCCATCCGGCGAACGCTCGACGACGGGCTGGCGATCGATCTCGACGTGCTCCTCACGCCCATCAGCGTCGGCGCCGAGCGCTCTCTGCGCTACGACGACTGGCGCCTCACCAACGCCCGACTCGTCGAGGAGTGGTCCGATGGTCAACTCGGGTACATCCACATCCAGGGAATGAACCAGCCCTCGCTGGACATCTTCGAGCGCGACCTCTACGCCGCCGCGGGAGACAAAAAGGGACTCCTCATCGACGTGCGCAACAACGGCGGGGGGTGGACGACCGACCGCCTCCTGGCGTCGATCACCTATCCGCAGCACGCCTACACGATTCCGCGCGGGGCCGACTCCAGCCGCAAGGGGCACTACCCGCAGGACCGCCTCTTCATTCAGCGCTACACCCTGCCCATCAACATGCTCTGCAACGAGAAGAGTTTCTCCAACGCCGAGATCATCTCGCATGCGTTCAAGACGATCGGCCGAGGCAATCTCGTCGGGCAGCAGACCTACGGCGGGGTGATCAGCACCGGCGGCACCTCGCTCATCGACGGCACCTCCGTGCGCCTGCCTTTCCGCGGCTGGTACCTTCCCGATGGGACCGACATGGAGAACCACGGCGCGGTCCCCGATATTCTCGTGCCACAGACCCCCGAGGCGGAGGCGAGCGCTGATGATGAGCAGTTGCGCGCCGCCGTGGACGATCTGCTCAAGCGGATCAACTGAGCGGACCACATGGCGCGCGCTGAGCCGCCCGCTGCACCGTCGAGAGGAGTTCCATGGAATCAGGCACAGCCGCGTGCGAGCGAATCACCCGAGCGCCGGGGGAGGATCGACGGTGAGCGGAGTGCGCACTGAACGCGGCATCGTCGTCGGCAACGTCTACGACAAGGTGGGTACCCGCAATCCAATCGCGCGCGCTCTGATCCGTGGATTCATGGCCGGTTTCGACGCCTTGCTCGATCAGAGCGGCGCCCGGGAGGTCCACGAAGTCGGCTGCGGCGAAGGCAACCTCTCCGCACGTCTGCGCGACAAGGGGTTGATTGTGCGCGGCAGCGACTTCTCCGAGATCATCATCGCCGAGGCCCGGCGCCGCCATGACGCCGCCGGGATTCGGTTCGACGTCAGGAGCATTTACGATCTCGCGCCCGACGTGGATTCCGCCCCGCTCGTGGTGTGCTGCGAGGTGCTCGAACACCTCGACGATCCGGAGCGCGCCCTGACGAATCTGGCCGCCATCGTGCGGGAGTGGTGCATTCTGAGTGTGCCGCGCGAACCGATCTGGAGCCTGATGAACCTGGCGCGAGGCAAGTATCTGTCCGATTGGGGCAACACGCCGGGGCACGTGCAGCGCTGGGGCAGCCGCGATTTTCTGGCGATGGTCGAGCGCCACTTTGAGATCGTCGATGTTCGTCGTCCCTTGCCTTGGACCATGGTGCTCGCCCGGCCGCGCCCGGCGTGATGCGACCGCTGTGCCCGATCGGCCCGCAGGATTATGATGACCCCTCGCCCAGCCATGGAGATTCCGTTCGGCCGCATGAGTCTAGATCACAATCTGTCCCCGCCTGCGTCGCTCATTCTTCGCTTGTCCGAAAGGAGCATCCGGTGTTCATCACGACCACGTTCGATTTCGAGGGCTATCAGATCGTCGAATACAAGGGGGTGGTTCGCGGCATCATCGTTCGATCGCCCACCATTGCACAGGGGATCGTCGGCGGCCTCAAGAACCTCATCGGAGGGCGGATCGGCGCCTACACCGAGATGTGCGAGCAGGCGCGGCAACAGGCCTACGAACTCCTGATCCTGCATGCCCAGGAACTCGGCGCCAACGCCATCGTCGGGTTGCGCTACGACGCCTCCGAAGTCGTCAGCAAAGGCTCCGCCACCGAGGTGCTGTGCTACGGCACCGCGGTCGTGGTGCGGCCAAGCGGCCAGCAGTAGGTCAAGGCCCTTTCGGTGCAGCAAGACCGCACCGTCCGAACTTGGTGCGTGTGCGCTTCCCGCTTCCTCGCCTTGTTCACCGGGGAACGTATAGTTTCTCGATACCGACAACAAGGGGGTGTTTTGTGGCAAGACTGAACCGCGTGGCGTTGTGTGCGGCGGGGGCGGCGGCATTGGTTCTGTGCGGCGCGGCCGCGACGCGAAGCGCCGATGACCAATGGACCAGAACCTTCGCCATCGAACCGGGCGAACTGCTTCCCACCGGCCGCAATCCTTACTTCATCCTCGAACCGGGGCATCAGATGGTCTACGAAGGCGGCAACGAGCGACTCATCATCACCGTGCTCGATGAGACGCGCCTCATCGACGGCGTCGAGACGCGCCTCGTCGAGGAGCGCGAAACCAAAAGCGGCCAACTCGTCGAGGTGTCCCGCAACTTCTTCGCCATCAGCCGGCGCACCAACAGCGTCTTCTACTTCGGCGAGGAGGTGGATATCTATAGCGACGGCGAAGTGGTGCGGCACGAGGGCGCGTGGCTCTCAGGAGCCGGGGGCGCGACCTACGGCCTGATGATGCCCGGACAGGTTCTCCTCGGCGCGAAGTACTATCAGGAGATCGCGCCGGAGGTGGCGATGGATCGAGCCGAGATCATCGGCATGGACGCCGTCGTCAAGTGCGCCGCCGGGCAGTTCAGCCGGTGCCTCAAGGTCGAGGAGACGACGCCCCTCGAAGCCGGTGAGAAGGAGTACAAGTACTACGCCGCCGGCGTCGGCTTGGTGCAGGACGGCTCGCTCAAACTCGTGCGCTTCGGGCCGGCCGATGTGCCCGAGCCATGATCTACGATGCGAGCCACGGCCCATGATCCGCAACGACCGGGTGACCATCCGGCCCGCCACGCTCGCGGACCGTCGCGCCGTCTACGAGTGGATGGTGCACTCTGATGTAAGCGCCTCGATGATGGGGCCGCCGCGCTTTCCCGATGCTCCGATCCCGACGTGGGAGCAATTCTGCGCCGACTACGTTCCGTATTACTTCGAGGGCACGAACGAGCGCTTCGGCCGCAGTTTCCTCATCGAAGCGGCCGGCAAAGACGTTGGCCACATCAGTTACAGCCGTGTCGAGTCCGCACCGGACTGCATCGAACTGGACATCTGGATGCGATCGCATGCCGACTGCGGCAGGGGGGTCGGCTCCACCGCGATCGATTTGCTGTGCGAGCGGCTTCACGCCGACCTCGGGGCGACCCGCTTCATCATGCGCCCCTCCGCCCGCAACATTCGCGCGATTCGCGCCTATCGCAGGGCCGGATTCGAGGTATGGCCGATGACTCCGCAGGATCGCGATGCGGCGTTCGGACCCGGTGACTACGATGACACCGTTGTGCTCCACCGCATCATGCCGGCGTCCTGAGGAGCGTTGTCGATCCGCCTCACGATCGCCTGCCCCAATTGACGCGGAGCATTTCGCCGTTTTTGAAAAAGACTGATGGACTGCAAGACCTTCACCCTGCCCCGACATTCGGAGTTGAACCGGCCGATGGGGCCGGAGTGTGGCGATCGATGCGAATCAAGGAGAACATTCATGGACGGCATTCGCATGCACGGCTTGAACCTTCGGCTCATCGCGGCCGGCTCCCTGACCCCGGTTTTCGTCGCCGGGGCCGGCGCGATCGCGGGCGACTTTGCCGGCTACACCCAACCCGTCCGTTGGACCACCGGCGCGAGTCCGTCGGATGTCCACGCCGCCGACCTCAACGGCGACGGACTGACTGACATGCTCGTCATCAACGAGGCCGCTGCGACTCTGACTACCTTGATCGGGCGGGGCGATGGAACCTTCCAGCGCCTCGCCGATGTGCCGACCGTGGGTTCGCCCCGGGCCATGGCGGTCGGCGATTTCACCGATGATCAGCGGCCCGACGTCGCCATCCTCAGCGCCACCGGCGCCCTTCTCGCGACACATGTGAACAACGGCGACGGCGCCTTCGGCGTCGCCCAGGTTCAGAACCTCAGCGCCCGCGGCGATTCGATCGTCACCGCCGACTTCAACGATGACGGTTACGGCGACCTCTTCGTCGCCCATCGCGATGCGCGGCGGCTCACCTACCTGACCGGACTGGGCGATGGATCCTTCAAAGTCGCTCAGTCATTCGACGTGCCGCACTACCCTTGGTGCATTGACGCGGGCGACTTGAACGGCGACGGCCTGCCCGATCTCGGCATCGGACTCCTTTCCGGGGGACAGACCAACGCCATTCGCGTCCTGCTCAATGACGCGGGGGCCGGCTTCCTCGCTCCTGTCGATTCCGCCATCTTGCGCCAGCCCGTCGATCTGGCGTTCGGCGATTTCAATCGCGATGGCGTGCCGGACTGCGCCACCATCGATCGCCACGCCGGCATCCTCACCTCGATCATCGGGGCCGGCGATGGCTCCTTCGCGCAGCAGCGCTTCGTGTCCGTGGACGGCCAGCCGGAGGCGATCGTCGCAACCGACATGAACAACGACGGCATCGACGATGTCGTTTCCGTGCATAGTTACTTCAACCGCGTCTCGACCCTGATCGGCCTGGGCGACGGCGGCTTTGCCGTTGCGGTCTGGCAGCCGCTTCCGCCTCAGGCGATGGATGTGGCCTTCGGCGACTTTGACGGCGACGGGTTCCATGACATCGCCGCGACCCACGCCTTCGCGCAGTCCGACGTGGTCACCGTGCTCCTCAACCTGTCCGTGCCGGGGGCGCCGGCTGAACTGCTCGACGTCGTCGCCCATACCGGTCAGATCATCTTCGGCCCGGTCGAATACATCGAGCGCTCCGACAACACGATCCTTCGCGCCCGCTCCGGCGTCAATCCCAAGAGACCCGGAGTGCAGGCGATTGACCTTCGCGTCTCGGCGCGGTCAACAGTCAAGAACGCGCAGATCATCAACCTGACCATCGAATCGCAGGTCGATCACTATCGCGGGATTCAGCAGGCGCGGCTGTTCAACTGGAAGACGCAGCAGTTCGACCTCGTCATGCAGTCCAAAACCGGCCTCGGCGACCGCATCAACACGATGCCGGCGATCGACGCGGGCCCGTACGTCGGTCCTGGCGGCGCCATCGAACTTGCAATCAGGTTTGCCGTGCCGGTGCGGACGGTGCGGTCGTTCTTCGAGGCCTACGTCGATTGGGTCGAGATCGCGATCGAGTAGAGCGTTCCCACCTCATGTGGAGCGGGTGCCGTGGTCTAAGCGAGGCTTTGGGAGCGCAGGCCACGCGAGCGCGCGATCGACAATCGAATCAGGTTGGGTTCCGGCCGCACGCTCGCGTGGCCTTCCGGTCGTAGAGCCGACCTCCAGACCACGGCACCCACGCTCTACATGAACTGCAATTGCTCTAGCCGCCTCACTCGCTCCAACCCGATGACTCGGCGTCGATCCGCCAGGCGTGATCGAAGAACCCCGCTCCGACCACGCCGTCGATCCCGCTTTGCAGCGTCTGCGGCCGCGCGATGAACCAGTCCGGATAGTGAACGCCCGAGACGAAGTAAGTGAATCGGTCGGTGAGGCGACAGCCGATCAGTCCCGTGCCGCCGACGACCGCCACCAGCGAGTCGTCATCCATCGCGTTCGGGTAGGTGAACAGGCACGCCAGATTGTCGCCTTCGACCACGCGCTCGCCGAAGCGAACACGACCGCGTTCCAGGTTGATCGGGCCGTCAGTGAGCAGGCGGGTCCACGCGGCATTCGTGTCGGCGTTGCCGTAGAGAATCACGTTGCGGCCCGCATGGTCGAACAGGTTGAACGTCAGGTCATCCATCACATCGATCGACCCGTTGCCGCGATAGAAGAACGCTTCGGCATCGCTGCGCGCCTTGGCTAGCGCCCACGCGTTCTCCGCAACCGTACCCTGCGTGCCGTAGACGAAGATCATGCGGTTGTGGAAGGCCTCCTTGAAGGGGCCGGCGCGGCGGGGGTGCTTCTCCTTCGGCTCGATGCGCTCGGACAGGAGCCGCCATGCCTCCTCCTCGCGCCGCAGGCGAACTACGCCGCCCGTTGCCGACGCGACATCGCAGGCCATCTCACTGCCGTCGAGCACAATCGTCAGACTTGAATCTCCCGCATCGTTGCGCAGAGAATCCGCGAGCATCCCGACATCAATGGCAAGTGTGCGGATGTTCTCCGTGGCGCCGGTGAGACGCCGCTTCCCGGGATCGAAGTCCACAACCACACTGCTGCGCACGAGCGACCTCATCTGCTGCTCGACAGTGATCCACTGCGATCGCGACGAGACGGAAGGATTGGCGGTGACGAACTCGATTCGCCGCACCTGTTGCGGCGCAGGACGAACGTGATGGCGGAAAAAGTCGAACATCGGCGGCCAGTCGAGACACGCGCTTCCCCACCAGTGCCCCGCCCCGGGACGCTCGTAGTAGGCGAAGTCGGCGTGATAGCCGCTCAGGTGCGCCCGCATCGTCTGCGCCTGTTCGACGGGCACGTTGTCATCGGCATCGCCGTGGAGGATGTAGATGCCCTGCTGGAGGAAGTTGCGCGAGAGCGCCAGCGTGTCGCTGGGCAGCGTGGCCCGGGCCATGATGCGGCCGACGGGATGTGCCTCGTCAAAATCGCTCGCGCCGGTGTAGGACCAGAAACTCACCCAGCCCGCGCTCGGTCCGATCGCGGCGAATCGATCGGGGTAGTGCGCCCCGATCTGCCATGTGCCGTGCCCGCCCATCGAGTGGCCGGTGAGGTAGATGCGATTCGGATCGGGGGCGTAGATTCGCGTGGCCTCAGCGAGCACCTCCATCGCATCCATGCGCCCCCAGTCTTCCCAGTCAAACCCGAAGGGGCGCCGGTTCGTCGGCGCCACGACATGCCCCCAATCTTTCGCGGCATACGAACCTGACTGGCCGGGTGCATCCACACCCGCGCCATGCAGTGAGAGGAAAAGCGCCTGGCCGTCGCCGGCCGTCGAACTCGGCCGCACGGTGAACTTCTGCACGCTGCCGTCGATGGCGCTGATGAAGGTGCGCGTGTGGTGGTCGCCTGAATCGCGCACGTTGAGTGTGAGCGTCATCTTGTCGTAGTCGATGCGAGGTGCGTCGAAGTCGCCGCCGTTGGTAAGGAAGACGGAGTAGTTGACCTTGTCGAGGCCGTCGAGCATCCCCGGAATCGGGAACTCGACGGCCACTTTGCGCAGGCTCAGGGGCGGGATGGGGCCGACGCGCGTCGTCGCCGCCTGGCCCGCTTCGGACCCGACCGTCACGGCGCCGAGCCACTCCCTGGGCGACGGATTGACGACGACGAGTCCGCCCATGACCGGACCGCTCTGATTCGCCCCCTCGCCCCGGAGCAGGTCAGGAAGCGTCGCGTCGCGCAGGTCGAAGAACGCTCCTGCCTTGCAAGGAGTCAACTTCGCTCGCATCCGGCCGCGCGCGACGTAGAACAGCAGTTCACTTTCCCCGGCCCGCAGCGAGACCGGCAGCGAAAGATTGCCGTACTCGTACGGATCGCCCGGCCGAAGTTGCCCGTTCACGTAGACGAGGCTGTGGCCGGCAGCGTCGAGGAGCATGATCGCATCGGCGTCGAGGCGCACGCTCCAGCAGACGTAGCCCCGATGGCCCAGCCAACCGTTCGCATCAACCGAGCGGGCGCTCCACGCGACCGCGACGCCGTCGGGCTTGAGGATGGAGGCGCCGACCGTCGGCCTGGTCCATTTCCCTTCGACAATCTGCTGCTCGATGGCGTCGGTGTGAATCGCGCTGCGCCGCGCTTCGCCGACGGGATCGATGACCAGCGCCTCGCGCATCTCGATCGACTCGATCGGCGCCTCCTGGGCCAGGCAGGGTCGGGCCAAAGCGTCGAGCGTGACGGCTGCGATCAGCCACATGACGAGAGACAAGGACATTGGCGCGATGAGCCGCATGAGGCCGATTCTCCGTGTCGAGGGACGCCGATCAATGGATCGATGACCGTAGCCCCGCTGCACGGCGTCGGCAGCGGGGGATCGATCACGGTGCGCGCGGCCTATGATTGCCCCACCAATGCGGGGTGTAGCTCAGTTTGGTAGAGCGCCTGGTTTGGGACCAGGAGGCCGCAGGTTCAAATCCTGTCACCCCGATTGAGCGACCGGAAGCCACCGCAAGGGCGGTGGCTTCCGGTACTTACGGACGGTTCAAACTTCGGCCAGTCGCCTCCCATGTTTGAACCGCCAGTTCATGGAGCGGACGGCGCACCCGCAGCACGCCGCGCGATGCCTGTTCGACGACATGCGTGTAGATCATCGTCGTTTCCAGGTGGGCGTGGCCCAAGAGTGTCTGAATCGTGCGGATGTCGTCGCCGTGCTCGAGCAGGTGCGTGGCGAAACTGTGCCGCAGGGCGTGGCTCGTGACACGCTTGGTCAATGCGGCGCGCCGAGCGGCCTGGCTGATCGCTTTCTGCACCGACGTCTCGTGGATGTGCCACCGTCCGCGTTGTCCGATGACCGGATGCCGGCTCAGCACCGTAGGCATCCGGCGCGGTCGCTTGGCCCGGACGGCGTTGAACTGCCCTGGATCGATCTCCAGCACCTGTTTGTAGAGGAACACGATGGCGTTGAGTGCCTGGTTCTGCGTCGCCGCCGCCACCTTGCGCTCGACCGCCAGGTGGGTCAGAAACGCTTCGATCTCCGCCGCGCCCATCTCGGCCGGATGACGCCACGCCTCCGGCCCGCGGTGGAATCGTGAATAGGCCATGATCCAGTGCTTGTACGCCTTCTCGGTACGCCGGGCGTAGTGCATTCGCCGCAACACGGCCGTGACTTGGTCGAGCAGCTTCATGGTGATAGGCAGAACAGCACGGTACCGAACAGAATGCAAACACTCGTTTGGGCAGGCCCAGCTCCGGCACCACCAGAAATGGACATAACGTACTGGTACTGCTTGGCTTGCGCATCGCCGCTTCGAACCTTCATGGCATATCGGCGATGGCCGCCGACCGGTCGCCGCGATCGTCACGGTCTGTGCTTTTCCATTGAGCACGGTGATTCTCCCGCTATACGGAATTCCGCATAGAATGGCTCACGGCCGGTGCTCAACGCAATTCCGTTCAATCAACTGTTAGCGCGACATTTGTCCTTGCTGAGATTGGGACCATGACCATGCGGACGCTTTCGTTCCTAGTCGCCGTATGCCTGCTGGCCGGCTGCGGAGCAGCCACTTCGCAGGGCTGGACGCTGGCTGATCTATTGCAGCCACCCAACCCCGGGGAGATCGCAGCTGTACAGTCAGAGTGGCGGGCGCGCGACCTGACGCCGACTGACGTGACGACTGTCGCAACGCACCGGGTGAATATCAGCGGTGCGGAGTTCGAGGCCAGCATTGTTTCCTACTCTCTTGCAGGGTTGCGGCAGTACGGGGCATTGTTTCTTCCCGCCCGCGCGGTCGGCGCCCTGCCGGTGATCCTTGATATCAGAGGGGTGGAGCCTGGCTATCCGGTACGGCGTCTCGACCAAGGTCCTTTTTCCGCAACCGTGCTCACATCGCCAGAGCATCAGCGATTTGCCTTCGCGGTCCCTTCCTTGCGTGGGCATGCCATTGAGCTGGCCGGCCAGACCTACACGTCTGAAGGCGACCGGCGGGACAGCTGGGATGGTGCGACTGATGATGCGATTGGCTTCCTGACCGTCGTTCTATCCCTCGACGAACCCGTCGATCGGGACCGTCTCGGGGTGTTTGGTGCCAGTCGTGGCGGTTCGGTCGCGTTGCTGATGGCCGCACGCGATCCTCGGGTCAACGCGGCGGTTGCCTTCGCACCTGCGACAGACTGGTTCTCGCTGATGGGGCGACCCGGAGAGGATTGGCTTGAGGCGCTCCTCGCTGCCAAAGCACAGCAAGAGCGGGATGAGAATACGCGTGAAGCGCAGTTCCACGAGTGGTTTGTGGACGATCGACGGCAACTAGCGCTTTCTGAGGCGAGGCGGCGAATCATCGCCTCGTCTCCGCTGTACTTCCGGCCCATCGGCGCTGCCATCCAAGTACATCACGGAGTCGATGATCGATCTGTTCCTGTGCGCAACTCCCAGGCGCTGGAACAGCGATTCTTGGAAGCGGGTGCCTCAAACTGGCAGGTGTTGTTCCATTCCGGAGCCGGCCATGATCTGAGCGCGTCCGGCGCTCCAAACCGGGCAAGGCAGTTTCTGCTCAAGCACGTGAGCAGCAAATGATGATGAGTCAGTGGCGGCGCGCCAACATCAGCATGCAGCGGAGGGCGCTGCGCGCCGCCGCTGATGCTGGGCGATGGGCGGACGCGGTAGTTCGTATCTGGGTGCTGAAAGGAGCGACAGGATGATCGCGAGACGATTCTTTGTCGGCGGCCTGATCGTCACGTGCCTTTTCGCATTCGGTCATCTCGCTGGATTTCTTCAGGGAGCTCGCGCGGCGAGGCACGATCCGCGCATGGCCGATCTCACCAGAGCCATGCGAGAACACAAGACCCGTATGTTCGGCTTCGAAGCCTCCCTTCTCGACTTCCGGGAGTACTTCAGCCTCAATTTCTCAGTACTCCTGCTGCTCGCGGGGCTGCGCCCGCGCTTCGCTCCACCCGTGGCGACATTCGCGCGCCCCTCTCCGGGTGAAAGGCATCGCACGCTGCGCGTGGGAAACTCACATGGTGCCGATTCACGCCGGACGCGATGAGAGTGCCACAAACTTGGGCTTCACCCATGCGAATCCCATCAACGGCGCGTCTCCCGCGCCGCGCGCAACCTCAACGTCTGCACGATGGGACGATTCTCGAGCGAGTCGAGCACCTCGATGAATCGCGGCCGACGCCGATACTCCTCGCGCAGGCCTGCCACGCGCTCCCGCCACTCCTGCTCGCGGCCCTGCCGCTTGAGGATCGGTCGAATCTTCTGAAGACAGCAGCCAACGGCGTGGTAGGCGCCGGAGTCGGCCACCTTCAGATTGGCGAGGAGGCGATCCTCATAGATGGCCAGGGCGCGATCAGGATGCGCGTGTGCGACGGCCTCCGCCACGCGCTCCGCCATCTCGGAGTCCCATGGAATCCAACCTCCACGCGACCGCTTACTTGCAGTGCAGATTCGGTCGTACCAGTGCAGTGCCTCGTCCGGCGTTTTGTCCGCGATCGCCTTGTCGAGCAGCACATGATGATGAGGGTGGTTGGGAATCGGACCTCGTCGCAGCAGCAGGGCTATCTCATCGGGCGTCGGCAGGGGCCAGCGATGCGAAGCAGACTTCGCCTTTGAGCCGCTACGGCCAGGCGCCTCGCTCAGCGGGCACCGGCCCGTGGCGAGGAACTCAAGGGCGGCGTCCCGCACCGGCGCCATGCAACCCGCCTTGCTCGCGGCCTCCACAAGCGATTCGAACGTCCCCAGGCTCGGGTCACTGAAGAAACCGTGCGCCGCGTGGGCGGCGACCGTCGGCCAATCGCGGCGCTGCCGGGCAAGTTCAAGCAGCCGCTTGGCCAGGTCAGACGCAATGCCGGGTAATTTCTCTGACGTTTTCTCGATGCCTTCGAGCGCCCAGCGCCGGGCGTCATCCGTTCGCCCGACTTCGATCAGATGCATGACCAGCCGAGAATAACTCCCGGTCGCCCGCGCCTCGCGCTCGTAGATGTCGAGCACCTGGTCGGATCGCCCGGCGCGGTCCAGGGCATCGCTGAGCCAACTGCTGAGCGAATCGCGCCGATAGTCGCGCAACGGGAGGGCGGCTGTGCCGCTCTCCGCCCCGGCGGCGTGTTGGCCGGGAGTGGGGCCGAGCCGCTTGGCCAGCGCATCGGCCACCTTCGACCAGTCAGCGGGCTTGCGATGGGCTTCGAGCGCCTCGTGGGTCGATTCGTCCAGAACTCCAAAGTCGTCCTGGAGGAGGGCGTCGATGACAAAGAGGATCTGCTCAGACGGCGCCATCGAAGACCGCTTCAGCGCCTTGAACACGATGCGCAGGCACTCGCCCAGCGCGACCGCGGTCTCTCCCTCATCGTGTGAATTCTCGACCTGTTCCATCCCGCGCGAGAGGAGCGTTCGCCCGAGTGAGACGACGTCGTCGGCGCGCCCGGCCTTGGCGAGTTGTTCGAGCAGGTGTTCGAGCCGGGTGTAATCCGGCAACTCGCCGGCGCCGCTCCAACTTTCCCGCCAAGGCACGATCGCCGTGACCACCTTGATCTCGCGCCGGGCGGCGGAGAGCAATTGCTGGACATCCCCGGTCTGTGCCGCGATCTCGTCGAGCATCGCCGTGCGCGCATCAGGCAGCCGGTTCGTCAGGGAGAGCACAATCTCGGTCAATTCCTCGACGCCCTTGCCGCGCAGATAGGCGCGGAGGCGCTCCTCGGATGCGGCGCCGCGATCCCCGCGCGGCCGCGACGCCCGCGAGCCGGTGCGAGCGGGGGAATCGCGCTCATCCTCGCCTTCATCAAGATCAACCAGGGCATCATCGTCGGCATCGCCCGCCAGGATCGCCCACCGCAGATCGTCGTCCGGGGCGCGCTCGACCTCATCACCCGTCGCGATCGATTCGAGCGCTGCTGCGACGGTCGCCACCGCGTGCTTGCAGGACTCGCCGACGGGACAGGTGCAGACGGATTGAATGGAGTTGGACGCCTTTCGCGCCTCCTTGCGCCGAACGGTGACGACGTAGGGGTAAGTGCCGATGACCGTCGCCAGAAGGCGGCCGTCGGCGGTGATCGCCAGATCGCGCACCCGGCCCTGTCGCTGGTAGGTGCGGCCGCGCTCGACGCTACGGGTTCCCGCCCACTTGGTGAGGTCGCTCCAACGCAGCGAGGTCCACTTCTCGATGGGCGAGGCCGCGCTCATGGTGCGCCCGGCGCTCCCTTCACAATCGGCTCGACGCCGTGCTCGGCGAGGAACTCGATGGCGCAGCGGTGCGCCCAGTTCTCCTCGAACTGATGCCAGGCGCGCAGGATGTCCGCATCGTGATCGATGTTGTGCTTCCACTGGCCGATGGAGCCGTGGTAGGCGTCGAACGCCTTGTCCCGCAGTGCCTGATCATCCGTCCAGTTCGAGCGAACGAACTTCCGCATCATCTCGTTGTGGTCGAGTGTGTCCATCTGGGGAATGGAGGCGTAGCGGTCGGGATCGGCCTGCACCGCCTCGCGACGGCGTGCGTTGGCATCCGGCTCTTTGTTGAGCGTGAGTGCGCAGTCCTCGTCCGATTCCCAGACGGTGACGATCTCGCCGGTCTGGATGTCAATGAAGGCATCCTGATCCCCTTCGATCTCTCCGAGGCCGAATTGCATGATCATTTCCAGTTCGGACTGAATCACCGGCAGTTGCCGCACGTGACGCCTCCTTTCTTTCCATCGCTCAGTCGAGCGCGTCGTACAAGGGTATGATCGCTCCCTGCTCGGCAACGGCGAATCCGTTTCCGCGCACTTCGCCGCTCGCCTTGCTGCCCGGATTGAGCAGCGGATTCGTGTGATTGAGGTGAATGAACCGCACCTTGGCGCGCTCGGCCGGCGGCAGGCTCGCCAGGCGCTTCATGGTTTCCCGCACCGATGGGTGCGGGATCTCGGACATGTCGCGGCCGCCGAGTTCATCGCCGCTGAAAAACGTTCCATCGAGCAAGGCCACATCGACGCGGGCGATCTCCTCTTCAATCGATCGATCCCATCGCTCCCACTTGTCGATATCGGGGATGTAGAGGACCCAGCGCGACGGGCCTTGAATCCGAAACCCGACCGTCTCGGAGAACTCATCGCGGTGAGGCACGAGCAGCGGCGTGATCGAGAGGCGCTCGTTGAGCGCGAGCAGTTGATCGGCGGCGATCGGGCGCAACTCGATGTTGCCCAACTCCACCAACTGGCGCCATGGTCCGTTGCGTTCGAGAAACGCCTTCATCCGCGGCATGGCATAGACCGGCACGCCGCTCGCCCCCGTCACCTCCCGGCCGAGATCCTGCAATCCCGTGTAGTGGCCGATGTGCGCGTGCGTGAGAAGGATGCCGTCGAGAAGCGGCTGCGATGCAATGCCGGCCGCGCCCGAGTCCGGCGGCGCGACTGCATCGAGCAGCGCCAGTTGCTCGCGAAAGTCCGGCGTGGCGTCGATGATCCAGCGCTGCCCGCTCAGCGGATCGACGATCGCCAGGCACGCAACGTGACGCCCCAGCGAAGGATCGGCTGCGACCGCCGCGCAGCACGCCCGCCGGCACGCCGTCTGCGGATAGCCCGCGTCCTGCGCGACGCCGAGAACGAGGATGAACGGCTCGCCCGGCAGCGCCGTCGCAGGGACGTGGTGCCTCCCCGGCGCACACGCGCTGAGCAGCGCGCCCAGTCCTGCGACGACGACCGTGCATGCGGTCCGCATCATGACGAAATGTTTGCAGGCCCATGTGGCACGGTCCACGATCGAACGCCCCCTCCCCGGCTACACGACGCCCAGCATCCCCGCCAGCCGCAGCACCGTCGCCCAGTTCCGGATGGTGCAGGTCGTTGCGAGCGTCGAGTCGAGATAGGCGCTCGTCAGTTTCGTTCGGCCTACCCCGCCGGGCAGATGAAGGTAGACCTCCGCGCCGCGCAGGGCGAACCGATCGCCGAGCGACCGATTGGGATCGAGTCGTGCGGTATCCTGCTTCTTCGGCGTCACTGCGAGAAAGCCGACGTGCAGCGTGGCGTGATCGATGCCCGGCGCCAGAAAGGGATTGTCGGCCGCGATGCTCGCCATCTGCCGCCGCGACCGCACGATGACGGCCGGCTCAAAACCGAAGCGCTCGCCGATGCGCCCGGGAATCAGCGTCGGCAGGTTCTTCGCCAGTGATTGAGAAGCGGAGAACACGACATTGCCGCTCTGGATGTACGTCGCCACATTGCTGCAACCAGCGCTCTCAAAGATCGCGGCCAGCGCCGCCATGGGCACGATCCGCTTGCCGCCGACGTTGATGCCGCGCAGCAGGGCAACGTGCGATGCCGACGCTCTTGCACTCGGTTTGGGATCGCGTGCGGCCATGATGAAGACAGAGTCTACGCGGGGCCGGCTCGCCGTATCGAGGCGCTCCTTCCCGGCACGGGAGTGCCGGGGCTTTGCCTTGATGCCTCGATCCCTTGATGTCTTGATGCCTCTGATGTTTTGATGCCTCGCCCTCACCGCAAAAACAACCTCACCCCCTTGCGGGGGTGAGGCCGTATCGATGCGACCTGGTCGCAAATGCGGTTCTGCTCGTATCTCAGATCATGGGATCTGAACGACGTTGCTCGGGGTGCATGGGCTGCCGTCGCGCACGACCATCTGGAGATACTTGCGGCACACCTGAGTCCCGACCGTGGCGCTGACCTGGCCGGAGCCGCTGGCGCCGGTGTTGCCGGTATAGACCAGTTGGATGCCGCTGCTGCTCAGGCCCAACTGGGTGCCGTTACAGGGGCCGCCGGGCACGACGAAGTTTCCGGTGCTGTTGGCCATGACGATGCCCATGGCGCTGCTGGGCGTGGCGTTGGTCCACGAGAAGGTCACGCGGCCGGGGCAGTCGCCGATGATGCGAACCGTCGGTCCGCCGCCGCCGCACCCCTGAACGCCGTAGAGTTTCAGGCAGATCTCGGGCGCGGCGAAGCGCTGATTGAAGTTGCCCCCCTGGATCGAGAACGACTGCATCAGGCTGCCGCCGTTGACAGTGTCAAAGAAGATCGCGCTGTGGTGGTCGCCGGTGGCACGGGCGCCGAAGTAGTACAGCGTGTTTGCCTGAAGGCAAACGGGGGTGACGTCCACCCGCACGAAGTGCGGATTCTGAGCGTCGGTTGGCAGGGAGAAGTCGCCGCCGGTCAACTCAGTGTTGATGTCCGGCGTGCCGGCGTTGTCGGGGAAGATCGAACCGCGGAACGTCCTGGGGCTTCCCGTGACGTACCAGCCGTCGGTCGCGATGGCGCAGAGATCGTAGTCGCTGGTGAGCATGAAGGGCTGATACACTTCCCAGCCCGACGTCGTACCGACGGTGCGGCCTGTGCCGAACGAGAACGCATTACCCGAGTCATAGAACGTCGCGTTGCAGCCCTGCGGCAGCACGATGGGGTCGGCTGAGAACTGTGTCTCGACCACCTTGGCGGTGCTGTAGGTCACATCTTGGGCGTACTCGGCCGGGGGACTCGCCAGAGCCGCGCCGGCAGCCACGCAAACGCCCCCCCCAACCCAAACAATTACCGAAACCATACGAGATTTCATGTCCCTGCTCCTTCTCTTTCACATGTTATTGATACCACGCAACTGGTCACGCTGGCCAGCCGACTCGTCTGTTATACCAGAAACGGTCGCCGTTGGCAAGGAGAATCCCGAAGTCGGGTGAAACTTGTCGGTTTTCTCCGCTCGCCGCAGGGCTCGTCCCCTTCGCCGGGTGGCCGGCATCGGTCGGCATGCTTGCGGTACCATACCAGACCATGACACACGACCAGTGGACCGCCGTCGATGAGTTCATCGCCCGCCGCCTGCACGAGAGGGATGAAGCCCTTGACGCCGCCCTCGCGGCCAGCGCGGAGGCGGGGCTGCCGGCGATCCAGGTCTCACCATGCCACGGCAAGATGCTTCACCTCCTCGCACGGGCGATGGGCGCCCGCCGAATCCTCGAAATCGGCACGCTGGGAGGCTACAGCACGATCTGGCTGGCGCGGGCGCTGCCGACGGGTGGGCGGCTCATCAGTTTGGAAGCCAATCCGAAGCACGCCGAGGTCGCCCGGGCGAACATCGCGCGAGCCGGACTTGCCGGGGCGGTCGAAGTGCGACTCGGGCGGGCGCTCGACACCCTGCCGCAACTCGCCGCCGAGCAGGCCGGGCCTTTCGATCTCTTCTTCATCGACGCCGACAAGGAGCACATCGCCGAGTACTTCGACTGGGCGATCCGCCTTGGCCGGCCGGGGAGCCTGATCCTCGTGGACAACGTGGTGCGGGAAGGGGCGGTGCTCGACGCGGAGAGCGCCGACACCGCCGTGCAGGGTGTGCGGCGATTCATCGAGCGACTCGGCCGCGACCAGCGCGTCAGCGCCACGGTCGTTCAGACCGTCGGCGTCAAGAAGTACGATGGATTTGCTCTTGCGGTCATCACAGCCGCGACAGCGCGTACTCCATGAGTTTCACGCGGCGATCCTCGTCGAGCGCGTCGTAGACCTGCCGCGCCAGGGCGGCGCGCTGGTCGGCGGTCGGCGACAGCCGCGTCTCCCGGATGAACTCGATGACGATCTCGCGCAGGTGCGCCCGCTGCTCATCGGTCGCCTCGGTGAGCGAGCAGATCGATTCGAGTTTGGACTGGTAGATGCGCAGGCTCGCCTGATACCCTTGCGCGATCTGGCGCTGGAAGATTCCGAACGCCAGGCGATTCTGCACCTCCGCGCGCTGCGCCTCGTCGGCGTCGGGTCTCTGGCGCAACTCCCATCCAATCCACGCGCTCCAGTATTCATCGACGAGGCGCGCGAGGTCGGCTCGCTCCGGCTCCGTCAGGACTGCACTGAGCGGCGTGATGAGTTGATCGCGCTCTCGTTGCGGATTGAAGATGCCGTACAACTGCCGGTAGATGATCTGCACCTTCTGGTTGTCGCCGGCCTTCTGCGCATCCGTGGCGTCCTTGAGCAGGTCGATCTCATCGATGAGCAGCGCGACGATCGCGTCGCGGTGCGCCTCGATGATGGGCCAGGTCTGCCGGCGACGCTCGGGGCCGAGGTGGAGCAGATCCAGCGCGACGATCTCCGGCAGCGTGTCGAGGCGGATCAACTCGCCGCGCGCGTTGAAGTGAACGAGCGATCGCATCGCGCTCTCGGGCAGCGTCGGCCCGCTCAAGTCGGCCGGCGGCGCGGCGGGCGAGACCATCTCCGGCGTCTCTTCAGCCGGTGGCTGCATTCCCTGTGCGGGCGCTGCGGGAGGCCGCATCGTCGGCGACTGCCCGGCGAGTAGGGCGGGAGTGGTCAGCATCAGCCGCACTGCGACGCAAATCATGATGGCTGGGGCGTGCTTCATGTGTTATGCTATTCGCGAGTGCGGGATCGGTGGCGGTCGATCCCCGCTGAAAACGGAGGCTCGACCGTGAGGTTGTTTCAGTTCTGGGGCGAGTTGGGCCCCTTGTGGCGATACGGTCTGCCCATCCTGCTCCTGGCCATCTCGACGGGGATCTGGCTCGCCGGATGGTTCTGGCCGTGGGGCTGGGCGGTCGGCGGCGTGATGCTCCTCTTCGCCGGTCCCTCCGACTCGCAGAAGAAGGGGTACCGGTTCTGACCTCCCCGTGCATCGTTGAGTGGAGGATCGTCTCATGCGCAAGGTCATCTTCGGCGTCGCCAACAGTCTCGACAACTTCATCGCCGGTCCGAAACACGAGGTGGACTGGCTGCTGTGGAGCGACGACGCTGCGGTGATCATGAAGGAGCTCTGGAGCACCTTCGACACGATCGTCTGGGGACGCAAGACCTACGACGTGGCGCGAAAGAGCGGCGGAGGCGGCGGCAACTACGGCCTCAAGGGCTACGTCTTCTCACGCACACTTCGCCCCGAGGACCACGACGACGTCGAGATCATCAGCGAAGACCCCGGCGCATTCGTGAAGAAACTGAAGCGCCGCAAGGGCAAGGACATCTGCGTGATGGGCGGGGGCGAACTGGCGGCCACGCTCCTCGAAGCCGGCGCCATCGACGAGATCGGCCTGAACATCCATCCCATCCTCCTCGGCTCGGGCATCCCGCTCTTTCACCCGATGAAGCGGGCGGTGAAACTCCAACTGCTCGAATGCCGCACGATCCAGCACGGGTGCGTGTACGTGCGGTATGGGGTGAAGAAGTAGGCGGAATCGGAACGCCGTCAATGGCCTACGCTGTTGGGCGGCAACATGAGTCTTCCCGCGGCAGGAATCGACGATGCGATTTGTGCTCTGGTGGATGTCGGTGAGCGGTTGGGTGCGCTGGCCTGTAGGAGCGGTGCTGTTACTTTCAGCAATGACCGTGTTCGTATTTGCGCGGGATCTGTTCTGGCTCGCCGCGATTCTGTGGGTCGTGGGCTTCATCCTCGTCACGATGCGGTTTCGTCGGCCGTTTGTTTCAGCGGAGTCTTCGGGGCTGATTCGGGCGTGGCGTGAAATCTACGTTGCGGGCGCACACCTCAATTGGTGGCGTCGTCGGCCCGAGCGAGCTCTCGCAAGAATCGAGCGACTGCATACGCTTGAGTGTCCGGATGCCGAGTACGAAGACCTCCATGGCACCCTCATGAACATGATCTTCGCCGTGACCGGCGATTGCTACGGCTACATGAATCGACCCATTGAGGCCGTGGCGTGGTATCGACGGGCGGCCGAGTATCGCAAGTCCGGCGGGTTCGCACACATGTACGCGGATCTCGTTCTGCGCCACAATCTCGTTGACGACTACGCGCTGGCGCTCGAGTGCATGGAGCAGACTCTCGCCGAAAAGCCTCAGGTGGGCTTCGTGACTCAAATGCTCGCCCATATAGCATCCGGATGGTGGCTGCACCCCGGAGGATGGCGCTTCCGCTTCATCGAGCGGCAGTTGCCGGTGCGCCTGCGCGAGCGCCTGCACGACGCCGCAGCATTCGATGCGGGCAAACAGACGTGATCTGGCGCATCGGCCAGTTTCCGGAATTGGAGCATCTCGATGCGCGCGGGCGGGCGGCGGTGCTTGGGCACGTGCGGTGGTGGGTTTATCCCGTCATGGTGCTGCGATCCGCGGTGGCAGGTTTCCTCGCGTTCGTCGTCGCCGCGTGGGGGATGCTCTGCGCGCTCGATGTTGGTCCGGATGCATGGATCGCGATGACCGGCGGCCTTGCTGCGTTCGTCGCGGCGTATCTCATGCAGGTGAACCGCATTCGCCGTGAAATGCGACTGGAAATCCGGCGTCTCGTGGCGCAGGGACCGACGCCGCTCTGCCTCGCCTGCGGCTACGACCTGCGCGGCTCGCCCGGACCGCGATGCCCCGAGTGCGGCGAAGCGATCCTCGGTCAATCCTACTCGGTCGAGACTCGGCGTTGAGGGGAGAGCATCCTGACGAGCGTGCGATGCGGCGCGTATGATTCCGGCATGAGCACCGTTGATCTTCGCCGCCAAATCAAGAAGGCCGTAGACCGCGTTCCCGCGAGGCGCCTCGAATCGCTCGCAGAGTTTGTGGAGTTTCTCAGTCGCCCGGCCATGAAGGATCGATTGTCCGCCGCCGAGAAGGCCATCGGTGCCGGAAAGGGAACGAACTGGCGCGAGGTTCGTTCAGATGTATGAAGTCATCCTGTCGCCCGAGGCGACGGATCTCTACGCCCGCGCCGACCGCCCGCTGGCGAGGAAGATCGCCCGGTGCTTCGCTCAGCTCGAGCGGCAGCCGCGCCGTCATAACAACATCAAACGGTTGACCGGGGCATTTGCAGGTCACTTCCGTTATCGGCTTGGTGACTGGCGCGTCATCTACAGCGTTGACGATGCGGGACAACGTGTGAGTGTCCTGGTGATTGCTCATCGAAGCGAGGTCTACCTGGACTAGATTCAATAGTCCCTTGGCCCGCGCGCCGTCGTCCCGCCGCCGCTCAGAGCCATGATCGTCCTTTCGGCCTCCA
>Ga0326597_10000925_pt1 | contig 49550 bp, 48 predicted proteins | sample RVTome_12_FD_203789 | JGI IMG/M metagenome (GOLD analysis project Ga0326597, IMG submission 203789) | Soil microbial communities from uranium-contaminated site in the Upper Colorado River Basin, Wyoming, United States - RVT100D185 | ecosystem: Environmental > Terrestrial > Soil > Contaminated >... | reverse complement strand
ACCGGCAAAGCGGCGGAAGAGGCGTTGGGTCGGGCCGGCATCCACGTGAACAAGAACACGGTTCCGGGGGAGCAGCGGTCGCCATTCGTGACTTCGGGAATCCGGATTGGCACAGCGGCCCTCACGACGCGCGGCATGGGGGTCGAGGAGATGCGCGAGGTGGCGGACGCCATCGATCGTGTGCTGCAGGCGCCGGATGCGGAGGGGGTGATTGCGGCCGTGGGGCGGCGGGTGCGCGAACTGGCGGAAGGGTTTCCGTTGTATCGCGAGGTCGGGGAGATCGCGGCCCAGTAGGGGAGGGAAGGATGTCGGGTCTTGCTGTGCCGGGGGTCGCGCTCCACTTTCCAGTCGTGTTCGACATGCACCTCGCCGACGAATTTGTGGCGCGCATACGTGCGGTCGACGGCCGCTACCACGAACGGGCATACCTGTTCGTGTTGGCATCGCTCGAGCAGTGCCAGCGGCGCCGGCGGGAACGGGGGCATATCCGCGGACGCGAACTGGCCGAGGCCTGCCGTGACGTGGCCCTGGAACAGTTCGGCCTCGCGGCGCGGCTGGTGTTGCAGCATTGGGGAATCGACTCGACGGAGGCGATCGGCCGGATCGTGTATGTGCTGATCGAGGTGGGGCTGCTGGTGCGGCATCCGGACGACCGGATTGAGGATTTCGAGGGCGTGTACGATTTTGGGCGGACGTTCGACGTGGAGTATCCGTGGGCCGGCGTCGCGCGAACGCAGACGGTGTAGAGCGCAATCGCGATTGGCGGTGCAGTCCGATTGGACACCGGTCCGACCTCCTGAATCGGGCCCGGCCTGCAGCAGCCGATTGCCTCAGCATGGGAAGGGAGGAGCCGTATGGCGGAAGATCTCCAGTGGCCGGGATGCCTCAAGTGTGAAAAGGGATTGCTCATCCCGTTGTCGGACTACGGGCGTGACGGCGCTTCGATCCGCTACAAAGCCTGGGCCTGCTCGAACCCGGAGTGCGGGTTCAACCTGCGAATCGACAACGGCGAGATCTCGATGGGCCGGGCGATCGGGCAGAGCTTCAAGTAGACGCGAGGCGGCGGGCGTTGGGCGTGAGGCCGCTATCGCCCAGCGTCTGATGCCCAACGGCTAACGTTCAACGTCCGTTGTTCACCGTTCCCCCCGTACCGGTCCTCGACGCGGCGCAGGCGGCTGCCTGGGACGCGCGTGCGATGTCCGAATCCAACATCCCGAGCCGAGTTCTCATGGATGCTGCGGGTCGGGCCGTTGCCCAGGTCATGACGCATCTGCTGGGCGGCCATGTCCGCCGCGGCGTGTTGGTGGCGGCGGGCCCGGGAAACAACGGCGGTGACGGGTGGGTGGTGGCGCGCGCGCTGGCGGCCGCGGGGGCTCGCGTGGCCGTGGCCGAAATCGCGCGCGACCGCTCGCCCGACTGCGAGGCTAATCGCGATTTGGCGGTGGCCACAGGGGTGGAGTCGCTGGACCTCGGGGCTTCGTGGCCGGCCGCCGGCGTCGTGGTGGATGCGGTGCTGGGGACCGGGGCCATGGGCGCGCCGCGGGGCGACATCGCGGAGCTGGCTGCGCGGGTCGCCGCGCACGCGGGGCCGGTGGTGGCTGTCGATGGTCCCACGGGACTGGATCTCTCCACGGGCGAGGCTCACGGACCCGTGCGCGCCGCTCTCACCGTGACGTTCGGCGGCCCGCGCCGGGGCCATTTGCTTGCCCGCGAGTGGTGTGGGCGATTGGTCGTGGCGGACATCGGCTTCCCCACCGCCGATCCAGCGTGGCCCGCGCTCATCACCGATCGGATTGCGAAGCGGCTCCTACCCGCGTTGCACCCCGACATGCACAAAGGCTCGCGCGGTCGCGTGCTCGTGATCGGTGGGGACGACGGCATGGCGGGCGCGGCGCTGCACGCCTGCTCGGCTGCCTTCGGTGCGGGAGTGGGGCTGGTCAAGGTGGCAGCCCGACCGGCCAGCGTGGAGGCCGCGCAGGCCCAACTGCCGGATGCGCTTTCGGTCACGACCGCGCTCGACGCAACGCTCGAACCCGCGCTCGTCGAGTCGATTGCCTGGGCCGATGCCGTCGTGTTGGGGCCCGGGTTGGGGCGCCAGGTCGAACGGGCGGCCTTCGTTCGCCAGGTGCTCGAGCGGTCGAGCGTGCCCGTCGTGCTCGATGCCGATGCGCTGCACGCCGGCGCCGAGCAGATCCTGAGCGGGTCGGCGCCGCGGGTGTTCACTCCACATATAGGAGAATTCCAATCGGCGTTCCCCGAGGTCGCACGTGCCGCGGGGGGTGACCGGTTTGCGGCGGCCGAAGGCGCCGCCGCACGCGTGGGGCACGGTGCGGCGGTCCTGTTGAAGGGTGTTCCGACCGTGATTGCGCGGGAGGGCCACCCGCTCTGGGTCGTGGCCGCGGGCAACCCTGGGCTCGCGACCGGCGGAAGCGGTGATCTCCTCGCGGGCTTCGTGGCCGCCTACCTGGCGCGTGGGCTGGCGTTGCACGACGCAGCCGCGCTCGGCGCGTGGACCCTCGGGCGCGCGGCCGAGATCGCGGCGAGTCACCATACGGCCCGCGCCACCCGCCCGGCTGACGTCCTCGCATCGCTGCCGGAGTTGTGGCGCGCGCTCGCGGAACCCCCGTCCATCGATCCGCCGGTGCTGGTCGATCTCCTCCCGCCCGCGCTCGTGTGAGGCTGGGCGTGCGGCAACGCCGGTGCCTCCCGGTATCCTCGAGACGTCGCGCCGGTCCGCCATTGGGGCGCACCCGTTCGTGACGCACACTCCGCTCGGACCGGGACGCGAGTTCGACGCCATTCGGCGGTTTTGGTCAACGCTCGGCGACCGCGCGGCGGGGGGCGGTGACGACTGCGCGTTCATCGAGTTGGATGGAACGACGCTGGCCGTCTCCTGTGACCTGAGCATCGAGGGGACCCATTTCCGCCTCGGGTGGCTCAAGGCGCACGAGATCGGGTGGCGCGCGTGTGCGGCGTCGCTGTCGGACTTGGCGGCGGTGGCCGCGACACCGGTGGGTATCCTCGCCGCTGTCGGGCTGCCGCGGGAGATGCCGGCGTCGCTCGCCGTCGACCTGATGGACGGCGTGGCCGAGGCGGCGCACGCCGCCGGGTGCGGCGTCGTCGGTGGCGATCTGGTGCGCAGTGACGCGATCACGATCGATGTGGTGAGTCTGGGGCGCGGCGACCATCTGGTCCGTCGGGTTGGTGCGCAGCCGGGCGACACGCTCTGGATCACCGGCGCGCTGGGCGGTCCCGCCGCGGCGCTCGCGGCATGGGAGGAGGGGCAGGAGCCGGAGGAGACGGCCCGGGCCCGCTTTGCGCGCCCCGAGCCGCGCATCGCCGCTGCCCAGTGGCTGGCCGCCCGGGGCGCGCGGGCGATGATCGATGTGAGCGACGGATTGCTCGCCGACGCCGCGCATCTGGCCGCGGCGTCCGGTGTCCGGTGCGCGGTGGAGCGGGAGCGCGTGCCGGTCCACCCGGCGGCGACGGCGGATCAGGCAATCGTGGGCGGCGAGGAATACGAGTTGCTCGTCGCGTTGCCCGCGTCGGTCACGGGTGACGTGGGCACGCGGTTCGCCGAAGCGCACGGGTTCCCGTTGACGCGCGTGGGCGCCGTCGACGCCGGCGACGGTGTCGTGTTGCGGGAGCACGGTGCGGCGGTTGCGCCGCCGGTGGGGTTTGGGCATTTCGATTGACGGAACGACGGGAACGACGGGAACGACGGGAGGCATTGATTTCACACCGCGCAACGAAGGGGCGTCGCGCACTGATGCGGGCGCTGCTGTATCCGCCGGCCCTGTTTGTGCTGACGATGTTCTACGGATTGCGGGTGATTCTCGCGGCCCTGGTGTTTCGCATTCCGAATCGACCCGGCGGCGTGTACGATCGTGCGGCGCGGGATTGGTCCAAGGCGCAGCTGCGCGTTGCGGGAGTGCGGGTAGAGACGGCGGGGCTCGAGCGCGTCCCGCGCCATGCGCCGGTCGTGTACGTGTCCAATCATCAGTCGTGGTTCGACATTCTGTCGCTCGCGGCGACGATTCAGGGCCGGGTGCGGTTCGTCTCGAAGATCGAGCTCCTCAAGGTGCCCGTGTTGGGCGCGGCGATGTACCGAGCCGGCCACATCTTTCTGGATCGCCAGAATCGCTCCAAGGCGTTCGGGGCGTACGAGAGCGCGGCCGAGGTGATCCGGGCCGGCATGAGTGCCGTGGTGTTCGCCGAAGGCACGCGCAGCCGCACGGGGGAGTTGCTCCCGTTCAAGAAGGGACCGTTCGTGCTGGCGATCGCCGCCGGTGTCCCGGTCATTCCGGTGTACTGCGGAGGTACCTTTCACATCCTGCCCAAGGGGAGCGTGTTCATTCGTCCGCGACCCGTGCGGCTGTATTTTGGGGAACCGATCCCCACGGCGGGCTTGAGCTACGACCAGCGCGAAGCCGTGCTGCGGCAAGCGCGGCAGGTGATCGAGCAGTTCAAGCGTGACGCCGCCCCTCTTGATGCTGAGTGACGAGTGCTATGACGACGATTATCGACGTATCGGCGCGCGAGATTCTCGATTCCCGGGGCAACCCCACGATCGAGGCCGACGTGCGACTGGCGAGCGGGGCGTTTGGGCGGGCGGCCGTGCCGAGCGGCGCATCCACCGGTGAGCACGAGGCGGTGGAACTGCGGGACGGCGATCCTGAGCGCTACGGTGGGAAAGGGGTGCGCGAGGCGGTGCAGCACGTCAACGAGTTGATCGGTCCGCGGCTGGAGGGGCTGAGTGCGCTCGACCAGATGACCATCGACATGGAAATGCTCGAACTGGACGGCACGCCGAACAAGAGTCACCTCGGGGCCAACGCCATGCTGGCCGTGTCCATGGCGGTGGCGCGCGCGGCGGCTGACGACCGCGGCTTGCCGTTGTATCGCTACCTCGGCACGCCGCTCTCGAGCGTGCTGCCGATTCCCATGATGAACATCCTGAATGGCGGGGCGCACGCGTCTAACAACGTGGACGCGCAGGAGTTCATGGTGGTGCCCATCGGGACCGATGAGTTTCCTGAGGCGCTGCGCATGGGCGTGGAGGTGTTCCACGCGTTGAAGAAGGTGCTGAGCAAGGAGGGCCTCTCGACGGCCGTGGGCGACGAGGGCGGATTTGCGCCGATGCTGCCCACCAACGAGGCGGCCTTGGACCGCGTGGTACAGGCGATCGAGGCGGCGGGATACAAGCCCGGCGAGGACGTGGCCATCGCCGTGGATGTGGCGGCGAACGAGTTGTACCAGGACGGCGCGTATGTCTTCAAGAAGGGTGACGGGTCGCGGCGCACGGCGGCAGAGATGGTGGACCTCTATGCCGGATGGCTGGACACGTATCCGATCGTGTCCTTGGAGGATGGCTTGGCTGAGGACGATTGGGAGGGGTGGGCCACACTGACCGAGCGGTTGGGTGCGCGGGTGCAGCTCGTCGGTGACGATCTGTTCGTCACCAACTCCGAGCGGCTGGTGCGGGGCATCGAGGAGGACATCGCCAACGCCATTCTCATCAAGGTCAATCAGATTGGGACGCTCACCGAGACGCTACAGTGCATCGAGCTGGCGCGGGGGAGCGGCTACGGCACCGTCATCTCGCATCGGTCAGGCGAGACCGAGGACACGTTCATCGCCGATCTCGCCGTGGCCACCGGGGCGGGGCAGATCAAGACGGGCAGCGCCTCGCGCACCGATCGTGTCGCCAAGTACAACCAACTGCTGCGGATCGCCGAGGAGCTCGAGGACGTCGCCGTCTACCCCGGCCGCGACTTGTACGGTTTGTGAGCAAGCGCGGGGTGGTGTTGGCGCTCGTGGTGGGGGTCGGAGTGTACTTCGGCCTCATGGGCGGCTGGTTCAGCTCGCTCGACTGGTGGACCGTGCGCAAGCAGATCCGCGAGGAACGGGCTGCGATCGAGCGGCTGCGTGCCGAGATCGACAGCCTGCGGGCGTGGGGCGCGCTCATCGAGCGGGATTCGGCGACGATCGAGCGCGTGGCGCGCGAGACGTATGGCATGCTGCGGGATGGCGAGATCCTCTACCGCGTGGAGCCGGCCGAGCGGTGAGGTTGGGTTGGGAGGGCTGGAGCGCGGACCACTGTCTTGGTATCCTACGTGCCCGAGCCAGGGCCGGGCGAGCTTTCCCGCTCTTCGCCTCATGCCTGCGGTTCACGGCGGAGTAGCTCAGCTGGTTAGAGCAGCGGAATCATAATCCGCGTGTCGGGGGTTCGAGTCCCTCCTCCGCTATTCGCATAACTTGTTGGATCTGAAGGTGTTGTCGAGTGATCGGCGACCCCTCTGTTGTTCGATGATGGCTCGACTATGCCTAAACTATGCCTATCCGCTTCCGCGAGAGCGGCGAGTTTTCGTACTCCGGCGTTTAGGTCGGTGGACGCGACAACGGCATATCGTTGAAAGACGTTCTCCGTCTTGTGACCAATTAGGCGCATGGCGATGCTCCTCGGAATGCCCGCCCGTTCCATTCGTCGGGCGGCGCTCCGGCGCAGATCATGGGGCACCTTGGGCTTTCCGTCCGCTCCGATTGCTCCGACTCGCTTGCATGCCCGAATCCAGGACCGTCGATAGTACCTGATCGGATTCCCCTGACGATGGAAAACCCAGGCAATCTCTTTTCCCAGACGACGCTCCACTTCGTCAGTGTATTGCCGCTGTGCTACAAGGACGTCTCTCAGGTCTGGGAGCTCAGAGAACGGGAATTCGCGGGGATCATCGTTCTTCGTAGAGCCCCGCCTTAGTCTTACGACGCCGTTCTCCCAATCAACATCCTGCCATCTGATGCTGGCGGTCTCGGACGAGCGCCAACCTGTGTGAAACCTGAAGCCAATGAACCCACGAAGATGGGTCGGAAGCTCCACCATCAGACCGGCGAACTCGCCATCAGTCATGAACTCTTCCCTGGCGTTGTTGACCTTGATTCGGGGGAACGCTGGCATTACTTCGAGCTTTCCGTCTTCCTGGGCCAGCGCGAGCATTCGCTGCAGGATAGCCATTTCATAGCGGACCGTGGCTGGTGATGCGTCTTGCTTGATTCGCAGATTCCGGTACTCAGTAATGCCACGACTCGTGATTTGAGCAGCTTCCTGCTTTCCAAATAGTGGTTCCAAGTGCGCAACCGCCTGCATTACGCGCTTCCAACTCTTTCGACCGTTGGCGTCGTAGTCAGACTTGAGGTCATCGACCATTGCTTGGAATGTGAGTGCTTGTGATGGACCCGGTCGCTCATTGAGCCAGGTAGCACGCATCCGTTCAGCTGCCTTCTTCGTCTTTTCTCCGGTGCTGCGCCTTCGGCGTCGCCCTGAGCGATCTACATAATCCGCGTACCAATACGGACTGCCATTCTGCCTGTAAAGGCCACCCCGCTTTCTTCTGTTTTCTGACATCTATCTCTCCTTTCGACCATGTATGGGTGTGGTCAAGTCACCATTGTTCGAAATCATGAGCCACGCTTGATCCATTCATCGAGGCCGTGCTCTGAAAAACGCAGTTTCTTACCGACGCGCCTTGTGAACGCCCACTCGTGATGATGATCGTATACGTACCGAGGCTCGACGCCCATCCGCTTCGCAACAGTGGGCACGTCCAGTAGCCGATCCTCTGTTCGCGGTGGCCTGGCCCCTTCCAGAGTTACTTGCCGCAAGTCAACCGCTATTGTGCGCAGTACGTCGGCGATCTTAGCAGTTGCGCCCATGGCCTCATGGCGACTTGCTTCATTCTCCAGTCCTTTCAGGAACATGTCCAGGGTCATTGGACCCGCCCTTCTTGGCGCGCCCGAATGAACTCGTTCACGTCATCAGTTCTGTAACGGAGCGTTCGCGGCGATAGCCTTACCGCCGGAATCGGCAGTTCGTAGATCCGTTTTCGGTCTACGTGGAGGATCTCGGCCACTTCGTCTGCAGTCAGTAGTACTGCGTTCTTACCAACTAAAAGGTCAAGTTCGTCTCTCCTATCGTTGAGATTGGTTTCTAACATTTTCGTGCTCTTTCTCCCAGATCTTCTGGGTCAGCTAACTACAAATGCAATCCCTTTCTTCTTGAGTTCCGTGATTGCGAAATACAGCGAATTATGGTGCTGCTATGCGTTCCAAGTACTTCTCGGTCCTGCGTCAGTCTCTACCCCCACATAAGTCAGTTTGAGTCAGGCAAAAAAGTACCAAGCGAATATCGACGCACACACAAAGAATCGACTAATGCGACGCCCGATTCTATATCGCCACCCGCAAGTTCAGGCGTTGAAAACAGCTCGGCCGAGCCGATACCCATTACTTGTCAGAATGGGTCAGAATGGGTCAGTTCCGATTGGCTTGCCATCAGGACCCCACAACGTCGGGCTGACATCGATCTCGGCATCACCAATCGCGACGAACTTGGTCATATAGTGCGTGGCGCCTCTGGATGGGTTGTAGACCTCTACCAGCGACCGGTCATAATATCGGCCGTGTAGCCCCGGATTCGACCATGCGGCTTCCAGCTCGGACGGTTGCAAGCTCGCCGTTCGCTGCAATAACGCATGTATGTGTAGCGCGCCGCTGAGATGTTTTTCGTACACAGCGCACCAGCCGATCTTGCATTGAGTTCGTTGTTGAATGCGGCTGACGGACTTGGAAAAACCCTCCTTCGCATGTTCAAACAAATACCGTGGACGTCGGTACTCGAAGGTGCCAAAATGGTCCCAAGGCAACGTCGAGAGCCAATTTCCATAACCCTCTCTTGCGCTCATTGCCAGATCTAACCGCAGTTGCTCTTCCCTGTCTTCAAATACCGATATACCCCTCCTCGGTGTCAGTCCTGATGTCACTGTTCTTACCCTCTCGATTCTCTAATAACCTGCCATCACTGCCATAATCTCCTTCCGTTAGGTATAAACTGGACGGATTTGTGCTACATGCGACTCGTCTCTTGGACAAGTCACAGCCCTGACTTTCAACTGAAGTGTCCGCTCTTGAGCGTGTAGGTCGTCGGTGGACGTGATTCTACTGCTTATCGCCGTATTACTGGTATTGCGGTTCACTATTTTTAGAATGACCAGCCGTCCCGCATGTAACTAAGTTCCCTTCAACGGACCAAATATCCCAAACCGAGCTTGCCAGGCGCCCCCAAGGCCAATACTGGTCGTTTTCGAGCTGGAACAACGGGCAAATTGGACTCACTTCTAAAAGAATGGCTGGCGCTGGCTGGTCGATCACGCCAGGGTGCTAGTAAGTCCCCTCCAACGGCCCAGAAGTATCAAATGCGAGTGGCCAGGCAGATCGGGCTTATCTAGGAAACCGCATTCGCAGAGACGCCGCGTGAGGCAAGTGCCGCCGTGGATATGCCCTATTCGACGTAGAATGGCACCATGAGCCGTTCCAAATGGAGAAGCACACTCCGATACCTCCGTTGTCCGGACGACGGCTTCTGAGAGCGGTTTTCGGCCGTTTGTCCTGACGCACGCTTGGAATCGACGGTCAGCGGTTATTTCCAACTAACCACGAGAACAGCGCGACGCCGTGAGCGCCGATTCGCTTTCGCATGCACCTTCTATATTTGATCTGAAGCCTTGGGCTGGGACTGCGGGAAGGGTCGTTTACCTCAAATGACCGCCTCTACATCCTCCTGGGGTTTCAGGTCCAAGTGTCGGGCCGAGCGAATTCTCAGTCCTTCTCTAATATAATCAAAATCGACCCAGAAGTCAAGAGCTAAGCCTATATTAAATAATGATTTACAACAAATATCCCTTGCCTGGCCCCGGCACGGCCCTACCTTTGGTTGCAACAACGCGGTTCAGGAGTGCGCTTGGCGAGACTCGGCTGGCGGGCCGGCCAGGCAGCTGATGCGCAGAGTCGTTGGGCCACCAGGCATCGCGTGGAGTGGACAATGAAGCGTGGCGGCTCGATCCTCACCCCGCTTGAGATTCGGGCGCGGCTTGCCGAACTCCAGATGCTCGGTTACCCGGCCGATGGCATCAGGGGATTCGCCGAAGGCCTGATGAGTTTCTGCAGCGGCGAGGCTGCCGAGCTCGCCCTTGCAGAGCTCGTCGCTCGCATTCCAGCAGACGACATCCTTGAGATGGCAAAGACCCAGGTACGCTTTCCTCGTCCAAGCGCACACGCACCGGACTATCTCTCAGCTCCACAGTGGCTGGCCATTGATCTGGCCGCCCTTGGCTTTCTTGTTGAGGAGGGAGAGGAATGGCTCGTGGCGTTGCCGGACGGCACCAGCGTGAACGCCTGGCTTGGAGAGTCCACGTGTGACGGCAAGACGATACAGCTGTGTCGCTTGGGAGTCCTCGCCATTGGACTGAGCGAAATGCGGAGGCCACGCGGCGATGAGGCACCGCCGTTCTGAAGGCATTGAGGTCGCTGGGGCCCCACCACGGGATCGCCGCAGTCGGGCTCCGATCCGAGGCGTTCGGCTCACTCGCATCGCAGGTCGGGGTCGAACGATCTGACGGCCGCATCAGCTTACACACCCGGACGGACGTGTCCAACACTCCCTCACCCCGGGGCAGTGTTCTGATGGTTGACGGATAGGCTATGAAGCTCTAAGTTATTGTCCCATAGGCGCTGATGTAGAACTAGCTTCGTGTTTTTCTGCCTCGAATGATGGGGAAAAACACGAAGCGCTGCTAATGGGAGTCGGGTTGTCATGTCTGCCGTACCAAGAGTCTACAGGGAGCCGTTGGACATTGAGGTTCGGTTGCACGAGCTGGGGCTTCGCCTAGACGTCGTGCAGGACGTTCGCCTCTCCGGGCGGGTTGGCTGGGCGACTTGTACAGAGAACGATCCACCCGGGCACGCGGGAATGCATCGCTACGCGGTGATGACTCGTGAGCTTCGAAACATCCTGATGCCAGAAGGCTGGCTCAAGACCGACATTTCGAATCACTCCATGATCCTCAGCCCGGACAGGAGTGTTGCCATCGTTGTGGCTTCGGGAAACGAGCTTACGGGGAGCGGTGATGAGCAGCACAGCCCAAGCACGAAGTATCCTAAGGGCCCGCTCACCGCCGCGGCGGTTGATCAGAACCGCCAACAGCTCGATTTGTTTCCGGAGATGCTCCCGATCGGTCCGACGGAAGAGACGTTGACCTGGGTCCTGTTGGTCAGATACGGCGCGGAGGGGGATCGGGCCGAGCTCTCCCTCCCGAGCAGGATTGATGATGATGGCTGGATAAGCGATTGGAGGGAACGCATCATACTGCCGGTGATTGCATGGGATGGTGGGGGAGCTGGTGCCCGTCGGCGCGTTCCGGAGCCGCTGCCAGACTTCGATATTGACGTGATTCGCCGGACGAGCTAGCTGGCATCGTTCGCGGGGAGAGTATGGCCTTCAATCCGACTCGGTTGGAAGTCGCTAGAAAGCGGAGGGGGTATACCAAGCGAAGACTTGCGAGCCTCGCGAGCATCAGCGACCGTCGCATTACGGCGTATGAACGCGGTGAAGCCACTCCGCCGCTGGAGACGCTGCAGAAGCTAGCGAAGGTCTTGCGTTTCCCGCTTCTGTTTTTCGAGCGGCCAGACCTCCCCGAGATTCCCGAAGGCGCCGCGACGTGGCGCTCGCTGTCACGGATGACCGCCAGCCAGCGTGACCGCGCGCTTGCGGGCGGTCGCCTAGCCTTGGAGTTCAACGATTGGATCGAAGCCCGGTTTGTGCTTCCCGAACCGGCTCTCCCAGACATGCGGCACGAGAAGGACCCGGAGGTGGCAGCAAGCGCGTTGCGGGTGCATTGGGGACTCGCCGACAAGCCTATCGGGAACGTCGTCAGGATGCTTGAGGCAATGGGTGTCCGGGTATTCTCTCTGGCGGAAGACTGCCAGGAGGTAGATGCGTTCTCGTTCTGGCGCGACGGCAAACCATTCGTGTTCTTGAACACAATGAAGTCAGCTGAGCGCAGTCGTTTCGATGCCGCGCATGAGTTGGCACACTTGGTGATGCATCGACATGGCCGTCCAGACAGACGAGAGGTCGAGAAGGAGGCTGACCGATTCGCTGGCGCATTCTTGATGCCCCGATCAAGCCTTCTTGCGTTCGCGCCGCGGGGAGCAACACTCGGGGACTTAATAGACGCGAAGCGTCATTGGCGTGTTGCCGTCTCAGCACTGGCGTATCGGATGCATGAGGTTCGGTTGCTCAGTGAGTGGCATTATCGGACGCTCGTGATTGCCATACAGCAAGCGGGCTATCGATCATCCGAGCCCGAAGGATGCGCGAGGGAGATGTCGGGTGTGTTCGAGAAGATGTTCCGCTCGCTTCGGGACGAGGAGGTCAGCAAGCGAGATCTAGCAGCAGAACTTGGATGGCCCTTGCCCGAACTGAGAGCACTAATCTTCCAGCTGGTCCTCTCATCGGTTCCCGGACATGGCACGAAGAGCCCGTCCTCAGAACCGAAGCCTGATCTGAAGGTGATTGGATAGTGGTGAAATTCCGCGATCTCGTGAAGAAGGAGCGTTCGGCTGATCCGAGGAAGCTGATTCAGCTCTTTGGCTCTTTCGACCGACAGGCATCTCATACGGAACTGCGGCCAGCTCAACGCGAAGCTCTGGAGGCTCTCTCGGAGCGCCGCAACGAGAGTCAACTCATACTGAAGATCAGCACGGGTACCGGCAAGACAGCTGTCGGACTCACATACCTACAGTCGCACGCTGAGGAGTCCGGGAGACCTGTCGCGTACCTCTGCCCCACGGTCCAGCTGGTGAGCCAGGTCTGTGACGAAGCATCGCACCTTGGGATTTCCGCGCTGGAATACCCGGCTGGTCAATCGCAACCAGCCGTGGAGACGCTTTCGGGGAAGGCAGTACTCGTCTGTACGTATGACAAGCTGTTCAACGCACTCACCACGTTTGACCGCCAGGACGTTCAGCTCCGACCAGTCGCCATGGTCTTGGATGATGCACATGCGGGAGTGGAAGAAGTCCGAGATGCGTTCACCCTCCGAATTCGAGAGAATGAACCCTTCCAGAGAGTCTTTTCGTTTCTGAGAGACCCATGTTCGGGGTATCGACCCGGTCTTTGGTCAGACATTGAGGATGGCGACCCGAGGGCGCTGTTGGAGGTGCCCTACTGGCTTTGGCGTCCCTTGGTGCAGGAATTGAGGAAAGCACTCTCAAGGTTTCGGGAGGACAGAGAGTTTTGCTTTGTCTGGCCGTTCATTCGAGACACCCTGGACAAGTGCCGCTGTGTAGTTTCGGGCAGTTGCATTGAGATTGTTCCGGACGTCACTCCAGTTAGTATGGTGGCAGGGTATCGCGATTGCCCTCACAAGCTCTACATGTCGGCCACACTCGCCGACGATTCGGTCTTGGTGCGAGAGCTCGACTGTTCTTCCAAAGCAGCTCAGTCACCCATCAGACCCGCAAGTGACAGGGGGATCGGGGAACGAATGGTGCTAGCGCCGTTCCTGATCGACAAGGATCTGGATCGTGCAGCGATCATGGCCATGTGTAGGAGGTTGACAAAGATTGCCAAGGTTGTAGTGCTGTCTCCAAGCGAAGACCTAGCGAGGGAGTGGGAAGAGGTTGGGGCGAGCGTCTTTCTTGGAGACGATGTAGCGGGCGCAGTGCAGGAGCTTCGAGACAAGCAGTCCGAACTCCGGTTTGCTGCTTTTGCCCAGCGATACGACGGACTTGATCTGCCCGACGACTCCTGCCGTATCCTCGTCATCGACGGACTCCCGATTGGGCAAGGCGTGACCGACCGGCTGGACAGCATGGTATCTGAGAATGCTGGAGGCATTCGCAGCCGGATGGTGTACAGAATCGAGCAAGGTATGGGACGCGCAGTCCGGTCGCACGTTGACTACGCTGTCGTTCTTCTGGTAGGGGCTGAGCTCTCCACATTCGTTGCGAGACGCGATGTTAAGGACGTCATGAACCCAGATACGCAGGCACAGCTCGACCTCGCGCAAGAGCTTGTGAAGCTGGCAAGGGAAGAAGGCTCTGCAGGCATCAAGGTCGTGCAAGATATGATCCGACAGTGTTTGGGACGCGATGAAGGTTGGAAGCAGTTCTACGACGAGAACGTCAGGCAGGTTTTAGAGGTGTCCTCGGCGGGGCCAAATGCGACCAGGATAGACCTGGCCCACGCTGAACGGGCGGCTGCGGCGGCAGCCCTCGCTGGAGACGCTCGGAACGCCGCCGAACTACTCCAAGCAGCCCTCAATCGTCATGAACTGCAGGCCAGAGAGATGGGCTGGTACCTGCAGAGACTGGCCACCTTTGTTCATGAAGTAGACGAGCCTCGGGCGCTCGAAATCCAGCAGTCTGCCCATGAGAAGAACTCCGGTATGTTTCGGCCACCGACTGTCTTGAGACGTCCCTCGGCGCCTCCGAAGAGCGATCCTGGTGGCATCTTCCTGCGGTGGTTTCGGCAGTTCGAAAACCCGAACGGCGCAGTCGCGGCCATTCAGGATATCAAGGGTCGCCTCAATTTCGAGGGAACCAGCGATACAGTAGAGCAAGCACTGGCGGATCTGAGTGCCGTCGTCGGGGCGGATGGAACCCGACCTGAGAAGGACCTTGGGGAGGGACCCGATGATCTCTGGCTTTGGCCAGACGTTTCTCTAGTCATCGAGGCGAAGACCGGAAACCAGAAGTCACTCCATAGGAAGGACGCTGGCCAGCTATTGCAGAGCCTGCAGTGGTTCACGCGGGCCTACTCTCAGCGGCCTCCTCCGGTGCCGATAATACTGGCTCGTGTGACCACCCCCGACAGAGGTGCTGAGTTTCCATCTGGTACCCGCGTAATTGTCTGGGAATCGATTGAGCGGCTACTGTCGGACCTCGAAGGACTTTGCGTGAGGATTGCTGACGAGCTGCCAATCTTCAGAACAGCCGAGGCCGCCACGAAGCTGCTGGCAGGGATACACGCCCTTGGAGAAGGTTTCGTAGAGAGGTTCACCGTCCCACTGGGCTAGTCAGTCGCCTGTGAGCTGGACTGACCCCCAGTCCAGTCATTCCTGGACGCCGGCGATGGCGGCAGGCGTCACGGATCGCGTCTGGAAGATCGAGGATATCCTGGGCCCTGATGGACCCGGCGCGGGTGTTACAATGAAATTGGGCCACTACCCCACGGCGCCCCCATGGCCTAGGTGTCGTCAAGTGCATAGCCGCGCGGAACCATTGGTAGCCAAATTGCACTAAATGCTCGGCTGGGCAGTCGCGTAGAACCCTCGACGCATGACGATCCCACGAACAGTTGACGCATGCCAGCACCCGCCGCGCTTGGTGGGGACTCTGTCCACGTTGAGTCCACGGGAAATGCTCGCATATGAACCGCCATTCCGCCGCTCGCGCAGAATGCGATGCACCACGCCTAGCTCCTGAGGGACTGGCTCCATCCTCGCCTTGGAGCCATTGGAGCGAAAACCGAGGGGCGCGTGGCTTGTAGGCTGGTACTGCGCCCGCTTGTAGGCCAAGGCCGAGCGGGTTCGATCACTTATTAGTTCCCGCTCCATTTGCGCGAGACCACCAAACAGTGTCAATACGAACCGTCCATGAGGCGTGGATGTATCGAGCGACTCGGACACGCTGTGCAGTTCGATGTGACGTTTGAGGAAAAGGTCTTCAACCAAGGTCAACAAATGGCGTGTGCGCCGTGTGAGTCGATCCAAACGCCATACGACCACGTGCCCAACGTCGCCGCTTTCACAGCGGCGTATCAGTTCCTGAAGGCCGTTCCTGTCCCATCGCTGACCGGATTGCGCCTCGTCGGTGAGCACTTCCACGAGGTCGAGAGCCTTGGCCTCGGCATAGGCACGCACACGGGCTGCTTGGGCGTCGAGACTGACGCCCTCGCGTGCTTGCTCATCCGTGCTGACCCGGACGTACCCAAGTGCTCGGGTAGACGGGACAGTCGTTGGCTCTCGCTTCATACGAGCGCCTCAAGGCTCCCGAGGATGTAGTCTGCAGCCTTTTGCGCTTGGGCGGCCGCCGTGACCACGAGCCGCTTGTCGTTCTGAAATTGCTTTAGCCAGCCTGCGATGTACGCGGCCGATTGGTCGAGCTGCTGATCGACAATTCCAGCCTGACCGCAGAGAAAGGAGGCTCCCATTTCCGCAACCAGTTCCTCGCGGCAGTAGTCGGCAGAACCGAATGCGGCGAGCTGGCTATCGAGTTTGCGATCCAGGCGTGAGCTGTGCCCAGTGCTGTGCGTCAGTTCGTGAAAGAGAGTGGCATAGTAGGCTTCGTCGGATTCGAACACCTCGGGGCGGGGCATCTTGACCACGTCCTCCGGCGGCGAGTAGCTCGCTCGGGCATGGCCAAGTTTGAGTACAGGCGCATTTGGCATGTTGGTGGCGATCCGTTCCGCCGTGTGGATTGGGGAGTGCTCACGTCGGGTAACATCGATCGTCGGAACGTCGAGCCCCTCAGTCTGCGCCACATTGAACACCGTGTAATACCGGAGGATGGGACAGCGTCGCTGTTCTTCCTCGTCCGCGTCCAGAATCTTCCAAAACACCACGGGACAGCCGCGTTCACCTCGCTTGACATGCCCACCGAGCTTCTGAGCCTGTCGGTAGGTGACGAAATACGGAGACTCATAGCCGAGGCAGTGCAGCAGGAACACATTGATGCCACGGTACCGTTTGCCGCTCTGGAGATTGGTGGGCCATTCACCATGGGTCTGCCACGGCTGATGCCATGGCACGGTGCCCGCTTCGAGCTGGGCAATGATGCGGTCGGTGATGATGTCGTAGGCTGTCATGGTGTCCCTCCGTCGATGATAGGAAGATACGAACAATGTTCGTAGTTGTCAAGAGAGCTGATTCCTGGGGGTATCGCCACTTGCGTACCCGAACAATGTCCGTAGGTTGGTGTTATGCCTGATCCGCGACCACTGTCGAAGCGAAGGCGCGAGCAGTTACAGCGAGAGCTGAAGCGCTGGCTAGACCAGCACAAGATGACGCAGGCTGAGTTAGCCGAACGCCTCGACGTATCGTTGCGTACCGTTCAGCATTGGCATGGTGGCACTAGAGGCGTTCCGCCGTTCTTGCCTCTGGCGCTACGGGCCGTTGCAGAAGACGTCGCCGAGGAACGACGCTAGGGGGGGATTCTCATCGAGCCAGTCCCGCTACCCTTCATCCCGTATGGGTAATGCCGTGAAAAGAATTAGCTCGTTTGGGCGAAGATTGGGGTACTGACGTTCCAATCGTGACTTCAATCGATCCGCGTTATCTTGACGATCCATACCTTAGTGGTGTGCGAGTCCGGATGGGTGGGTTTCACCCGCAGGCGTTCGCCATCTCGTCCATCGCTCTTCTCATCGCCCCGGTGCTGGCATTCAATGACGTTGCCGGTACCTATCTACCGTTTCTCATCCTTCGCGTTTGGATGGTTGTGTTCTCAGTGTACGCTGCGGTCTTGGCGCGTAGCGCGGGAGGTCTGCGGTGTGTGTGGATATGGTTCTACGGGATCGTCGCTGTCACGTTTGCATGTGTGTGGGGTCTCGATGTCGAGACGTGGGCCGTCATAGATGTGGTTTGCGCTGCGGCGGTTGCGACGAGCACTCTCTTCCTCCGTTCCGAACCACTCGGAGCGCTGGCTCGCAACCCTGAGTGGCGGGTGCTCTTTAAGCAGGAGTTGATCGCTCGTGAGACACCGGAGACGATGAATTGGAAGCCCGATCGATACGTGAAGTACTGCGTCAGAATAGCCGTTCGCAAATATGCGTCTCGTGCTAGCCGTGAGTGAGAGAGGGAACCCGGAGCACGGTCCGCGAGCGATGCAGGGATCTAGTCTCTGGCCAGGTACAGAGCCCGACTTATTGCCGCGGCAAGCCGTAACCGGGTATGCAGTTCATCGTATTGCACCACTACATGAAACTCTTCGCGGTTAATCCTCTGTCCTGTCACTCGAACCTCGTTTCGTCTCACGGGTTCTTGTAGGACCCACGTCAGACGCCCTCCAACGTCCTGAATATCGATTGTGGAGAAGCCGAGGCGGTTTACAGCCCCCGAGATCACGTCTTGAGCTCGGAACAAGTTGAAGTCGTACGGGAAGATCAGACGCAACGTGCCGGGAGTGCTCGATGTCACATACCCATTGGCAACAACGACCGGCTGCCCGAGTTCTTCCTCAATGTACGGTACAAAGTCGTTCCAGATTCTTGCTACGAGCACCGGTGCCAACGCGACACTGTCGAGTGGTTCTTCGAGGTGCTTGACGTCACGCACCCGGATCACTATTGTCGGCGGCCTGGTGTTCGTATCCGGTGCGAACACGAGGGGGTGGTACAACGCGGCACCTTCGAAGGCGAGATCATCAACATAGACGAGCGGGAAGGTGCCAGATTCTGACGACTCCACAAGATCACCGTTGCGGTACAACTCAATAGTGTGAACGTCCCCCTTGAATCCACTTCTCAGGAACCCCCCTGTCTTGGGCCGTGCGACCACTGCCACAGCAGGACGATTCAGGTCCTCAATGTACTTCGACCAGTCACGCACCACATCGAATGGAACCGTCCCTGCGCGGTCGATCGTGTCTGTGGCAGCGGCGCGCTGTTCGAGCTTCCGCGTGATCCTGCGTCGTGCCGCGTTGCGTAGCACAGCGTGCACAACAGGTGTGGAGAGGTAGACCTCAAAATGACCTGCATCCAATCCAAAGTAGCCGACAAACTGATCGATACCGCCAATTGAGTCGGTCAGTTGAGCCAAGAGCGCCGGAGGGTACGGTTCTGTCGGTATTGCGCGAATCGGATCGAGCCGGGGCAGCGGAAGACTATGTCGAACCCTGTCCGCCGCTCGAAAAACGTCGGCGGCTTCGCTCAGAAGTACCGATCCTGAGAGGCCAGGGCCAGTATCGCTGGCATCTATGAACGTGTTAACCCCAACCACCGTACCGGCGAGATTCAGGAGCGGCCCACCAGAATTGCCGGGGTTCAGATTCACGTCGGACATCACGACGCCTCGACGAATCGAGCTTACAATACCGGATGTGAGCGACGCCTCCTGATGGAGCGGGAATCCTATTCCGACGACCCGCTCACCCACCGCAAGGTGGGATTCCAGGTCTTCAAACGGGGCAAGTGGGAGCGCTGGACAATCCGTGCAGGCGTCGGGATTAACGCGAAGGATGGCAAGGTCCGCATCCATATCACGGGCAAGGACCTGTGCAACCACTTGCTTTCCATCAGGGAGCGTAACTGAGAGCGGCTGACCGTTGAGCACAAGATGATCATTGGTTAGAATCGTGCCCATCGAGTCCACGAAGAAACCACTTCCGTGTGACAGGCCCGAGCGCACCCGTACAACCCCGGGACGTGAGACACGGTAAACCTCTATCTCCGGAGCCACTTGTCGCCCGAGTTCCTGCGCGCCGAGACCCAACGGCAGGCTCATTACGATAGACAGGAGTTTCAGCACCCGCCCCAGCATTCTGGAGAATCTGCAAGTAAGTCCTGGAGGCGTAAAGCGCCTCCAACTTAGGTGAAACCTTCCCGCGACGCTTGATCCTCCTGACTCCAGGCGGCCGCGTCCTGGTGACTGTTCTGATAGAACGAAACGCTGTCCGTGTTGCCCGTACCGCTGTAAACCTTGATACTTCTGCCTATGCCGATGTGTGCGCCTCCGTTATGCTGACCAACTACCCGTCGTCGGCATCTCCAGAGCAGATCGATAAAGGATAGGTACTTGGTATGAAGGGGACGCTGGCTTGCCGATCGGCTCGAAGAAACCTAGGTCACAAAGCAATGTGGCCGAGTCCTGTGTCTCCTCAATTGGCTTGTCCCACAGTCTCTGCAGAGACGGAAGAGATTGCTGGGGATTCTCTCCATGGAGCGGCGTCACGAGGGATTTGACATGCCTGTACTCAGTGTACAGCGTCTGCTCCAACCTCGTTCTTGAGACTTCACGATGAGCTTCAAGAAGGGCCCTGTGACTAATCAAATGACTGCTGTCATCTGTCCCTTCTTCGAGGTTCCACAGAGCTAGCTGGTTCATTCGCGCCTCGTTCATCAGATGAATCAGCTCTCTCGGCGCTGCTTGTTTGGTCCCGTCGCGGATTCCTAGGAGGAGCCAGTCAACAATGTCTGCGTCGGCGGGCAGACCAGGCGGGTGTTCGATGATTTGCGTCAGCAACTGTTCTTGCTTGGTGATGCTCGCTTGCACCTGGGAGCGTGTGGTTTGATAGAGACGGCACACGCGATCGGAGGTGACGAGCCGACGACATAGCAGATTCACAAGATATGAGCGCTGCCACTTGATCGTGATTTGTCGCGTGATATGGCTCCCTTCAGGAAAGCCTTTGGTTCTGGTAATGCGCTCCCAAATATCGCTGCGCAAGAAGATCTTGAGGCGTATGTGGTCGTGCTGCTTTAGATCTAGATACACCCTGAAAAGCGCCCGCAGGGCTACCTCCTCAAGGGCCGGGTCGTCGAGGAAAGAGACATCAAGCCTGTCGAGCAAGAGCCACGCGGTACTGCGATGCGCGGCAAGCGCACGCTCGGCCCGTGCAAGAAGGGACCGTACCGACACCTGCGGAGTCGAGCGTTCTGCCTCGGAATCCTCGAAGGTGATCTTGACCGTTGCTCCTCTGGGAAGCCCCGTGTAAGGATCGACTTCTATCCCCCCCTCGACACTCTCAGGTGTGACGACATACTTGACGTAGGTGAATGCCGTACGAAGGAGGCCACGCAGGGAGAATTCGCGCGGTAGGAGTTTTGCATCTTCGAGATTCCGAGTCACGTACCGAGCGTCTGAATCTGAGTAACTGTGCTTCCGAAACTCGTGGGCAATCAACTGCGCGAAGTACAGAGGCCACAAGTAGCGGAGATCTTGTTCCGATGGTTGAGGAAGTTGATTGACAAGGTCCCTGAAGACAGTCTCACCCAAGGGCTGCTCACATGGAATGACTAGGATTCCACGTTGCTCGAACGCCGCACCGTCTTGTACCAAGTGTCCGTATAAGGCGCTCTTGCCGGCTCCCTTCGGTCCGTAGACGATATCAACTAAGCCATCGATTACCGATTGTGCCTCGCGCGTGCGCACAAAGTAATCGACCAACCGCTTGCGCTCGTCCTCGGCGACACGCTCGCCAAAGGAAACGTCTTCTAGCACATCCTTCTTGTTCATTACGCTGCCCCCCAAACACGGGGTCTGTCACACTCATTCGTCTGACTCGGCAAAACTGTGTCTTCGTTGGAAGGTTTGCAAGGGTGGTGTAGTCCTTTGCGTAGAAGATGCGCTACTTCAGCCACGCTTCGACGAGCCGCCTTCCGGCATCTGTGATCTGATAGAGTGCGGTGACCTCTGTTTCGCCCTCAGTCTCAGTGTGCGACACCTGAGTGCCTTCGTGGGACAGGAGCCCGTCTTCCACGAGATGCTGCACAGCGAACGGGAAAGCCATCACGCCCACCGGGTTGGAGTCGGCTAGCTTCAATGCGTTGACTCCAGCCTGGGTGATTCGACGGTGCACCAAGTGTCGTTTCAACCGCCGGATATCCTTCTTCGGAATCGTGCCCGTTTGGTCCACGCGGTGATGGCAGTTGAAGCAGAGTGCGATCAGGTTGTTGAAGACAGTCGGGCCGCCTTCTGACTCGGCTTGGATGTGATGGCAGGTGAGGTTGAGGCCGTCACGATGCCCGCAGTATGCACAGTGGAAGCCAGCTTCGTCGAGAACCCGCTGCCGGAGACCGTCCGGTATCTGAGCTTTCTTTACCATGCTGATTGTGCACCCGCCGAACGGCGTCGTGCATGAACGGCGAGCGCCCGCCCGCCATTCGTGCGTCTCGGTGAATGTACTCTCGGCGGCCCGTACACACTTGCCTTTCCCTGCCGCACGTACTCACCGGCGCTGCCGATGCCGAGCCGCCCTATGACTCTCAATGCGTACACCGCCGCTGCCTTCTCATCGGTCCACTGCTCATTTGCGATGAAATCTCGCTGAGCCGGGTGAAACGTGTAGGTGAGTAGGTGGCCGTTGATGACAAACCCACGCTGCTCAGGCACGGGGTAGGGGAGACCGGCGACCACGAGCGGCGGTAAACTTGCGCCTGGGACGTTAACTGTCACTTGGACGATCGCCGGGTCAAGGAGAGTCGCTGTCTTGCCTTGAGGGATGATCGTGACGACGTGGTGGTCGTACATACGTGAGCTGCCGGTCCCGGTACGGCCTTCAAATGCATCACCATTGAGGTCCCCTAGACTGCCACCGGCTTCAACGTGTCGAAGGGCAGAAGGATTCAAGATCTCGTAATCGACGCACATGGGCATACTGGGCACACCAGCGGCTTCAATGACTTGGTCGAGGACCCTCGCTACCAGGATGCAGTGACCAGCATTGCCAGTCTTGTTGAGCTTCTCAAACACTGCTGGCACAACCGCGTCTGCAAGATCGACAAGCGTCCTCATGTGAGCACTTCCACAAGCGGCCGGTCACGCGGTAGCATCATTTGTCACGCTCGGACGATTGGCCGAAGGTGGCTCATCCTCCCTCAAGCCCATGCGTCGCTCGATCTGCCACGCAGAGGCTTGGGCGGGTGTCGGTACGGTCAATGTGGGGCTGGGTAACCGGGGCCGCTAGACTTCCACGCGCACGTTGCGTCGAAACTCAGAAGAAATGGGCAATCTGCTCGGCTCGGTCTCAGAGCCCAGCGATACCGGACGCCAGTTTTCTTAGGCATCGACCAGCCGAATGCACCGTCTATCGGTTGGCTACAGCCGGTCCTCCGCTTGCCGAATCAGTGACGATAGCGACACTCCCATAGCGGTTGCCAACGAGTGCGCCGATTCGATGGTAGGATTTCGAAGGCCGCGTTCGACGAGACCCACGTAGGTTCGATGGAGCCCTGCCTGATGCGCCAGGCCTTCTTGGGAGAGACCAATAGCCAGTCTCTCGTGCTTTAGAACCTCCGCGAAAGCGGCCGACAGCCTTTTGCTACGCATGGCGAAGAAGCTGTTGCGCCGTGACGATAGTCTCTACAGACTATAGTCTCATTCCGCTGGAAGGTCGCCATGACACGCATGCCGCCCGGCTTCAACAACTGCCCACCGAAGGTTCGTTGTACCGCCGAAGTCGCCTTGCTGCTCGCGGTAGGCGGCTGCGGACGAGACACGGCGATGTTCGAACGTGCCGAAGCAGCGTACAACGAGGGGGACATGCCACACGCACAGCAAGTCTATGATTCGCTGATCCGACAATACCCTACGAGTCGGTGGCGCGCAGTGGCGGAATCACAGCATGACAGGACTAGCAAGGTTCTAGATCTGCGGACCCGCGTCGGCTTCTACGTGGAGTCCGAGCAATTCGACAGCGCGATGGCGGCCTATATGTCCATCGCCGCGATCAATCCCCGGCTCGTAGATACTGCCACGCTGCTCCCCGACTTGCGGCGCCGAGAGAGCGAGCGACAAGCTGAGGTCGAGGCACAACATCAGCGGCAGCTACGCGAGGCTGCACGAATGCGTGCTCGCCCCTACGAGGACTTTGGTCATGCGATTGTCGCCTATGGGGACGAGACCATTCATGGCGCGATAGCCGTGTTTGAAACGTCCGCCAGCACACTGAATCGGACTGACCTCGATTCGGGCGAGCGAATCGTCCGCTCCGTCTTCGGGTCCATAGCGGCAGAAGTGGGACAGGGCGCCGACAACTTGGCCGCCCTCACCCCTCCCACAGGTCTCGAAAACGCCCACAAGCAAGTTGTCGATGCGCTTCGTTTGGTTGCTCGACCGGCCAACGAGGGACTCATGCTCCTCGTCTGGGCGAGCTGTGAACTCTTACCCAGTGGTGCTTCCTGCAACTCGATTGAGCGGGCCGCTGCGGTTTGGGGCGGCTCAAGAATGGGGTCCGTGTTCGATCGGCTAGCAGCGGCATTCCTAAGCTACGCTTCGGCTCGGCGAAGAGTTGGAGAGCTGCTCAGACAATACGGTGTTGCACTCCCAGACTTTGAGCTGGCCCCCAAGTGAAAGCTGGTCTGTCACAAGTTGGCAAATGGGAGCTGACATTGGCTGTAGTCCGATTCGTTTTTTGTCCCAGCACCGGAAGCCGCATCGGCACCAAACATCACTTCGGTCAGCTAGCGGGTGAAACGGGCTCGGTGCTGGTGGTGTTGAACGACTTGCACGCCTATACGGAGTACTCGTCGTACTACGTTGACGAGACCTGCGACGATTGCGGTGAGCGATTGATCTAAGGCGGGGATGGGGGCCACGCCTCCGGGCGGCATGCTGACACTGGCCGACCGATGCAACCTAGCTGAGAGGATCGTTGGTGTGGCTACGCCGATGTGCACCGGGGCCGCCAAGGGGTCGAGCGCGGTGCCGGCATGCGTAGCGCGAACGTCGTCCGTGCGGGTTCGGGACGCGGGTCGGGACCCTCGCTTGCCGCCGTGGGGCACGTCTGCATCGGGTTGCACAGGGGAAGGTGCAGAGCGGTTTGCCGAGTGTTTGGGCCCGTCGAGGTCCGTGCAACCCAACCTTCTTGCGGGAACGCGACTCGAACCCCAACGTAGCGGAGGCTCTCTCGGCTTTGGAGGTGTCAGGTGGCAATCAGCGAATGCCGTGAGTGCGGGGGCAAGGTCTCGACTGAGGCAGCATCATGTCCCCATTGCGGTGCACCCGCCCCGGCTCGTCAGTCGCAACGCGCGGACCCGGCAGTTGCGTGGAAGTGTAGGGTCTGCGGAGAGGACAACTGGGAAGGCGTGAGCTGCGGGGTGTGTGGGTCACCTCGGGAACAAGCTGAGCAGCGAGCACCGTCGCCCGAGCCTCGATCCCCTGCTGTCTCGCAGGATACTATGCCGGTATCCGTCGAAGCAAAGGCCGCCCCAAGACAACCCACCCGATCCGCGCGGTTTCTCGAAAGCGCCCAGCGAATGGTGATGTACATAGTTGGCTGGACGTTGGGTGTCTTGATAGTGGTCATCAGCTTGGCAATGCTGTTTGATGCACCGCTTCAAGCGCTGCTAATACTTCTTGCGTCATTATTCGCCTTCCCGCCTGTGGCGGAGTGGGTGCGCAGCCACACTGGGCTGGACGTGGATTTGAGGGTTCGTGTCATGGTGGGGACCGCCCTGTTCGGAACCGGGTTGATATGGGGTGCTCTCGTGTCGGAGAAAAAGGCTAGCGCCCAAACTGCACGAGCGGCTGCGGAAGCCGAACAAGGCCGGCGTGATTCTCTTCGTGCAGTGTTCTCAGCACAGTCCACATCAATCCTGGCGTCTATGGATTCCGCCGCCCGAGTTGGGGACTTCGCGGCGGCATTGGCGATCGGGAGCCCGTTCCGGTTCCTCGAAGACAGTGCGCTATCGGAAATGCAGCAAGAAGTGTCAAGACTGCAGCAGGATAAACTTGATTCAGAGAAGGAACAGGAACTGCTTGCGAAGGCCCGAACTGTGCCGTCGAGCGACATCAATGGGAACCGGGTGTTGTACGCCCAACTCGTGCAACTCCGACCCGAGAATGCGCGATACAAAGAGAGATACGATCATTACGACGCACTCGTCAAAGCACAGCGGGCTGCGGAAGAAGCGCAACGCGCTTTTTACGGCCCCCAGCCGACACCGAGCGCTTGGGACGGTTCGTATCCGGTTGTCACCGAGTATCTCAAGTTAATAGCGAATGACCCGAGCCGCATCAAAATCGACGCCTGCACAAAGGTCTACCGAGCAAAGGAAGGGTGGCTTGTCGGATGTGACTATTTCGGGGCTAACGCATTTGGTGGGATCATCCGAGCGTCCAATTGGTTCATCATTCGGCAAGGTCGTGTCGTTGCCATGAAGGATGCCAGCGCGTATCGCCCTTGACTCTGTCTACGATCCGCCTGCTCGACTAGGGCCAACAATGACATCCAACAGATGTATTACGCTCAAAGCTGGGACGCTGGAATACAATGGCAATAACTCAGTGCCGTGAGTGCGGGGGCAAGGTCTCGACCGGCGCAGTTACGTGTCCCCATTGCGGTGCACCTGCTCCCACTGCTGACCCGCAGCCCGAAGCATCTCTTCCACAGACTCCGCGGACGGCGACGCCAGGTAAGGGGAAGATCGAGTGTCCGTACTGCCACGCGATCATCAAACCTATGGGAAAGCCGGCAGGCTGCGGTACGGTGCTCATTGCGTTGATCTTGCTACTCTTCTTCATTGTCCCCGGTGTCATTTACATCATTTGGGAGAGTACTAGGAAGGCATGTCCGCGATGCCTCATGACACTGTGAAAACAATTGGAGACTTGGCTGTACGGGCGGGCGTGACGCTCGACCCTAGCAGGCCAGCCCACCCTTTGCCACCGCCCGCCTTCGTGGCCAGTGGACCGCAGCTCCACCACCTCGGCTGCTTGGGTTGGCCCAGATGGAAAAGAACATTGCGGTGGAGATCGAGTCCAGCTGCGGTGGGTCAGTTTCTGGGTCAAGTTCGGGGCGATAGTGACCGAACAACGACGGGAGGCCGAACCGACCTCGCGCTCACTATGCCTAGAGTATGCCTAACTGAGTGACATTCACGCGTACTCGGCCGAAAACGACACTGGTGCGAGGCGGGGGAATCCCCAGCGTATGCGCCGATGAGTACCGATCAGTCACGATGCGTCCGCCCCCTGATCTGAAATCATAATCCGCGTGTCGGGGGTTCGAGTCCCTCCTCCGCTATTGCGTTTCTTGTGACGTGGCCTCGTCGGCAACGGCGGGGTCGTTTTGATTTCCGATCCTGATTCCTGACGTCGGAATCCCCCGTGTCGCGATTCCGACGCGTGTGTTCCGCGGGTGAACCCGCGGCTCGGCGCCTGCGTGTATTCCGCGGGTAAACCCGCGGTTCGGCGCCTGCGGCGACACGCCCTGAAGGGCGATCGATTAAGGCGTCGTTTACGACGCGTCGCGCCAGCGCCGAGCGGGCGCTTCAGCGCCCGACTCGACGGTTTGAGCGCCCGAATACCGCGGCTCGGCTCGGTGCCCGCGGCTCGGCGCCTGCGTGTGTTCCGCGGGTAAACCCGCGGCTCGGCGCCTGCGGCGACACGCCCTGAAGGGCGATCGATTTGAGCGTCGTTTACGACGGGTGCGTGAGCGCCGCGCCGCCAGGCGGGCCGAAGATGCTGTCGTAATCTGAATCGTCACCCTGCCGGTACGGTCTCCTCGGCTGCCGCTCGCTAGTCCTGATCGACTGTACGGACGCCGATCGGGATTACTGTCTCGCCCCAATGGAGTCGTAGCACGGCCGTGGAGCGAGTCACTTCCGGGAAATAGAACGCCAACGTTTCCATGTGCTCGCCGCGCTGCGGGGTGATCTCGAATCGGATGGCGTCGTGTTCCGGTCCGGGGTAGGGAACGTGGAACGCGTCCACCACGCGGCTCAGGATCACCGTCCACGGAGTATCCGTCTTGGGGACCACCCACAGGCTGTAGCGACCCGCGGCAATGGGTTGGCTTTCCACTAAGACGTCCCGCGAGAACGCGATCGTCGTGACGGAGTCGGCTCCGGGTGTCCAGATGCGGCCCCACTCGACGACGTTGCCGAACAGGGCCCGACCACGCGCGCCTGGACGCCGGTAGCGAACGTTGATGTCGGTGTAGCCGACCCGCTGTGTGACGGTGCCGAGCTGGCTGAGGGGGATCGGTGGCCGGTCGGGATCCTGCGCCATCGCGTCACCGGCGAGGATCACGGTGGCGGCGAGGAGGATCGGGAGCATGCGTGTCCGAGAGAGCATCTCATGGTTGGTGTTGTCACCCTCTCAACACCGCTGAGCGCTGTTCGGTTCCCCCGGCCCCACCGTCGCGGTGTGTTCCGCGGGTAAACCCGCGGCTCGGCACCTGCGGCGACACGCCCTGAAGGGCGATCGATCAGGCGCCGAGCGGGCGCTTCAGCGCCCGACTCGATGGCGACACGCCCTGAAGGGCGATCGATTTGAGCGTCGTTTACGACGCGTCGCGTGAGCGCCGAGCGGGCGCTTCAGCGCCCGAACCGCCGCGGCTCGGCGCCTACGAATTCCGCGGGTAAACCCGCGGCTCGGCGCCGGTGGCGCCACGCCCTGAAGGGCGATCGATCGAAGCGTCGTTTACGACGCGCCGCGTGAGCGCCGAGCGGGCGCTTCAGCCCGAACTTGCCTGAAGGGCGATCGATCAGAGCGTCGTTTACGACGCGTCGCGTGAGCGCCGAGCGGGCGCTTGAGCGCCCGAACCCACCTACGGGCGGGTGCCTACGGCATCGGCTCCGGCATCGGCATGGCGACGTCCGAGTTCCAGATATCATGCGAAATCAACCACCGCCCGTCGGCCTGGCGGAGTCGGATCTCGATGAACTTGCCGCTGTCCTCCATGGTCGCGCCGTCGGGGCCCTGCATCACCATGTGATAGGTCCCGTGTACGAACGCGACGTCGCCCGCGCCGTCCACCGTCACGTACCCGAAGTGCATCTGACCTACGGGAGGGAACGACGCGAGGAACTGCTCGATGGCGGCCCGACCTGTCACGGCGGGGCCGTTCGGGGGCAAGATGACGCCGTTCTCGGTGTACAGCGCCGCGACACCGGCATGGTTGCCGGACGTCATGTGCTGGGTGAACTCGTTGCCAACGGCTTCGATCGCCGAGCGGTCGGCGTCGGTGAGTCCGGCAGGTGCCTGTGGCGCGCAGGCGCCGAGCGCCGCGACGGCCGCAACGGCAGCGGCTCGGCGGACGGGATGGTACGACATAGGTAGTTCTCCAAGAGGGTCGGCAGGCGCGAAGCTACAGCGCCGACCGGCCACGTCAAGCGGATCGAGGACGCGACGCGGCCGCGCAGGCGCTTGCCGCTCGCGCGCGGCATCATCCCGCGCCATCTTCTGGTTCCATGGCGATACCCCCGGACACTGACGGCGCCACGTATCAGCGCTACCTCGCGCTGCTGCGGGGCCTGCCGCTGGGCGAACGCTTTGCCCGCGCGCTGGCGCTGACGAGCTTGGCAAGAGCCTTCGCTTGGCAGGGTGCGCGCCGCCGCGTGGGCCACCTCGGCGAGGACGCCGTCCTCGAGCGCTTCCTGGTTCAGCTGTATGGGCCGGACTTCGCGCGACGCGCGATCGCGTTGCGTCGATCGCAGGGCGTGCCGTGAGTGACGGCGCCGAGCTCCTGGCCGTGGTGCAAGCGGCCATCGAGGCGTTTCGAGCACTCGGCATTCCCTACTTCATCACCGGGTCCTTCGCCAGCAGCGTACACGGCGAGTTCCGGGCGACGAACGACCTGGACGTCGTCGCCGATCTCGACGGCCCTCGCGCACGGCGGCTCGTCGAAGCGTTGTCGACGCATTTCTTGACCGACGGGGAACAGGCGACGGCGGCCCTGGCCTCCGGGACGAACTTCAACGTCATTCACCGGGAGACGTTTCTCAAGGTCGATGTGTTTCCCTGCCGCTCGGCATTCGATCGTGAGGCGACGCAACGTGCGGAATCGATTACGCTGCCGCAGACAACAGTCCCACTCCGCGTGGCGACCAAGGAGGACATTCTCCTGGCCAAGCTCCGGTGGTATCGACTCGGGGATGAGACCTCGGAGGTGCAGCGCCGCGACGTTGGCCGTCTCGTCGATCTCAATCGCGGCGAGTTCGATGAGGCGTACCTCAGGCGCTGGGCGGCGCGCCTTGACGTGCTCGACCTTCTCGAGGAGTTCTTGCGCCAGGGTTCGTGACGAACGGCCGCGATTCCATCCTGGCCTTCCTCGGCACGACCACACGGCGCACATGGGTTGACTGCTTGGGAATACCCGCTAAGCTTGGCGGACACGTGAGAACGGTTTTCAACTAGCATGCTCAGCCGTTGGTCCGCAGCTGTCACCGGAGTCCTCCTTGGCTGTGCGGCGGCGCCCCACCGAGGTCCCGCCGAACCCGCCTCCAAGGCGGTTGGCGTCCTCGTCATGGCTCACGGAGGGTCCGACGAGTGGAACGCTGCGATCGCGACGGCGATTGCGCCGCTGCGGGACAAGGTACCGGTGGCCCTGGCCCTGGGCATGGCCGACCCTGTCACGCTCCAAGCGGGGTTGGACTCGCTGGCCGCCCGACATGTCGGGCGGGTGGCGCTCGTTCGGCTCTTTGTGTCCGGCGCGTCGTTCCGGCATCAGACGGATTACCTGCTGGGGTTGCGCCCGGATCCGCCGCGCGACGTCGCCCGCCATGCAGGTGGTGAGTCGCACCTCGCCCCCCTGCGGCACAGGCTCAGCATCGTCACGCACGCGGATGGCATCGCCGACTTCGCGGCCGTGGCCCGTGTGCTGAGCGAGCGGGCGGGTGAGCTGAGCTCCGACCCGTCGGCGGAGGTCGTACTGGTTCTTGCCCACGGGGTGGGTGACGACGATGAGAACGCGGCGTTGACGCAGGCGCTTGAGCGCGCGGTCGCACCGTTGCGTGCCGAGGGGTACGGCCGCGTACACGTGGAAACGTTGCGTGAAGACTGGTCGGGGAAGCGAGAGGCTGCCGAGGCTCGAGTACGCGCGTTTGTGGAAGCGGAGGGTGCGCACCGGCGGGTGCTCGTGCTTCCGTTCCGCCTCTTCGGATTCGGACCCTACGCCGAGGTGGTAGCGGGGCTCCGCTACGAAGAGGGCGGAGGTCTGTTGCCGCACCCGTTGATGAACGCGTGGATCGAGTCTACCGCCTTACGGCTGTTCTGTGATGAGGGGTGGCCGAACCCCCTGGGGGACTGTCGGGCTCGCTGACGGCGGGCGTGCGGCGCACATCAAGTGGAGACCTACGCGTCCAGCACGGCCCGAACTCTCCGTGTCAGTATTTCAGCGGTGAACGGCTTGGGCAGGAACGCTACGCCCTCCTCCAGAAGTCCGTGACGGAATGCCGCGTCACCGGCATAGCCCGACATGAGCAAGACCTTGAGGTCGGGATGCGTCTGTGCCAGTTCCTTTGCGAGGAGGGGGCCGTTCGTCCCCGGAATCACGATGTCCGACAGCAGCAAGTGGATTGGGCCCGCCGCCGCGCTCGCGACATTGCGGGCCGCGTCGGCATCCGCTGCTTGGATTACGGTGTATCCCATGCGGGCGAGCAGTCGGCATGTCACGATTCGGAGGGCCGAGTCGTCCTCTACCACGAGAATCGTTTCCGTGCCCCGGAGCGACATTGGCTGCGGGCGCTCGGCCATCGGGGCGGGTGGTTCACTCACGCGCGGGAAATACAGCTTGAACGACGAGCCATGCCCAAGCTCGCTATACAGCCAGATCCATCCGCCGTTCTGCTTCACGATCCCGTAAACCGTAGCCAAGCCGAGGCCAGTGCCCCGACTGGACCCCTTGGTCGTGAAAAACGGCTCGAACGCGCGCTTTTGTGTTTCGGAGTCCATGCCCGTCCCGGTATCGCTGACCGCCAGCAAGACGTACTTGCCGGGTTTGACTCCGTGATGAGTGGCACCGTACCCCTCATCCAACTCGACGTTCTGGGTCTCGATGGTCACGCGCCCGCCGTCTGGCATCGCGTCGCGAGCGTTCACGGCGAGATTCACGATGGCCTGCTCCACGTGCCCCGGATCCACCTTGATGATGCCGAGGTTCTCGTCCAGCGCCGTCCGTAGCTCGATGTCTTCCCCAATGACCCGTTCCAGCATCGCGGCGATCCTGGTCACGATGTCGTTCAGTCGCACCGGTATGGGCTCGAGAACCTGCTGCCGACTGAAGGCGAGCAGTTGACGTGTGAGATTCCCGGCACTGGTTGCGGCTTTGCGGATCTCTTCGAGGTCGGTGCTCGCCCCATCGCCGGCGTCGAGTCGTTCGCGCAGCAGGTCGCAGTAACTGAGGATGATGGCCAGCAGATTGTTGAAATCGTGCGCGATGCCACCGGCTAACTGGCCGACACTCTCGAGCCGCTGCGTCAGTTCGAGCTGCCGCTCGCGCGCTTTGCGCTCCGTGACGTCCTCCGCGATCATTTCCCAGTACTGGAGCGAATCGGCTTCATCCCGTACCGGGCGGCCGCTCAGTCGAACCCAGATCACCTTGCCGTCTTTGCGTCTCCACTCGATCTCGACACCCGCAATCCGTTGCTCACCGGCGTCGCGTTCCATGTGGGCGCGACGCATCGAGGGATCCGTATAGAAAGTTCCGATGTTGGTCTGCAGCAGCTCATCCACCGAGTCAAACCCCAAGATCTCGGCAAACGCGGGGTTGGCGACGAGGATGTCGCCCTCCGGATTCGTCTGATAGATGCCGTGCGGAGCGTTCTCGATGAGGGACTTGTACTGCGCGAGCGATTCCTGACGTATCAGTTCCGACCGTGCCGCGGTGAGCTCCTCCTCGCGCGCGCGCAGTTCCCGGTTCTGGCGCACCGCGTCCTCAAAAGTGCTGATCAGCAGGTCGAGGATCTGGGCTCGATCGGCCGTGATGGTGAACGTTCTGCCGAGAAACCTGACGGTCACGCCGAATTCGACACTCGGCCTGCGGCGGAGCTGTCCGTTGTCGAGAATATGCCGAACGCGTTCCAGGAGATGCTCCGGGCGATACGGCTTCGTGAGGAAGTTGTCCGCGCCGGCCTCCAGCCCTCGAATGACGTCCAGCGGATCTCCAAGCGTCGTCAGCAGCATCACGGGGATCTCCGCGCGGTCGGTCACGGCCTTCAAGCGGCGGCAGAGTTCGTAGCCGTCGATGCCAGGCATGACGACGTCGCTTATCACCAGATCGGGAAGCTTCTCGTCGACCAGGCTCAGCGCTTCCTCTCCGCTCCGGGCAAGCGACACCGCATAGCCGTGGTCCTCCAGGAGTGCCTGTAGCGCGTGCGCCTGGGTCGGACTGTCCTCGACGATCAGAACGTGAGTTACCATCAACTTCTCCGGACCAGGGTGAGGAGCCGTGCCGCGAGGTCGCCGATTGGAGCGCTTTCATCCACCACGCCGGCTGCGACAGCTTCGCGCGGCATGCCGTATACGACGCTGGTGGCCTCGTCCTGCGCGATCACGTATCCGTTGCCGGCTCGAACCGCGGTGAGCCCGTCGACGCCGTCGCGGCCCATGCCGGTGAGGATGACCGCCGCGACGGCGGGGCCATAGGCCTGTGCCGCCGATTCGAAGAGATGGCTGGCTGAAGGTCGTATGCCACCGAGCGGTGCGGCGTTCGTCAGTCGGACCCTCCCATCGGGCGTGACGCCCAAGTGAGAGCCATCCGGCGCCAGATAGGCGCATCGCGCGCGGAGTGTTTCTCCGTCCGCCGCTACCTTGACGTGGAGATTGCTGTTCCCGCTCAGCCATTGGGCGAGCCCATCAACGAACCCGGCGGCGATGTGCTGCACAATGAGGATTGGGACCGGAAAATCGCCCGGCAGGGTGGAAAGGATCTGCTCCAGAGCCACCGGGCCGCCTGTGGACGCCCCGATCGCGACGAGGCGGACCGTGGCGGCATGCCGCCGCGGAGGCGGTGCCTCGCTGGGCAACGCCCGCCCCGGCCGCCGCTCCCAGCGCCGCACCACTTTGACATCCGCCATGGCCTTGACCATTGCAACGAAGTGCGCGCGCCGACTGCCGAAGGTCTCGGCCATCGGGTTCTCGGGCTTTGCGATGACCATCAGCGCGCCCGCCCGCATTGCGTTCAGCGAGAGCTCGACGTCGCGCCGACTATGGCTCGACGAGACGATCAAGACCGGTGTCGGGACGTGGACCATGATTTCCTTGGTAGCCTCGAATCCATCGAGCGCCGGCATGTGCACGTCCATCGTGATCAAGTCCGGTCGGAGCCGTTTGGCCAACTCGACCGCTTCAACTCCGTCCTTTGCCTGACCCACGACGGTGATATCCGGATCGCTCTGCAAGACGGCCACCAGCACTTCGCGGGCGGTCACGGAGTCCTCGGCCACAAGCACCCTGATCATCCGTGCCGCCGGATCATCGGACCCCGGGTGGCGGCCGGCGTCATCCGAGCAGGTCTCGAATCGTGTCCAGCAGGTATTGCTGATCGAAGCTCGACTTGCCGATGTAGGCGTCGGCGCCGGCATCGAGCCCCCGGGCCCGATGCTCCGGTGTCTCCATCGCCGTGACCAGCACGACGGGCAGGGTCTTCCACCTCGTCGACTTACGCACCGCCTCACACAGCTCGAACCCGTCCATCCGGGGCATCTCGACGTCGGCCACGATGAGGTCGCATCCGTGTTCCTGGAGTAATCGCCAGGCGTCGCTCCCGTCCACCGCGGTCAGGACGTCATAGCCGGCGGCCTGCAGTACGCTCTCTTCCAGGGTTCTTGTCGTGAGGGAGTCGTCCACGACGAGGATGCGCGGCACCGCAGCGGCCTCCCGGCTGGCGTCGCCGAGCGTGACCCCAACATCCACGTCGCCCCCCAGGGCTACCGTGAGGAGTCGGGCTGGGTCCAGGACCAGTGCGATCTCGCCCGTGGCGAGGAGGGCCGCGCCGCTCACTTGGGACGGCCGATCGAGGCTGAAGTCGAGCGGGCGTACTACCAGCTCCTGTTCGGTCACGGCCTCGTCCACGACGGCGCCCAGGCGGCGTTCGCCGACGCGCAGCAGCACAACGAGCAACGCTCCCGCATCGGGTCGTTCGACGAGTGGTGGCAGGAGCCGGGCCAGCGCGACCAGCGGCACGGGTCCGTTAGCAGTCGGCAGGACGCTCTGGCCTTCGGCCTGCTTGATCTCGTTTGGCTTGACCCGCAGCAGCCGCTCGACGTGCATCGTGGGAATCGCGAGCGACTGGGATGCGACCCGGACGATCAAGACGCGAAGGGTCGCCAGCGTCGGCGGGCATTCCAGCTTGAAGCTCGTACCGCGCCCGGCTTCCCACGTTACCGCCGCCGTACCTCTGATCCGCGCGACCGCCGTGCGCACGATGTCCAGCCCGATTCCTCGCCCCGAGATGGTCGTCACTTCCTCACGGGTGGACACGTTGGTCTCCAGCATCAGTCGCCCGACCTCGGCGTCGGCGGCAGGCGCTGCGATGCCCCGGCGTTCGAGACTCACGCGAATCGCCGGAATGTCGAGACCGGTTCCGTCGTCGCTCACCGTGAGGACGAGCCGATCGCCGCTTCGCGCGGCCGCCACGGTGATGCGCCCGCGCCGGGGCTTGCCGGTTTTCGCCCGCGCTCCCGCCGGCTCGATGCCATGGTCCACCGCGTTCCGGACGAGTTGCAGCAATGCCTCCCGCAGGCCATCCAGGACCGCTCGGTCGGCTTCGACGTCCCCGCCGCGGAGCTCCAGGTCCACTTCCTTGCCGGTCGTACTCGCGAGGTCTCGCACGACTCGGGGGAGCGCCTCCCACGCCTCGGAGACAGGCCGCATCCGGACGCTCCGCAAGTGATGGAGGACGTCCTCCGCCACACGGACGACGGTCCTCGCGTCCTCGCGCGCCGCGCGCGACAAGTGTCTGACGTCTTGGACCGTGCGGAGCAGGTGATCGTCCATCCGTGTCAGTGCGCGGGCCGGGCCGGGGGTCGCCCCGGCGCGGTCGAGGGCGAGCCGCACGCTTCGGCTCGTGTGGCGCCACTCCGTGGCGCCGCGCGTCACGGTCTCGAGCAGGGCGTCCAGCGCCGCCGCCCGCGACACGAACCGCCCGCTGGTCACAAGCAGGTCGCCGCCTGAGGACAACAGAGTGTCGAGCTTCTCCGCAGGCACCCGTACCAACCCGTTGGACCGCTCGTGCCTCTGGATGTTCTCCGAAGCGGCGAACGCCGTCTCGACCTGGGCGGATTCCGGTGGCAGCGAGGCCAGCGATTCCACGAGAGCGGCGAGGCGCGACGGTTCGAGCTGGGTACCCGCTCGCAGGTGGGCGCCCGCGTCGGCAAGCGCGTCGGCCGCGCCAAACAGCAGATCGAAGTGCCGCGGCGTGAGTCCGATCGCGCCGTCCCGCGCCTGTGCCAAGAAGGTCTCCAGTCGATGGCATGCCTCCTCGATCACCGGAGCTCCGGCCGCCCGAGCCGCACCCTTGAGGGTGTGTGCGACGCGAAACAGCGTCTTGAGCTGTTCGGAATCGGTGGGATTCGCCTCGAGGGCCAGCAGCACGGCGTTCATCGTGCGGAGCTGGTCATCGAGTTCCGTGAGGAAGACGCCGAGCAAGCGCTCCGCCAGCTTGTCTCGCTTCATCGGCGTTCCAGCTCGGTGGTCGCGGCCGTGCGGGCCTTCCACGTGCCCGGCCGGTCTCCCCCCACCAAGGCAAGCAGTCTGGCGCCGAGGGCGTTGAGATCCTGCGCCGCCCGCTCGGCCTGCTTGGTCGCGGCCACGTTCTGCTGCGTGGCCTCCTCGATGTTCGCCATCGCTTGGCGGATCTGCGTCATGCCGACGGCCTGCTGGCCCGCCGAGGCGACGATCTGCTGCGCTACGAGCGCACCCTCCTCCACCACCTCCGCGACCTGCTTGGCGGTGGCGGCCACCTGCTTGGTGCCCTGTTCGGTTGTCATCACGGAGGCGCTGGTCGCCCGCTGGATGTCACCGAGAATCCGGCGCACTTCGACCGTTGCCTTCTTGGACTGCTCGGCCAGGCTGCGGATCTCCGCGGCGACCACCGCAAATCCGCGACCCTGCTCACCGGCGCGCGCCGCCTCCACCGCCGCGTTCAGGGCGAGCAAGTTGGTCTGCTCCGCGATGTCGGTGACGCTGGCGATGATCTCGCCGATCGCCTGCGCCTGTTCCGCGAGCGCCAGAATACTCTCCGCGGTCGATTCCACCTGCTGCCGGAGCGCTTCCATCGCATCGCTCGATTCGCGGACCGCCCGCTTCGCCGAATCGGCCATCGCCTTGGCCCGTTGCGTCGCCTGCTCCGAGGTCTGGGACACTTCGTCCACGGTGGCAGTGGTCTCCGTCACGGCCGCGCTGGATTCGCGCGCGCCGGCGGCCTGTTGCGTCGTTGCCGCCAGGATCTCCGCGGCCGTGGATGCCAGCACGCCCGTCGTCTCCTGAAGCGGACCGGCGACGGCGCGGTTCAAGAGCAGGCCCGAGACGACGCCGACCCCGAGCGCCAGGAGACCGCCCACCAGAAGCACCGTCTTCATCCGACTGCCCCGGTCCCGTGCCGCCCCGATCGTCGCGTCCGTGCGCTGCTCGGCGCGCTGGATCGCGCGCTGAATGGCATCGCGAACAGCCACGCGCGCGGGGAAGATTCGATCGTTCTGAAGCTGCACCGACTCGGCGTCACGACCCGCGCGCTTCGCCACCATGCCACCGCGCACTGCCGCTTCCCATGCGTTCATCGCCGCCAGCACGTCGCTCCACAACGCGCGGTCGTCGGGAACCGTGACCGAATCACGAACCAGTTCGACAAGCGTTCGGGCCCGTGCCGCGGAGCTGTCCAGCGCAAGGGCAAACCGCTCGTCCTCCGTGACCATGAACCGAAGGAACTCGATCGTGGCGGCACGGGACTCCGATTCGGTCTCGAGTCCGGTCACCAGCAAGCGCCGCTCGAGAGCGAGCGCCGCCTCGTAGGTTGTCACCGCGTTCCGGAGCGCCGTGATGCCTATCAACGCCACGATCACCATGAGGCCGAGACCAACCGTGAACCCCGCGCCGATCCGGCGACTAACCGTCCAATGCATGGTCATCCTCCCGCCGACCGGCGCGGCTTCGCTCCGTCCCCGCCAACCAGGTCGACCAGCGCCGACCCAAGGGAATGGAGATCATGCGCTGCGCGCTCGGCTTGCTTGGTAGATGCCAAGTTCTGCTGGGTTGCCTCCTGAATGCTCGCCATCGCTTGGCGGATCTGGGCCATGCCGGCCGCCTGCTGGCCGGCGGACGCCACGATCTGGACAGCCGCCTGCGCCGACTCCGCCACGGCCTCGGCCAGCGCACGAATGGTCCGCCCGGCTTCGGTCACCTGTGTGGCAGTGGCGTCGACGACCTTGGTCCCCTGCTCGGCGGTCATCACGAGCGTGCTCGTCGCCCGCTGGATGTCACTGAGAATCCTGCGGACTTCGACCGTTGCCTTCTTGGATTGCTCGGCCAGGCTGCGGATCTCCCCGGCGACGACCGCAAACCCGCGTCCCTGCTCGCCGGCGCGCGCCGCCTCCACCGCCGCGTTCAGCGCGAGCAGGTTGGTTTGCTCCGCGATGTCGGTGACGCTGGCGATGATCTCGCCGATCGCCTGCGCCTGCTCCGCCAGCGCCAAGCTGCTCTCCGCGATGGCCTCCACCTGCTCCTGAACGCCCGCCATGGCCGCCGTGGAGTCATCGACCGCCTTGCGGCCCGCCTTCCCAATCTCCGCGGCACGCTGCGCCGAGTCCGCGACGCCCCGGGCTCGCTCGGCAGCCTGATCGACCGTCTGCACCACCTCGTCCACCGTCGTCACGGTCTCCGTCACCGCGGCGGTGGACTCCTCGGCTCCCGAGGCCTGCTGCGTCGTTGCGGCCAGGATTTCAGCGGCGCTCGCCGCCAGGACGCCGGTCGTCCGCTGCAGCGGGCCGCTCACGGCGCGATTGAGGAACACGGCCGACACGGTCCCCACGCCGAGGGCGACCAACGCGACAATGACGAGCAGCAGCCGCATGGTGCCCGCCGTCGATTCGCTCTCGATCACCAGCGCGGCGGCTTGCTCCTCCGCGCGCCGTACACCGCTCTGGAAGGCGGCGTGCGTCCCAACGCGGGCTGGGACGGCCTCCTCATCTCGTATACGCAGCGCCTCCGCCTGTTCTCCGGCACGGGCGGCGGCACGGGACCGCTGAGCCGCGGTGTCCCAGCGGTCGACCGCGGCTAGCGCCGACACCCAGATGTCCCGGTCCGATTCCGAGCGCGCCGAGTCCCTCAGTTGTTCGAGGCGTGCTCGGGTGACGGCCATCAGACTGTCGCTGCTCCGCGCCTCACTCTCGTTTCCGGTGGCGAGGAATGCCATGTAATCGATGACAGCCCGGCGGAAGTCAGACTCCGTCCTGAGCGCCGGCACCAGCCCCTGCTCTCGGGTTGCCAGGGCGCGCCGATAGCCCGAGGAGGAAATGGCGGTGGCGATCGTGCCCATCGCCGCGACGACGACGACAAGCCCCAGAGCGAGGCCAAAGCCTGCCACAATTCGACGACTGACGGTCCAACGCATGGTCATGCTCCTTCCGCCGGTCACGCGTCGCGGCCGGTTGCGGGCGTATGCTCCGTGAGGAGCATCTCGGCGGCCAGCACAATGATTGCGTCGCCCGTGATGCCCTTCACGTACTTCCTTTTGGCTGCCACCCCTTCGGGTGGCTCTCGAACATCCTCGCGCCGCACCGCCGCGATCCGTCCTACGCTGTCGGCGAGGATTCCAAAGGCGGGCCGCTCGTCGCCAAGCACGATGACGCTGCTGAGGTCCGTCAGGTCACGCACCGGCACCCCGAGTACCTGGCGCAGATCGAGGATCGTCAACAGGTTGCCACGCCACGCGGCAAGGCCGAAGACGGGTGGTTGGGCGCCGGGAAGCGCTGACAGCGCGGTGAGCCGGAAGACCGCCCACACGTACCGGGCATCGAGGGCGTACGTCTCGCTCGATAATTCGAACAGCACCACCTCGTCCGTTGCTTCCCGTTCTCGATCGAGCGGAACCGCCAGTGTGCGCGCGCGCGCCTTGAGGATCTCACGCATTTCCTCCAACGGCGCTTTGGTGTCGCCCGCCAGCGTGCGCGCCACCACGTCGAGGCGGTGGCGAATCTCTCCCCAGTCCACATGGCGGGGCGCTGCTTCGCCGCGCTTGCTCATGCGGTGGCCTGTCGCAGCAGCTCCAACTGGACGCGCGCCATCGCGGCCAGGCGTCCGGCCCGCTGCCCGTCCGAGGCTGGCACCACGGCGTCCGCGGGGAGCCCGGTGAGCAAGCGTTGCGCCGCGGTGAACGCCCGGCGCGCACCGGCCAAGTCGCCGGTACGAAGGAGCTCACCGCCGAGCGTGAGGTACACGACAGCGAGGTGGCGGTCGAGATACAACGCGCGCCGCAAGTCGCCCACCGCGGCCGCGTGCCGACCGGCGGCTGCCGAGAGGAGCCCGTGCAGATAGAGCACCTCAGCGGACATTCGGTGGCGATCCAATGCGGCGGCGCACGCGCGTCCCGCCGCTTCCAGCGCTCCCTGATTCGCGTATGCGCGGACCAACAACACGGACGTCGGGAGATCGCCCCCGCCCTCACGAACGATTCGATCGGCGAGGGTCGCGGCCAGGCGATAGTCGCCGGCTCGGTATGCGGCGTCCGCGGCGGCGGCCAGGGCGTCAGCGCCTTGGTCGGGAGGCGCCCGTGCCTCGCTCTCCATTGCGTCGAGTTCCATGTCGGCGCTCACACGCGGCGACGCCCCATTCCTTTCCACCGGCCCCGCCGGCGCGGCGGCACCCTCCGGTTCTGCCCGCGCCGCCCCCGCCTCCGGCGCCCATGTCTGTACCGCCGCCCGTGCCACTCCCGCCGCCGCGCGGCGGTACGCGAGCCCGGCGTCGGTGAGCAGCACCTCGACATCATCGCAGCGGTTCGCGGGCGGATCGGACGCGCCGAGCAGGAGCCAGCCGTGCGGTGCCAGACAGCGGACGAGGGCACGAATGACGCGGGCGGCCGTCTCATTGTCGAAGTAGATGAGCACGTTGCGGCAGAGAATGAGGTCCATCGACCAGATCCCGCTTGCCAGTGAGGGATACACGTCTTCCGCCAGGTTGAGGTAGCGGAAGTCCACGGCATCGCGCACCGCCGGTGCAAGCCGATATTCGTTTCCCACTAGCTCGAAGCTTCGAGCTACCACGCTCTCCGGCACGCCACGGAGCGACCAGCGGTTGTAGCAAGCGCGCCGCGCAAGCGCGAGCGCGGCGCGCGACAAGTCGGTCGCGACAATGCTCGCACCATCCCCGAGCCCAAGTTCATCCGCCACGACGGCCAGCGTGTACGGCTCCTCGCCCGTGGCGCACCCGGCGCTCCACATGCGAAGTGGCGTCCCGAGCGGCGCTCGCGCGCGTAGCTCGGGGAGGATCCGGTCCCTGACGAGCCGCCACTGGTTCGGATCCCGAAAGAAGTAGGTCTCGGAAACCGTGATGTCGGCTACGAGGTCGTCGAGAACGCGAGCGTCGGTGCCGAGGCGTGCGAGATAGGTGCTGGGATCGGAGATGGCGAGGCGGTGCATGCTCGCATCCAGCGCATCCTCGAAGTCGGCCCGCCTGGTTTCTGAGATCCGGAGCCCCGTGCGCCGGCGCACAACCTCTCCGGCAGTCCGGAGCAAGCCGGCGTCGGGCGGGGGGTGGTCTGCTCGGACGGGCGTGCTCACGGTTCAGGGCGTCCGCGTGCCCGATCCAACGCTGTGTCGACCGCGTCGCCCTCGTCGAGCGACAGGAAGCGTTCGAGATCGTGTATCACCAGGAGCCCGTCCGACAACTTTGCGATTCCCGCGACGTACTCCGTCTCGGGCACAACCGCGCGGGCATTCTCGATGGCAGCGGCCGGAACTCCCATCACGTCAACCGCGCGGTCCACGCGCAGCGCAACGGATCGGGGCCCGGCCCGGGCCACGAGGAAATGTTGCTCCGGTGCCACCGGGGACGGCGGCAACCCGAACCGCGCCCGCACGTCAACGACAGGTACGAGCGTTCCACGCACGTTGATCACGCCCTCGACGATCCTGGGAGCCTTGGGCAGGCGGGCGATCTCCACCGCACGGATCACTTCCAGGATGTCGAGCGCCCGGATTGCAAGCCGACGATCGGCCAGGTCGAAGGCGAGCAGGGGCACAGTCGCCGTCTCGTGCGACCCGGCCGCCGGGCCATCGACTCCCGGCCGCACCGACATCACTGGTCCCTCCGAACCGCCCCTGGATGCGGTGCCGGCGGCGCGGCGGCCAGGCTTGCGATGCAGATCATGATAAAGTTTAGGGACCTTGATGTGGGCGGAATAGGCCCTTTTTGGGGCACGAGTGGTCGTTCTTGGGACATTCCGGTCGAAAACCCCACCCTTTCTTCCGCGGGCCCGTCCGGGCCAACATCTTACCGGGGTGACCAAGCTCCTCGTCGCGAGAGCGATCGGCGTCATCATGAGGACCTCATCGATCGTATTGACCGCCGTCGCCGCCGTGCTGTCGGTCCACTGCGGGACTGACACCGGGCAGGCGCATCCGGCCGTGCCGGATTACTCCGCCGTGAGCCGCGTCGATTCGGGCACGCCCGTCGCGGTCATGCTCACCACCTACAGCACCACGCTGCGGGCGAACGGCGAAGACCGGACCAGGTTGCGTATCGCGCTGACGGACAGTGTGGGGCGGGAGATCATGTCGGCCACCGACTCCGTGCGGGTGTATGTGGCCGGCGACGGAACGATCACCACGGTGGATGGCGGGAGTTTGCCCGTGGTGGCGGACACGGGCGATACGCGGTACACCCCGACGCGGTTGGTGAATGGCGTCGTCAGCCTCGGGTTCAGAGCGGGGACGTCACCCGATCGCGTGCGCGTCGAAGCTCGCTCGGGCGCGCTGTTCCCGGGATCGCACGAGATTCATACGATTCCGGCGGATGTGGGGCTGATGACGCCCACGGCGGAGCAACTGCCCCCGACCACGAAGTCGATTGCGCGGATGATCGGCGCGGATATCTCCTTCCTGCCGCAGATCGAGAACAACGCCGGGAGGTTCTTCCAGGGAGGAGGAAAGTTCTTCGACAACGGGCAGGAGATCGACGCCATTACGCTGCTCAAGAACCACGGGTTCACCGCCATACGGCTGCGCGTGTTCGTGAACCCGGAAAACGAGGGCGGTTACGCTCCCGTGCAGGGGTTCTGCGGGTTGGATTCGACGCTCAGCATGGCGCGGCGAATCAAGAACGCCGGCCTGGAGTTCCTGCTTGATTTCCACTACAGCGACTATTGGGCCGATCCACAACAACAGAACAAGCCCCTGGCGTGGGCCGAGCTCGACTACGCGACGTTGCGGGACTCGATGCGGAGCTACACCGCTAGGGTGCTGCGCGCCCTGGAACGTCAGGGGACCCTGCCCGACATGGTGCAGATCGGCAACGAGATCAATCATGGCCTGCTATGGCCGGACGGGCACATCGGCAATCTCGATCAATTGGCCGGTCTGCTACAGGCGGGTGTCGAAGGCGCGGAAGCCGTCGATCCCAACATGCCCATCATGCTGCACATCGCCCTCGGTGGGCAGAACGACGAGGCGCGGTTCTGGCTGGACAACATGATCGCGCGCGGAGTGCGGTTCGACATCATCGGCCTGTCGTACTATCCGCGCTGGCACGGCACGCTCGAGGACCTGTCCGGCAACCTGCACGACCTGATCGACCGCTATCACAAGCCGATCAACGTTGTGGAGTATTCGGATTTCAAGCGCGAGGTGCACGACATCGTCTTCAACCTGCCTCGCGACATGGGGAGAGGGACGGCGATCTGGGAGCCGCTGGGGTTTCGCAGCGGGTTGTTCGACCGGGACGGCAACGTCACGGATCGCATGCGGATCTATGATGCGTTGAACGAGCGGTATATCCGAACGGAACGACGGGAGTGACGGGAGGGTGAACCGGTTCGTGAAAGCGGGATCGCTGATGGGGACCGAACCTGGTCATGAAGCTCGCACCGGTCTTCGCCTGAGGTGGTCGGCGCAGGCCGGCGGCATCGCGACGGCGGCCGTGCTCCTGGCGGCGTGTGGCGAGCCGACGCGGTGGGTCACGCCCACCGACTTCTGGATGCGTCCCATGAGCGGCGACTTCGCCCAGGTGTCCTCCTACGATACGACCGGCGGCAATCGCGACCGGCTCGAGCTGGCCGCGGGCGACACGGCGGTGTTGCTCGACGAAGCCGGAGCCGGTGTGATTCGGCGCATCTGGATCACGGTCTTCAGCGTCGATCCGCATTATCTCCGGCGCGTCACGCTCAAGATGTATTGGGATGACGAGACCGAGCCGTCGGTGGCGGTGCCACTCGGTGACTTCTTCGGCAACGGCTTCGACAAGCGCCACTACACAGCGCTTCCCATGGGAGTTTCCAGCGGCGGGTTCTACTCGTACCTCCCGATGCCGTTTCGCGAACGCGCCAGGATCGTGGTCGAGAACGGCACCGGACGGCCGCTCGATGCGTTCTACTATCAGATCGGCTTGGAGAAGGTTCGGTCCCTGCCTCGCAAGGTCCAGACATTCCACGCGCTGTGGCATCGCGACCCGCGAACCGAATCCGCTGCGCCGCATCGCGTATTGACCGCGCACGGGAGCGGCACGTTCGTGGGGCTGTCGTTCAACGCCGAGAGCTATGTGAATACGCTCGGCTTCCTCGAGGGCGATGAGACCTACGTGATCGATGGGGAGCAGCGCGGCGTCGGCACGGGCACCGAGGATTACTTCAACAGCGGATGGTATTTCCAGGACGGAGCGTATGCGGCGCCGTTCCACGGGGTCGTGCTCAAGGACGACGCGCGCGGTCGCATCGCGGCCTTCCGCTGGCACATCCCCGATCCGGTCCCGTTCCACGATTCGATACGGATCGACCTGGAGCATGGCCACGCCAACACCGAGGTCGCCGACTACGCCACGGTCGCCTACTGGTACCAAACGGAGCCGCACGCCCGCATTCCGGCGCTTCCGCCCCCCGACGCGCGCCTCACGCTGGGTGTGAAGATCCCACCGGGCGCCGCCCTGCGACCCGAGTTCCGTGTCGCGAACGGCAGCCTGGTGGGACAGATCGCGGCGCCCAGACCCGATCGCTATCGGGTGACGCTCTACCCATCGGGGTCGCCGCTGGCGGAGCAGGTCACCATTGCGGTCGCCGGACAACCCTCGCGCACGGTCTCGCTCCACGCGGACGAACCGGCGGTCCTCGAACCCGTGGTCCTTGGCGACGTCGCGGTTGAAGGTGAGGTCACCGTGGTGCTGCGCGGCAGCACGCGCGCGGACGCGGTGGCGGCGGTGCACCTGGTCCCGGTGCGCCGCTGGGCAGCCAGGTGGGAAATCGTCGCACCCTTCGCCAATCCACGAACGCCCGGTACCGAGCACTCGGCCGCGATCGACAGCGTATACGGACCGGAGACCGATCCGACCGCTGCCGCATACGCGGGGTTGGAGGGTAGGGAGGTAACGTGGCAGGTGGTGCGGGCGGGCGCCGACGGGCGGGTGCAGTTGAATCCGCACTTCACGCCCAATGACTGGGTCGCGGCGTACGCGCGGGCGGTTCTCTACTCGCCTACCGCCCGCGCGGCGACGCTGCTCCTTGGCGCGGACGACGCGCACGTGCTGTGGGTCAACGGGGAGCGCGTTTCGGAGCGCCAGGGACGCAACATCTCCGAGCCCGACAACCTCGCGATCCCAGTGCGGCTGCAGGCGGGGGTCAACCGGATTCTGCTCAAGGTCGCGGACCTGGATGGCGGATGGGCGTTCATGGTGCGCGTGGCCGATCCGGCGGGCGACCTCGAATGGCGGTGAGATGATCGGTGCGGCGGTGTTCGACATCGGGAACGCCAAGCCGGTGGGACTCGCGGCGATCGATCCTGACTTGCCCGATCCGCTCGTGCTGAGTCTTGGGTCCGACACGCTGTCACGATTCGTGATGACGGTGGACTTTGCCGGCGGGTGGGCGCTCCTCTGGGAATCGCGTTGAGCCCTCCGGCCGCTCGCGCCGTCCGCACTCAGGGCCTATGTTGACCCTCCACTGCTTGTTCACTGCCCCGCGGCGAGTCATCCGGATCCGCGTCTTCTCGGGGCGGTGACCTAGGGAGGTCACATGGATCTGTGGTTGTTCCTCGCCATCATCATCGTTGGCAGCCCGATCGCCAAGGCCATCGCGCTGCGGATTCGGCAAGGGGGTGCCGCCGATCTGGCTGGGCTGCGCGAGTCCATGGAACGGCTCGAGGACATGGACATCCGGCTGGAAGAGACGGCGCGCCGACTGGTCGACTTCGAGGAACGGTTGGACTATACCGAACGCGTGCTGGCGCAGCAGCGTGCGCGCGATCAGCTCAACCCTTGAGGCCCAATCCCCGCGCGAGGTGTCGGGCGATCTGACCGCGAATGTCCACCGACTGGCAAGCCCGATACGCGACGAAGGTCGCCACCGTCGAACAGGCGATTCACAAGATTCCGCGGGGCCGGCGCATTCTCATCGGCTCCGGCGCGGGAGAGCCAAACAAGCTCGTGGAGGGCTTGGTCGAATACGGCGCGCACCTGGCGGACAACGACATCGTGCACTTGATGACGCTGGGGCCGGCGCCGTATGTGCAGCCCGGCATGGAGCACCGGTTTCGCCACACGGCGTTCTTCATCGGCCACAACGTGCGTGAGGCGGTCCAACACGGACGAGCCGATTTCATGCCGGTGTTCCTGTCGGACATCCCCAAACTGATTCACAACCGGCGCGTCCGGATCGACGTGGCCCTGATACAGGTGAGCCCGCCGGACCGCCATGGTTTCGTGAGCCTCGGCGTCTCCGTGGACGTGGTGCGGGCGGCGGTGGATACCGCGGATCTCATCTTGGCCGAGGTCAATCCACACACGCCGCGCACCCACGGCGATTCCTTCGTGCACGTCGACCGGATCGAGGCGCTGGTGCCGGTGGAGTATCCGCTGCCTGAGCTCGCACCGACCGCTGCTGACGAGGTGTCCGCCGCCATCGCGCGACACGTCGCGACGCTGATCCCGGATGGCGCGACGTTGCAGCTCGGGATCGGCAAGATCCCGGACGCGATCCTGGCGGCCCTCACCGACAAGCGCGACCTCGGCGTGCACACGGAGATGATGTCGGACGGCGTCATGCGTCTCATCGAGGCCGGGGTGGTCACGGGGCGGCGGAAAACGCTCCTGCCCGGCAAGGCCGTGAGTTCGTTCATCATGGGGAGTCGCGCGCTCTACGAATGGGTGCACGACAATCCCGCCATCGAGATGCGCTCGACCGAGTTCACGAACGATCCGTTCACCATCGCGCGGAACCGGGACATGATGTCGGTGAATTCGGCGCTCGGCATCGACCTCACGGGACAGGTCGCGGCGGATACCTTGATGGGGCGGTTCTTCTCGGGAATCGGGGGGCAGGTGGACTTCATCCGCGGCGCGTCGCGGAGCGAAGGGGGGAAGCCGATCATCGCGTTGCCGGCGACGGCCAAGGGTGGCCAGGTAAGCCGCATCCAGCCGGCGTTCGAGGCCGGAGCGGGCATCGTGACGAGTCGCGGCGACGTGCGGTTCGTGGTGACGGAATTCGGCGTGGCCGATCTCTGGGGCAAGAACATCAGGCAGCGGGCCCTGGCGCTCATCGAGATCGCGCATCCGGACGCCCGTGCCGAGCTCCTGGCGCAGGCAAAGGCCCGCCACTACGTGTTCGCCGATCAGGTGACGTCCACCGCCCAATACCCCTGGCAGGAGACGCGCACCGAGCGCTTGCCGGACGGGCAGGAGATCGTCCTGCGCCCGGCGCGGCTGAGCGACGAGGAGCCGCTCCAGGACCTCTTCTATCGCCTGTCCGACGACAGCACCTACCGCCGGTTCATGGCGTACAAACAGGTCCACCCGCACTCGGAAATGCAGAAGCTGGTCGACCTGGACTACGAGAACAACATGGCGTTGCTGGCGATTCAGATCAGCGATGCCGGAGAGAAGATCGTCGCCATGGCCCGGTACGACGTGGACCCTGCCACACGCCTCGCCGACATCGCGTTCGTCGTACGGGACGAGTGGCAAGGGAAGGGGCTCGGCACGATCCTGCTGCGCCGGATGTCCAAGATCGCCAAGGCGCGTGGGCTGGCGGGGTTCACCGCGGACGTGCTCGACACCAACAAGCCCATGCTCATGATCTTCCACAAGAGCGGGCTGGAGGTTCGCAGCGAGCGGGTCAACGGGACCTACAAGATGACGCTGCTCTTCGATGCCGAGGACAAGAAACGGGGAGCCGGGAAAAGCGGGCGGCGGCGCAGCACGTAACGACCCGCCCCGCCCGCCGCCCGAGCTTTGCGGAACTCCCGCTGCCAATTACAATCCCGTTTACCACGCGGGCGCTTGGACGCCAAGGTGGCAAGCGCTCCGTGACGGGTCGGTCGCGCAAGTTGCGCGGGACTCGTCGGTTCGACCCCCACCGGATGGGCTGGTGCGTTACCCAACGGGAATCCTGTCGACCCAAGGGCGAGCCGGTGCCGCTCGGGGGAACAGAGGCCTCCCTCGACTGGTACGATGATGAGTTCCATGCGTACAGACTCCCGATCTTCCGATCGCCGGCGCCGCGCCGGCGTGGTCGCGCTCGTCCTGCTGGGCGGCGTGGCCGCCGGCGCCTGTGGAGGCGACGCCTTTGGTCCCGTCTTCGCGCGACCGGGGTCGCTGGCCGTGGGGCTGTTCCACACGTGCTGGTCCGATCCGGGTGGCAACGCGTGGTGCTGGGGGAACAACTCCGCCGGGCAGATCGGCGATGGTAGCGGCGGGAAGGCGGCCAATCCCAAATCGGTGGAAAGCGACGTGCCGATCGCCCAGTTGGCCGCCGGGCTCCTGCACAGCTGCGCGTTGGACGACGAGGGCGGGGCCCGCTGCTGGGGTGACAATAGCGCCGGGCAGATCGGTGACGGGTCCGTGACGCTGCGCCTGCACCCGCAGCGAGTCGATACGGACCTCTCGTTCGCGGTGATCCGTGCGGGAGGGTTCCACACCTGTGCGCTCACGACGGACGGCGTTCCTTACTGCTGGGGAGCGAACGACGACGGTCAGCTCGGGCTATTGCACCCGTCACAGTTTTGCAGCACGCGCCCGTGTGCGGATCGGCCGACTCGCGTGGAGGGCGGCGTGGTGCTGCGATCCCTCGAAGCCGGATTCACGCATACGTGCGGCCTGACCGCCGACGGGGTGGCGTACTGCTGGGGCGCCAACGGGAATGGTCAGCTGGGCAACGGGTACTTCACGTCGGTCTCCCGGCCCGTGCTTGTCACCGGGGGCATCCGATTTCGGAGTCTGACGGTGGGGGAGCGGCACACCTGCGGGCTTACTGCAGACGACGAGGTGTATTGCTGGGGACGGAATGTGGACCAGCAACTTGGGGTCGAGCTGCCGGTCAATGAGTGCAGCGCGTTCTTCCCCTTTCCTTGCTCTCCCCGACCGGTAAAGCTCGTCACGTCGCTCGCCTTCCGGTCGATCACGGCGGGAGCGGACCACACGTGTGGCCTCACTTGGGAGGGCCAGGCGTTCTGCTGGGGACGCAACGAATCAGCGCAGTTGGGGATCGGCGGAGTGACAGCGTCGCAGGGAACGCCGCAGCCGGTGTCCGGAGGCCACCGGTTCGCCGTCGTCGGCGCGGGCAACAGCCACACGTGCGGCGTCAGCACCGATCGGATCCTCTTCTGCTGGGGTGACAACCTGTTTTGGCAGCTGGGGATCGGCCCGCAGGGCATCTACAGCCCTGCGCCGATTCTCGTGGCGTTTCCGGAAGTAGTGCCGTGAGCGTGGAAGGGCGCCGACGTGGGGTCGTCTGGACCCTGCTCGGGACGTTCGTCGCGGGCGTCGCGGGCGTCGCGTGCGGCGACGGCCCTGTGTCGGTGGGAGCGGTCAACGTGTCACCCGCGAGCGTGACCCTGGAGTTGGGTCAACTCACGGACCTCAGCGCCACCGTGCTGGACGAGGCAGGGACGCCGCGAACCGCGGCGGGTATCGTGTGGGCCAGTAATGACCCCAGGGTCGTGACGGTGACGGAGGACGGCACGCTGCACGCCGTCGGGGCGGGTTCGACGACGGTCACCGCCGAGAGCGGAGGGATGAACACCGAAGTCCACGTGGCGGTCTCCGTGGCATTTGCGGCACTCAGCGCGGGGTTGTTCCAGACGTGCG
>Ga0326597_10000924_pt1 | contig 49558 bp, 48 predicted proteins | sample RVTome_12_FD_203789 | JGI IMG/M metagenome (GOLD analysis project Ga0326597, IMG submission 203789) | Soil microbial communities from uranium-contaminated site in the Upper Colorado River Basin, Wyoming, United States - RVT100D185 | ecosystem: Environmental > Terrestrial > Soil > Contaminated >... | reverse complement strand
AATTGGAAGGTATCCCGCTGCATATTTATGAAGATGGCGGAGTTGCACAAGCAAAGCCATGCGCTGAGGCTCTACTTTCAGATGAGGTTATTGAGGCTTTGGCACACGAGGGCTTTATGCCGCTGATCTGTCACCGCGACCGGGACTTTTTTATGATCCCTCGCGCACAGTCTGTGGCAACTCCACCCGCCGTCCTAGCCGGTCGTTGGTGAGCAGCAAGATAGGGGCACCGTGGAGGCGGTATCGCTGTGCGCCGGGCAACTCGGTAGGCCACGTCCAGCACCTGGGCCAGGAGGATTCGTTGCTTGCGAGTAACATGAGCTGAACGAAAAATTGGGTAACTACAGTAACGTACGTGAGGCCGGAGGGCGGACGGTTTGGGCAATCCTGGCTAAATGGCAAGCCAACAAATTACTAGATTTCCTTTTAGAATCAGCGTGGCGCGCCCGACAGGAATCGAACCTGTACTTAGGGTTCCGGAGACCCTCGTATAGTAAAAACGATGCCGTCTCGATCCGCAGCTCGCAAGCGCTTTTATTACGATCTGATCATGTGCTTCAGCATTGTGCGCATTGTCTGCCAAGACGACACGCGGCCCAATAAAATCGCGCTTGACCGCGTGGATTTACCTGAATTATAAGCTATCAGAGATTTTCGCTCCCGGTTAAGCTCCCCGAGAACAAGGGAAACGACTTCATGATGTGCGCTTAATTATTTGGAGGGCTAAATGCGGAAGCAAAGTTTTACCTGCCTACCCTTATTAGTCCTCCCCACGTTCGTAGCATCCCGGGTATTCAGCGCCCAGTTAACTTCCCCTCCCACTTGCGAAAAAGGCAACCTTGGCACCAACGCCTTGTCTTTGATGGTGGTTGGTTTCTTGAGTTCCGGTAAAATGTGAGTGGCTCATGAAGGGGGGACTTTTTTAAGATTTACATTGGCCGCACCAAAGCGGTCGGTATGTTCCGGATTACGGCGAAGTAGAACCAGGTTACGCACCGGAGAAGAAACAATGAAGAAGCGGAATTTGTTCGGAAGCCACGCGACGATAATGGCATTACTCGGCGTATTCTCAGCGCTGGCTTATGGTGGCCAGGCCAGTCAGGTCACGCCTGCCCCTCAAAGCGCAGCCGTCCCAGAACGCCCAAGCAGTCTGGAGGGCAACTGGTTTGTCGAATGGGAGAACGGAGGCTTTAAAGGCGCTTTCGGGGGAGACCCGAGAGACGGAAGCCGGGTGCAAGGGTATATCACGCTCACACGTGGCAAGGATGACGGCGATTGGCGCACAGTAGGGACTGTGACCTGGGTTGACAAAGGCGCGCAGCGCAAGTTCGCAAGGTACGGTGGCTATCCGCGCTTGGCACCCGAGGGCGCCCTTACTGTCAGCTTCAACTTGGGCGCTGCCCGGTTGGCCGAGTCAGTATTACGCGTTGGTCGGCCTGACGCGCCTACAATTATCGGCGAGTGGTCGTACCAAGAACGGCCGAATTTTAGAGACGCGACGGTCAATCTGAAGGGGAAAGAAATCTGGCGGCGTGCCAAGCCCTCGATCGCGCGGGTGGTCTTTAAGTATGATACGGGAGAGACCGACTCTAGAGGGTATCTCATCCTCCGCGAAAGGCAGACTCCCGCTGGAACGCCCGGCCTTGTGGAGCTAACCTACGGCGGTCCGAACTGGAGTCCAGAAACCAAAAGCCTAGGCGACCGTCCCAGCTTCCCTTTAGAAGTGTTTGGTGAAAATCTCTGGGGGACGCATCAGCCCTGGATCGAGCCCACGACTGGACTTGTCGCGACGTTACAAGGCGAAATCCACCGCGGCGATAACCCTTTGGACCTTGCCAGCGTCATCGGCATGAAAATGTTGGTGTATGTCTTGCCGGCCGCAAAGCCTGGAAGGAAGACACTCTATCTGGATGGCATTCCAATTCCGTTTGAGTTGGTCATCAAAGGTTATCCGGGGAAAGTCGGTGCCGAGACCCCAGAGAAAGTCGGTGATGAGGCGCTAGGGAAGGCACCCAAACTGGCCGACGCGAAGACCGCCTATGGCGTGGCTGACAACGCTTTGCCGTGAATCTAAATGGAGCCTGCTACATTCTATATCAGTAATCGAGAATGATCTTTAGCAACGCCGCGGGGAGGCACACAATGAACCGAGTTCTAAGAGTCTTCGTATTAGCGATGTTTGGACTTCTCGCAACACGAGGCCTAACCCAAGAGATCGTTACTCCCGCGACCCCAGATACCATCAAGAATCTTCGCGAAAGTGCGGCCAACGATCGCGCTCAAGCCGATGGTGACCAGACACGTGCCGACACTTTGCGAGAGCTTGCGCAGAAAGCACGTCGAAGCGCTCAATCTACGCGGGATGCCGCGCAAAGAGCTTCCTGGATCGAAGATGCGAAACGCCGGGAAGTTAATGCCAAAGAACTCGAGGCACGCGTAACCCGCTTGCGCGCGGCTGCTGCCGAAAAAGAGGCACGCGCTGTCCGCCTGGAGGCAGCTTATAACAAAAAATACGGCCAGAAAGCCGAGTCGCCCGCACCAAAGCGAGCAAGTAGCTCTGACTCTCCGCCAGCACAGGAGTGGATGGTTGAGGATTCAGTCGGACTTTGGGCGCGAGCCAGTGAACCAGGCTTCACGTTGGCGATCGTGCCGCAGCTGCCCGATGAGCCGGCAATGATCAACCGGATCGAAGCGCATAGCGACCGCCGTATTTGGGTGGGGACTTTTTATAATGCATCGCGTGAGGGTCCCGCGCGGGGCGTCCTGACCTACACGCCGAAGCCCGAGGAAATGAACCCCGCCATTCCGGACTGGGCGCGGCGCATGGTCTCCGGCAAGCTCGTCTGGCGGTTGGAGATCACGCCGGCAGGCGACCGGTTCAGCCCTACGCTCAAGGCCAAATGGTATCGCGGCAAGGTGAGCTGGAAAGCGAGTGAGCCGGCTAGCGCCTCTGTCATCGGAGACGGCAAGCCGCTTGAGTTCGCATTTGAGTCAATTGACACAATCAATATCGAATCCCTTTCCTACCCGACGGTTGCCATCAAGCTTCCAAATCCCGCGCACGATCCAAACACAGACCCAGTAGAGGCGCTCACCAAGGGTCAGCGCTTTTTTGTGCGCGTCACACTTCCGGTGGAGATCGCGCGCGAGAAGGGTGCAAAAATTTCTGCCACTGTGCGCTCCCTCGCCGGCGGCGGCGAAGAGAAACTCGAGCTGACCGGAGCGATTGGCAAAGGTCAGCGGCCGGTGGTCTACAGCCACGTCGACCAAGTCACCATCGCCGACTGCGATATTACGGAGCCGCGCCGTACGCCTTCGTTTCTGTCGTGGGACTGGATTCTGAGGCGGATCCGGGATTACAAGACCGGCGAGTGCCTGAACATCAAAATCAAGAATGAGGAGCTTGTTGAGATCCGATATGGCGACGCGGCGGTCCAGGTGCCGGTTTACGGGTCGTGGGTGCAGCGCGGCATGGCCCGCCACGTCGAAGCCGCGGTACGTCTCCGCGAGATCTATCAGTCGTTACTTGTGGGACCTTACGAGCGCGGGGTCAAGGAGGCGGCCCATAAACGGATTCGTATGCTTGCCAATTATGAGTCGTTGCGCGGCTCCGACAAGCTCACTGATCTGCATCGTTATTTTGTAGGTGAAGCCTACTTGGGTGACGCAGCGCCAGCGCTTTTGCAAACCGAGGATTCCACGCTCAGTGCTCGATATTACGACGATGTAAGAAATCCGCCCATACGCACGGATCCAACTTATTTTACGCCGTTGGTAAAGGCTGCGCTCGAGGGATTAACCGGCAAAGACTTATCGCCCAAAGCCTGGACTGCCGGTAAGTCCATCGTCTGGACATCGGAGGCCGAGCAATTCTATGTGCTGCGCGAAATCAGGCGCACCAGCACGCGGCTCGCGGAAGACGCGTTAAAAGCCACCTATGAGAGTTTCGCATTTGGGCTCTACGACGGTATCGCCACGGCGACACCAGCCGGCGGGCTCTACCTCCTAGTAAGTGGTAAGGACCACTTCGGCCGGCCACAACCGCGGTGGGTGCGCATTATGGCGGCGGTCTCGCTGGCCTCGAACGCAGTGCTGCATCTCTACGGCCCGACCGCCGCGACACGCTTCAGCGAGCGCCTCAGCCGGAGGTTGCCGGCAACCTCCGGCAAAGTGACTCAGACGACTCTAAGCGCGAGAAGGACGGGAAGCGTCTCTCAAGCGGCTGGACGCGCAGCACCACCGAGCACGCCGAATTCGGTGCAAGGCGCGAAGCGGGAACACTTGTCTCTCGAACTGTCTCACGATGCGCCATCGAACGGCGGCACGATTAGCTGTGCAGCGCGATCGCAAGCACAACCCATAGTGCAGTCGCTGTCTCCGACGCAGGGTCCACTCGAAGATGTGATGCGAACCGCCGTGGAACAAATCGAGATCCATACATACAAAAACAAGCACTATGGACCCCAGACAACGATTCTGGATCTTGACAAGCCGGCGGTCTCAGAGAGGCAACGCTATAAAAACTGCCAGCAAATGGCGGTGGACGACGGTATCCATGAAGCCACCCAGGCAAGGCCCAGCCAGGATCACGGGGCAGCGATGATGGAGGGAGTCGCTCAGGCGCAAAGAGATGTAGGCAAGCGAACTGCTAAAAGCGCGGCCACCGAGGTCCGCGAAGTCGGCTACGACAATCAGACAACAAGGGGCTATCTACGCGCTCACGGTGCAAAGGTCGCTGAACTAAAGCCCAAGCATAACAGGAGGTTAAGGTTGCGGCATTTGTTGAAGCTACAAGAAAAAGGCTGGCTAATTAAAGCGGTCATCCGTTTCGGCCCGCATAACGGCAAATGGGGTAACCATGCAGTTCGCGTCAGAAAGGTTATAACCGACCCAAAAACAGGCGACATTATCTCTGTGCACGTTTACGATTCCAATGTCGGTCGGGTCCTCGATGTGCCGGCCAAGCGCTTCCAGGAGCTGCTAAGTGAGGCAGCACCCAACTTAGAGGGACTGAGAGAGGGTATTCTAACGGTGTTTCGATTTGACTCAGATTAGGGGTGTGAACCAGACACAATGGGGCGGTGATCCGTGGGACTGCTCCAGACTCCTTTAGACAATTGGAGAGGCAAACCAATGGTCGAATTTTGGTATGTAGCCGGTCTAGGTTTGATTAGCAGTACTCCTGTGTTTGCAAAATTGGGGGCAACCCTCTGATGCTACGCAGAAACTACATACATGCTCATCACAGAAGATTGGTTGGCAAGAAGCATCTAAACATCAGTAAGCTTTACCGTTCTGAGGATGCCGCCGACCTCTTGCCAGAGGCGATGAAAATAGACGACCTAGATACGATTCAATGGCTCAACCCTTGGGAGCGATGCCCGCCGTGGCTGGAAAAAGAATTCGTCAGGGAGATGGGACCAGGGCATCCGCTTTATAACTCTAAAGCGATCTCGGTGGGTCGGCGGGTTGACTGCGATGATGTGTTGTTTTTTATACCGGATAACGCGCAGCCGTTGGCGGTTGTCCATCTCACTTGGACCGGCAGGCCTGAACGTTCTCCCGAGTGGCCGTGGGCGACATTTTTTTCCAGTCTCGATGAATGGGTGGAAAAGTGCATGTGGCCGGACTATAGGATGATTTGCGAGCTCGCCGACTCTGCCGCGGTAGCGACGCCCAATCCGCCTGACCCCGCTTCTGGGGAGTTACGGTCGGTGTCAGCCCGTTGGAAACACGTGGTAAAGCTTTTTGGGCGTTTAGTACAAAAATTAAAATGACGGTGGAATCAAGCATGCGGGTCGGGCTGAGTTTCCATCGTAAAAGGAGAAGGAGGCCGAAGCACGCGCTTTCGACGGGTGCTATGGGCGAACCGGAGGGAATTACCACGTCATTACCTCATGTGAGGCACTAGGATCTGGTCGTGGAGCCGCCAGCCCCGAAGACGCGAACACGTTAGCGTCACCAGATTGCGACAGAAACCTCGCCTCTACCAGATGCTCTCATGGGATAGTGTATTTCGGTAGCAAGATGTGCTCACGGGTAAAAACCGTCCCGGCGACGACGATATTTCTATGTCTTTTTTTGCCGCTGAGCCAGTGCCAGAAATTTACCATCACCAGTCCGATCCCGCTGCCGGTACAAGAAAACGAAACAGTTACGCTCCATGGTTACGAGCTTCTTGGAGCTGAAGGACCGCAGAAAGTTTTCTATCTGTTTCTGTTTACTGGGCCGATCGGTCTTCTCGCCTGTGGAAGCTTTGCCAAGCGTTTGCGTACGAAGGTGATTTTACACGGGCTTGAAACAGCTCTGGGCGCGGTGGGTTTATACGCGTCATACATGGTTTCGCGCTTTTACGGTTTCGGAACTCCGCTTATTGGTGGCTACATTCTTATCACCTCGCTCGCGTTATACTTCTCGTTATCGATATCACAGTTGATAAAAGCGGTGGTTTTCTACTTTCGTTCTCCTATTGTTAGGCCGTCAGATCGAAGAGTCTGAGCAAATCATGTTGAAAAAATGGTTAGCCTCTCTTGTTGCACTGCTTACAAAAGGACCTGTCCCACACTCTGTAGAGCCGATCCGGCACGGGCCTTATGAGCCCGGGCAGGTCTGGAGGTTTCAAACGGGTACAGGCTACCAAAACGCGCTTTTGATCGTACTAAAGACAGAAACTCTGCCGGAAGTCGGCAATGTCGTGCATATTTCCATAGAAGGTGTAGCTCTGCCCCAACCTGATGGAACAATTGCCACGCGAATCGTCCACATGCCATTCTCAGAAGCCGCCATTGACATTAGCGTTACTGAGTTGGTGCGGAGCGACGAAAAGCTGCCTGACTACGGTGAGTATTACGACTCATGGCGTCACGGCGATGAAGACGGGGGTTACGGGGTTTTTACGGTCCCGGTCAGAGTAATAATTGACGGTACGATGAAAGCTATTGGTACATGAGGCACGCAATAGGGGCCATTCTATTTTTTAACTGCTTGCGCACTTTTAGGGGTTTGGGACCCTGCTTATGCATGTTGGTTTTCGTCATATCCGCCTGTGGGGAGAGAAACAATTCTCCTTCCAAGGCAGAGAGATCCCACGAATGGAAGAGATACTGCAACCAAGACCTTCAATTCTCCCTCCGCTATCCGCCGGAAATGCAACCGAACGCAAGTTCCCCGAAAGTAACCGCTGAGGGAAAGTTCAATGTGATTGAATGGAGAGTTCCAGGATCAGAATGGTTTGTGGTCGTCAACCTGCATAAACTGCCGAAAATATCCACACAGCCCCTCAAAGATTGGTTAGCCGACTGGGGAGGAAACCTGGAACCAATAAAGCTGCAAGACAATGTTCCAGCGGCGTTGAGAACGTCGCTGTTCGAAGCGATTTTTGAGAAGAGCGTTTTCTTCCGTGAAAAATCTGGTCACAGAGCCGTCGAAATTCGGCTGGTGGTTCGAAATATCGCTGACTGGATGGGGCCTCCCGAGAAAATCGAGCTACAGTATCGAAATCAAGAGCGGATTTTCGACAGCATGGTCAAATCCATCCGTCTCGGCGACTGCCCAACCAAGCAGTAGGATTTCTCTTCAATCCTCGGTCGGCTGCTACGCTGCGGCGTCCGTGATGTGAGGCTGGCTACACCGCCTCCTCCGGCGCGCCGATTCTTCGAAGAAAATAAGGCCCGGCAACTTGCCAGATGCCGCGCCAACGGGCGACGATTTGATAGCAATGGACGTCGTCGAGTTTCCAGTACGTGGAGAAAAGCTCCGTTTTCTCAAAGGACCGTGCGACCGGATCGTTTTTCAGCGCCAGGGCGGCGTATGCAGACATTACCGTCTTTGGAGCTGAGGTAGGGTCGCAACTTTCGAGGAGTTGCCGAAGTTGCGACAAATCTGCGTTGTCGCTTGGCAAAGAGGCAATACCAGCGGCTAGTTGTGGCGCAACCCAACTACCCTGCACGAGCCTCGCCACCATCCGCTTCACAAGCCGCTCGGACCAGACTAAGGCCGCAAGAGCTGACCCGATCAGCGTGACGCGCCAGTTCGGATCAAGGATCAGCGGCGCGATAATGTCGGTTTTGTGCATGACGCGCGGGGCCGTTTCGAAGAACGGTTCCAACGCCTCAATTGTAGTCCCGTGCAGCAGCTTGCTGTATCGTGGCGTGGCGCCAGATTGCTCAAGCGCCGACCACAACTCATCGGTCGTTTAGATCTCTGTGCTCATTTGGAGAAACTTTTGGCGAGATTCTTCGCTAAAATTAGACTGGCGCGCCCGACAGGAATCGAACCTGTACTTAGGGTTCCGGAGACACAATTCACATACAACGCAATATATTGAACCACAAGAAAAACGGCAACTTACGGTCAGCCTAGACATGCAGCTAAGTGCGTTTTCATGTGGATAAGTGAGTCCTTTGGGCAACCGTTGCCCAACTCTTCTTTGGTATGTAAACGGCGTGTTTGAAGAGCATTTTGAGAGAGGTGCCCATCTGATTGGCTATTCACAAAGGATTATATCCCTGGCTTAGGTGCTCTGTCGCGAATGTATGATGAGCCTGGTAGGGGTAACGATAGTTCAGACGCGCTTTCTTGAGAGCAAGCCTCCATATTTTGGCTCTTAACTGTTTACCATCAATTGAGCTCTGCAAAACGAAATCACTGAAGCTGTTTCAAAGCAAACCGCGAGTTCAGTTAGGAATTATCCTTCCACACCATAGACAGAATCCTTCAACAAATGACTTTAGCGAAACGTCGTTGAAGTCGAAAATCCTTTAGAATCAAAACGGCAGTCGTATCGATAGTGATTGGCATGTCGCTTGCGCATTTTTACGTTGGGGGGACTATCCATGCCGTTAACGAACCAACTGCCGGACACCGTCTTCACCGCGAAAGTGAATGAATTCCTCAACTGGGGGCGGGCGTCGCAAAGGCGTGGACAAAATTATCCCCGTGGATGTCTACGTGCCGGGATGCCCGCCTCGGCCTGAGGCGCTCACGGAAGGACTTCTCAGAATTCAAGACCGGATCATGAAAGAGAAGTGGTTAGTAAAATAGGACATGCGTCACGCCCGCGTCACTTTGTTGAGGACAGTGTATGACGGAGATGGAACATCAAGTTCAAGAGCGGAGCTTTCCAAAACTTTCTATCAGCCGGAGAACATAAAAACGGTTAATGGCTTGTACGTCATGGATGCGCGGGAAAAGAGCAGATTAGAGGAGAAGCAACAAGCTCTGTACGGCCACTAGCTTGAACGAGGAAAGATTGGACCGCTCATGCTTGGTTACTTTAAGAATATCTTCGATTCGGTCAGGACCGTCTTCGAGGGACTTTCGGTTACGTTTTCTTATCTCGTTCGGTATCCGACAACGATTCAGTACCCCGATAAGATCGATTACCGCGTGCAAGATACCTTACCGAGGAGGTACAGGGGGCACCTTGAAGTTGACTTGGATATTTGCACGAATTGTAAGGCATGCGAAAGGGAATGTCCGATTTCCTGTATCGCGATCACGGACAGCGATGAACCGGATAAGAAGCGCTGGATGGCTGAGTTCGATATCGATCTGGCCAAATGTATGTACTGTGGTATCTGTTCCGAGGTTTGTCCAACCGGGGCCATTCGTCACTCGCAAGAGTTCGAAGGAGCCTGTTACGATCCCGTCGCAATGGCACGACACTTTGTTCTGGACTCTGCGGTGGCTCCCTTCAAACCCGCTAAGGGCGGTGAAACGGTCTCGGCATTGGCTAGAAAAGTTGAAATCGGTAAGGACTACATGGACGTGTTCGCGCAACCGAAATGACACGCAGAGGTTTCAGCCAAGATGCATAGGTTCAAAAATTGACGTTACATCGTAGCTCCGAGGTTCGCAAAGGTAAGACAAGCGCGTGGCACACGAATCGATAGCGTTGCAAAGAATGTGGATGTGAATTGTTCGCAGCCGAAACCGAGGTCCGTAAGGAAAATCCCCCTCAGCCTAGAAAGAAGAAATCCTGCAAAAAAGATTTGCCTCGGCATCGAGTAATTTCAGAAAGCTTTTAAAATCAAAGGAATGGTTGATCGATGTAGTTTGGCACATGGCTTGCGGCACTTGCGAAGGAAAGACCTAACTTAGGTCGGAGAAGAGGTGAAAAATATGGAAAAAAGTTGGGTTGAATGGAGCGCCGCTATCTTACTGGGCGGTATCTTGCTGATGGCGGGCTTGTATGTCGGCGGCTGCACAGAGAAAAAGTCGGAAGACGTGAGGACGCAGGAACCTGCTGCGCCGGGCCCCTATGGTATGGGTAGCCCCGGAACTGAGGCCGCACGGCCAGAAGAGAAAGCCCAAGGTCTGGAGCCGACTTCACCGTCGCTTGCGCCGCCGGAAGCAGCCAAGGAACAGAAGAAGCCTGCCCAAGAGCAAACACCGAGTCGTGGGTAACGGCATCTAGTTAGATTCATCAAAGGAAAGGAGGTGAACAATGGTGAAGAAAGTTGCAATGGCATTCATGGCAGTGATGATATTTCCGGCGTTGGTCTCAGCCGCTGAGATGATGGGTACTGTTGAGAAGTTGGATAAGCAGAAGAAGCAGATCGTGCTCAAGACCGCTAAAGGACAGGAGGCAGTAGAGTTTACCAGCGGGACCAAGGGTGCGAAAAAGGCAAAGGTCGGCGACAAAATCACAGTCACGTACACCCAAAAGGGAGAAAAGCTAGTGGCGAGCGAGATCATTGTGGCTAAGGGGGAGACGAAAACTTCTCCGTCCGAAAAACCTGCTCTACCAAGCGGGAAGGAAAAGAAATCAGCTCCTGCCGACGTGAAGTAAGCAGGGCCCCGGCTCCATACTGGAGGGCTTGCGCCGAACGGCGCAAGCCCTCCAGAACTATACAGAATCCGATAAAGTACAAAGTACAATGATGCTACCGGGGAGCATTCTGAGAAAGAATCTTCTCGGATCATTCTTTGGCGTGATTCGCGCAGACAATATTCGCGAGGCATTACCTTCTTCGACCACGATGGTTTCCGGGCTCACCGGATTCAAGATGATAAGGCGGTTGCCGGAGTAGTTTCAGGTTTTTTGAACAGCAACTTATTTGTTTGTCTTGCTGGGAAGATCAGTGCGACGCCGATCACAAACGTGAATCGAAGTCATGCGCGTTCGAGGGGGCGCAAACTTGCCCGGCAGATTTACGCATAATAGATGATGTCAAAGGTTGAGGATCAATATGAGAGAAAACAAATCCGACAATGTGGAGAAAATACAAAGGTCGTATGAACGTGATGGTTGCGGGGCATTCTTCGAGTCTCTCGAAAGCTTGCGACAACACGAGGTGGATTGCAAAGACGACGATTCTGTCGAGCCTCTGTTGTGATGAGACGCATATCGATTTGTATGTGAAAATCAGACGTCCAGTTCTTTTGAAGGAAAACTCCCTCGAATAAAACACCTACTGGAATCTCAGAGCAATGGAAATATCTAAGTTTATCGCAGGTGTACTAGCCACGAAGGCCGGGCATGCAGTTTGCACACAAGGGTCTAACACGGCGAGAGAGACACCGATATGAAATCTTTTCTTGACTCAATGGTGGATCACGTTTCTCCCGTGACTTTTGTGAGGGCGGACGTATGAATTCCTCGACGCGATGGATGTTGGTGAGTTGGGTGTTATGCGTTGGCGGCTGCTCGGTCGTCTCTTCGAACAACTCCACAGAGACAACGGCCGGCGAAAAAGCGGCGACCCCGGCGGCGCTGGCGCAAGAAAGCCCAAAGGCAAACAACGACCTCGAGCGCCTCGCTTCTCTTTGGGAACGGCGCAAACAAGAGAGCATGAGCAGCGACTATCCGATCGGTCCTGGCGATGTCATCGAGCTCAATGTTCCCGGCATGGAAGAAATCAAAAATATGTCCGAGCGCGTTAACGGAGACGGCACCATCTCATTGCCGTTCGCCGGCGTCATCAAGGCCGCCGGTCTGACGGAAAAATCGTTGCGCGAGGAGATCCGCCGAAGGCTTGAAGAAAATTACATGCGCAATCCGCAGATCAATTTGTTCGTCAAAGAATTTCGCAGCCGCCAGGTTGCGGTCATGGGAGCCGTACAGAAACCCGGACTTTACAATTTGGCCAGCCACTCGGATACCTTGCTGAACGCGATTTCGCAGGCTGGCGGCATGAAGGCGGAAGCAGCGGAAAGGATTTTGTTTGTTCCCGCCGAGCCCGTCGATTCTGAACAAGCGAAAAAAGTCGTCGAAACATTGCCCGCGAACATCATCAGGCAGGATCCGTCGCCACTGATTCTCAAAAACGTCGATCCGATCACGATCAGCCTCGATAGCATCAGACGAGGCAGCCACGAGCGTTATTTGCAGATGCCCGCGCGCGCCGGCGACATTATTATGGTCCCCGGCGCAGGTGAAATACTTGTTCAGGGATGGGTTGAGAAGCCGGGGTCGTACAAGATCACTCCCGGTTTGACGATTCTTGGCGCCGTGGCTGCCGCCGGCGGCCCCATGTTTCCTGCCGACACCGGATCGGTTGAGCTCATACGGACGGATAAACAGGGGCAAAAAACTTCAGTCGTCGCGGATCTCGACGCGATCAAAAAAGGAACGCGCTCCGATTTGCCGATACGAGAAGGCGATGTCATCGATGTTTCCTCCTCCGGGCCGAAATTGGCGGCGTACGGCATCTATCGTTTCTTTACCTCGATCATGAGCGTCGGCGCGAGCATCCCCGTACGATAATCGCCAGCGCCGGATACCAGGAAAGGTTTTTTATGAACGAAGTCTCGCCCTATCCAAGCCGCGGCACGATTTACATCATCCCCGACCAGGGGCAGGAAGACCCGCTGTCGCGCGCACGGCCGGTTGAAGCTAGCGACGCGCCGAACATTCGTGACTATTGGCATATCGTACGGAAGCACAAGTGGCGCATCCTCGCTTGCTTTGCGGTCGCCCTCGCAGGCGCCACGGCCAGCGTACTTTTGGCTACGCCGATTTACACGGCCAGGGCTAAGCTGTGGATCGAACGCAAGGGGCCGCAGGTCGTCAACGTCCAGCAGGTCCTTTCAGAGTCGGTCGAATCCGACGAGCACAATTATTATCAAAGCCAATACGAAATGCTGAAAAGCCGGAGCTTAGCGGCCGAAGTTATTCGCGAGCTCGGCTTGGAAAAAAATCCAGTCTTCGCCAGCGGCAGCGCGACGGCCATCAAACAAATAGGGTCGGATCTCACAACATGGCTTAGCGGCCAGAGCCACCGGTCGAATGCCAAAGCAAACGACCCGTCCGGGGTCGATCCGGGCCTGATAAATACTTATGGACAAATGCTCGATATCGATCCGGTCAAACGCAGCCGGCTGGTGGACATCGCCGTAAGCACGCCGGACGCATCGTTGTCGGCGGCCATCGCCAACGCGCACGCCAATGCGTTCATCAATCAAGGAATCAAATTGCGTTCACGCGCCAACGAAGGCGCGCGTAAATTCCTCGAAAGCAAATTGGCTGAGCTCAAACAGCGCGTGCAGAATTCCGAGGAGGCGCTCAATCAGTTTCGCCGCGGCAAAGGCATCATCTCGCTCGACGATAAGGAAAATATCGTCGTTGACCGCCTCGCCGATCTCAACAAGCGCCTCACCGAGGCCGAAGCGGAGCGAATCGGCCTGGAATCGCACGCTCGCCTGATCAAACAGCGCGAATACGATTCACTTCCTGCCGTCATCAATAATCCGCTGATTCAAAACTTGAAGTCGCAAGTGGTCACGCTCGAAGGGCAACAGGCGAACTTGGCGGCGCAGTTCAAGCCGGGCTATCCGCGTTTGGCGCAAGTTCAAGCGCAGCTCGAGGATGCCAAACAGCGGCTCGCCAATCAGATCAAAAGCGTCGTGGAAGGGATCAATTCGGCTTACTATGCGTCCGCGGCGAAGGAAAAAGATCTGCGGGTTCAAATGGATCGGCAAAAATCCGCCGCCTTGGCGCTGAAAGACGCTTCGGTAGAATACGCCATCCTGTCGCGCGAGGCGGACACAAACAAGCAACTTTACGACAGTGTATTGGAGCGGATCAAGGAAGTCGGATTGGCTGCGGAGGTTCCCGCGTCCAATATTTACATCCTCGACAACGCCGAAATACCGCTGCTGCCTTCCGCGCCGCAGAAACGGCTGACTGTGATGATCGCCGCCATCGTCGGTTTGATGGCAGGATTGGGCTGGGCGTTTCTCTCTGAGCATTTTGACAACACGCTGCGGACTCCGGAAGACGTCGAGCGCAATCTCCACCTGGCCAACTTGGTGGTCGTACCGGACTTTTTCAGTCTGCCCAAAAACGCGACCAAGTTGCATTTGCCGTTTACGAAGCACAAGCCGGTGCTCGATTCGCAGCTTTGTGTGCCGAACAAAAGCCCGGTGCCGACCAATTTGCGCTTTACCGTGATTACCGAAGCCTATCGAAAATTACGCACAGCGATTCTCTATTCCCGGCCCGACCAGCCGCCCAAGACCATTCTCTTTACCAGCAGCACCGCAGGCGAGGGCAAAACCATTTCGGTGACCAATACGGCGATCATGTTCGCCCATCTTGGCTACAACTGTTTGGTGATCGACGCCGACTTGCGCCGGCCGCAGTGCCACCGTGCCTTGAGAGTGAACAACGAGAGCGGTCTGACCGACTTTTTGGTCGGCCAGAAACCGCTCGAACAGGTGATCAAGCCGACCGCGGTGGAGAATCTTTCGGTGCTCAATTGCGGCTCGGCGGCGCCCAATCCGGCCGAGCTCATCGGTTCGCAAAAAATGCAGGCCGCGCTTGAGCAGCTCAAGACTCGTTACGATTTTATTCTCATCGATTCGCCGCCGGTCATGCCGGTGAGCGATGCCGTGGTGCTTTCTAATATGGTCGATGGCGTGGTTTTCGTCGTGCGTGGACAAGATACGCCGAAGAAATGGGTCAAGAGTGCGCTATCCGAGTTGCGCAACGAGCGCACGAAGCTTTTGGGGGTGGTGCTCAACCGAGTCGATCTGAGAAGCGCCGATTACGAGGATTATTACCAGTACTACGACGGCGAATACTATTCGTCCGTGCGACTCGCGTGAGCGCGAGATATAGGCACGAGTTTTGGCAGTTAGACATGGCTCAGACCGTTTCGACTTACGTCGGCACGAAAGAGCAAAGAAAATATCGATCGTTTTGCGACCTTGAGTTGATTCGACCGGTGCGATGCCGAACATTTTGACCACGGAGGAAACATTCACATGCGTTATTTAATCACCGGCGGGGCGGGTTTCATCGGCTCTCATTTGGCCGAGCGGCTGCTGAAGGACGGGCATCATGTCATGATCCTCGATGATCTGTGTACTGGATCGATGCATAACATCGAGCATCTTAAAGCCGACCACCGTTTTGAATACGTCATCGATACCATCTTTAATCGCTCTTTGCTGGCTGAGCTGATTGACGAGTGCGACTACGTCGTTCACCTGGCTGCGTCGGTCGGCGTGCGTCTGATCGTCGAGAGCCCGGTGCGCACCATCGAGACCAACGTAAAGGGCACCGAAGGGGTATTGGAGTTCGCCAGCAAAAAGAGAAAGCGCGTTTTGATCGCCAGCACCTCCGAAGTTTACGGCAAGGCCAGCAAAATTCCTTTTTCCGAGACCGATGACTTGGTCATGGGTCCGACCTCCAAGGGGCGCTGGAGTTACGCTTGCTCTAAGGCCATCGACGAGTTCCTCGCCCTCGCCTACCGCAAAGAGAGAAAGTTGCCGGTGGTGATCGTACGCTTATTCAACACGGTGGGGCCGCGCCAAACCGGACGCTATGGCATGGTGTTGCCGACTTTCGTCCGTCAGGCGCTGGCCGGTACGCCGCTCACCGTTTACGGCGACGGCACGCAATCGCGCTGCTTCTGCCAGGTCAGCGATACCGTGGAAGCGATTGCCCGGCTAACGCTTCAACCCGGCGCCGTCGGAGAGATCTTCAACATCGGCAGCGAGCAAGAAATTAGCATTCGAGAACTCGCCGAACTGGTGCGATCCATGACGCGGAGCCCATCGCCGATTCGCTTCGTTCCTTATGACGAAGCGTATGAGGAAGGTTTCGAAGATATGCCGAGGCGGGTGCCCGATATCAGCAAGATTAAGAAACTCGTCGGTTTTGGTCCCGCCCGAAGTATCGAGGAAATCGTTGAGAGCGTCATCGACTACCACCGGGCGGAATCGGCGGCGAGCCGAATGGTTGGACCGCAACTGGCTCTGGAAACGGCCTTCTAGTAATCGATCGCGGGCGTAGAGAATGGGACAATGATCAGCCATTGGGAACAAGCATTACTTTTGGTAGTTCCGGCAAGCGCCTTTGTCATTACGGCGTTGAGCCTGCCGATCGCCAGTCGCCTTGCGCGACGATGGGGATGTCTCGCTATCCCTAATAAAGAACGGTGGCACACCCGGCCGACCCCGACGCTCGGAGGCCTGGCATTTTGGCCGGCGTTTTTTCTGGTCGCATTGTTCGCGTCATCGGACGCATTGAAGAGCCTGCCTTTTTTCATCATCGCAACTGCGATGTTTGCCGTGGGAATGTACGATGACCTGCGCCAGATCAAGCCAGCCAACAAATTGATCTGCCAGATTTTCGCCGCGCTCATGGCGCTTGGCTTCGGTTACCGTCTGAATTTTTTTTCCTGGGGGCCGCTGGATGCTCTGCTGACGGTAACTTGGATCGTCGGTCTCACCAATGCGGTGAATCTATTGGACAACATGGACGGATTAGCTGCGGGAATCGGTCTTATCGCCGCCAGCTATCTGGCCTTTCTATTTACCCAGCAGGGTAATCAAAACGCGATGTTTTTAGCTTTGGCGCTGGCCGGCGTTTTGGGCGCGTTTCTTATTTATAATTTCCATCCTGCTTCCATATTCATGGGTGACGCCGGCAGCCTCTTCCTCGGAACATCGCTCAGTCTGTTGGCGATTGAAGCGAACGGAGAGGCCTCCAACATCTTGTCGCTGGTGGCGGTGCCGACCTGCATCCTGCTTGTGCCGATCCTGGACACCACTTTAGTCACGGTGACGCGTTTGCTACGCGGCCAACCGATTTCTCAGGGCGGTAAGGATCACGCTTCGCACCGGCTGGTCATTCTCGGTCTCAGCGAAGCGCAGGCCGTGCTGCTTCTTTATTTAATAGCCGCGGTGTCGGGTGCCAGCGCGTTGTTATTTGAACGCTTCGACTATGGTCTCAGCCTCGCCTTCCTCCCGCTGGTCATTCTATCCTTCGTTTTATTTGCCGCTTACCTGGCTCAGGTGGAGATCGTGTCCACAAAAAATGGGGAACGAAACAATGCGGACAACAAACTCACGTTTTGGTTATCCGCGCTGACCTACAAGGGCCGCATGCTGGAAGTCGTGCTCGATTTTTTTCTCATCGCCTTTTCCTACTACCTCGCGTTTGCTCTACGCTACGAATTCTACCTGAACGATTCGATAATGAAGTTGTACTTCATGTCTCTGCCGATCGTGTGGGTCGCCACTTTTCTGTCGTTGTTTTTATTGGGCGTCTACCGCGGACTTTGGCGCTACACGGGCTTGCATGAGCTCGTGCGCATTGCGGCCGCGGTCGTTTCGGGCGCGATACTGACGGTGGGTTCATTGATGCTGCTTTATCGTTTTGTCGGTTATTCAAAATCCGTATTTATCCTTTACAGCCTGTTGCTATTTGTCGGCATGACCGGCAGCCGTTTGTCTTTTCGACTGTTCGGCATGTTTGTTTTTAGATTGCGGCCGGAGCAAATCCCGGTGCTTATTTACGGAGCCGGTGATGGCGCTGAAGTCGTCGTGCGGTTTTGTCGAGAATACCCGCGGGCCGGCTATCAGCCGGTGGGATTTCTCGACGACGATCCGAGAAAAGAGGGGAGCAGTGTGCTGGGACTGACCATTTTCGGCGGACCGGAAAAGCTGCCGCAAATTTTGCAACGAGAACAAGTGCGTGGCTGCATCATTTCCTCGCCGAGCATCCTCGCCGACGATCACGCTCATCAGCTTCGTGATCTATGCTGGAAACAAGGACTGTGGATCAAACAACTACGTCTAGAGCCTATCGAGGAGGGAATGGGCAAGTCATGAAAACAAATTTCCCCCGTTGCGTCGCCGTCGTCGGTTTGGGTTATGTCGGACTACCTCTGGCGGCGGCCTTCGGTAAGGTGATTACGACGATCGCTTTCGACATCAACGAGAATCGCGTTCGGGAACTGCGCAACGGCACGGATCGCAACGGCGATATGACTAAAGCTGATCTGCGCGAGCCGTTCTTGGAGTTCACCAGCGATCCGACTCTGCTACGGCAAGCGACGGTCATTATTGTCGCCGTACCGACGCCCGTGGATAAAGCCAAACGACCGGACCTCTCACACCTCATCGATGCCAGCAAACGGGTGGCGCAAAACCTCACCCGTGGCGGCATCGTGGTTTATGAATCCACGGTGTATCCCGGTTGTACGGAAGAAGTTTGTGTCCCCGTGCTCGAAGCCGAGTCGGGGCTGAAAGCGGGGCTCGATTTCAAAGTGGGTTACTCACCGGAGCGGATCAATCCGGGCGATCACGAGCATTCGCTAAACAACGTGATGAAGATCGTCGCGGGTCAGGACGATGAGACGACCGAAAAACTCGCTGCAGTCTATGGCCTGGTAGTCGAAGCCGGGGTGTACAAGGCGCCGACGATTCGTACCGCCGAAGCGGCCAAGGTGATCGAAAACGTGCAGCGCGATTTGAACATCGCATTGATGAATGAGCTAGCGGTTTTGTTTCATCGCATGGGACTAGACACCACGGAGGTGCTCAAAGCTGCGCGTAGCAAATGGAATTTTTTGCGCTACGACCCTGGCCTGGTTGGTGGCCACTGCATTTCAGTGGATCCCTACTACCTAACGTTCAAGGCGCAGGAGCTCGATTATCATCCGGACGTGATTCTTGCCGGCAGAAGAATCAACGATTACATGGGGCACTACGTCGCGCAGGAAACCATCAAGCTGTTGATTCACGCCGGGCGAGTTGTGCGCGGCGCGTCCGCATTGATCCTCGGCGCAACCTTTAAGGAAAACGTCAGTGATCTGCGCAATACAAGAGTGGCGGACGTGGTCCAAGAGCTCGAGAATCACGGCATCGAGGTGGCGGTTTACGATCCTTTGGTCGGCCAAAACGAGATCCAAAAGCTAAACATGCGGCCATTGAAAAATCCCTTCGAAGCGAAGGAGAAATTCGATGCCGTCGTGTTGGCGGTGCCGCACCGGATGTTTCTCGACATGCCGCCGCAGGCCTATATAGGACTGCTGCGAAACGGCGGCAAACCGGCGGTTTTCGTCGACATCAAAGGCGCCTATCGTGACGCCAGTAACCAAAGCGGCGTTATGTATTGGAGCCTGTGATGCCACAGAGCACGGTCTCGGCCAGACTCAAAATCCAATTCGTCACGGGTATATTCCCGCCCGATATCGGCGGGCCGGCGACCTACGTGCCAAAGGTGGCGAGCGCGTTGGTGCGGCAAGGCCATCAAGTCACGGTTCTGACTCTAAGTGAAGTGGCGGGCGGCGCCGATTGCTATCCATTCACCGTGATGCGCATCCCCCGCGGCCTTTTCAAACCCTGGCGATTTGTCAGCGCCATAGCCGCGCTGGTGCGGGCGGGGCGGAGCGCGGACTTGTTGTTTGTTCATGGACTTTACTTAGAAACGGCGCTCGCCAATTTCATTCTGCGCAAACCGCTGGTGCAGAAATGGGTCGGCGATTGGGCTTGGGAGCACGCGCTGCAGCGGGGGTGGGTGACATCGAGCTTCGAGGCATTTCAAAAAGAATGGTCCGGCTGGCGCGCGCAGTGCTTCAAGGCTCTCAGGAGTTTTTGCGCGCGGCGTGCCGACGCCCTCATCGTGCCGAGCCGTTATCTTGCACGCACGTTGGCGGCGTGGGGCGTGGTGCCGGAAAAAATCACACCGATTCATAACGCCGTCGAGGGCCAAATTGCCGCGCCGGCAAAAATCCCGCTGGCGGGCAAGATCAAAATCGTCACCGCCGGCCGTCTGATCACGATCAAGCAGATCGACCGAATCATCGAAGCGGTCGCTCGGATTGAAGACATTGGCCTGGTGATTGTCGGTGATGGGTCGGAACGGCCGCGGCTGGAGGCATTGGCGCGCGGTCTCGGAGTACTTGAGCGGATTTATTTCGCAGGGCAGAGGACCGGGGAAGAGACTCTCGCGTTGCTGGCCGCCGCCGATGTCTTCGTTCTCAATTCGACGCACGAAGGTTTGCCCCACGTTGTTCTCGAAGCGATGAGCGTCGGTGTGCCGGTGGTGGCGACTGCCGTGGGCGGCACTCCGGAAGTGGTCCGCGACGGCGAGAACGGCTTGCTCATCCCGCCCCAGGTCGAAGGGGCGCTATGCAAGATTTTATCTCGGCTGGTGTCTTCGCCCGACGAGAGAACGCGATTGGCGAGCGAAGGCAAACGCACCGCGGCGAGCTTCGGTTACTTGCGCATGATCGAACAGACCTCAGCCCTCCTCGAAGCCACGGCCCGAGGGGATAAACGGGATGGGGCGCGCCTCAGGCCGTCGCGGCGCGCAACGGCTAGGCTGCGGCCGGCCAGCGCACGACAGGAGCGTAGATGATGGATCAAATGACTCTGCTGGAAAAATTGGACAAAGTTGCCGGTGTTTGCCGGCGATTCGGCTTATCCGGATTGCCGCCTGCCGGAAAGAACTTTTTGAGACCGCTGATACGCAATCGGCTCACGGTGCGCGTCGATGGTTTCGATATTACCGCGTCCTTGGAACATCGCCATTATCTTCAGGCGCTGCGTCGTGGCGAAATCGAGTCGCTAATGGCGAATCTCTTCGCCAACGTGATTCGTCCGGGGATGGTCGTTCTCGATATCGGTGCCTTCGTCGGCTGGTACACACTGCTGGCCGCGCGCCAGGTAGGCGACGACGGCAAGGTTTATGCCTTCGAACCCGATCCGCGCAATTACGAGTTACTGAGCGAGAATTTGCGCTTGAATCAGTTCGACTCCCGCGTCATTCGCCTGCCCATGGCGGTTTCGGACAAAGCCGGCATACAGCGCTTCTATCTCCACGGCGGGGATCAAAGCAGGAGCAGCTTAATTCCCTCAAGCGGCGGCGACAAATCCACCACGGCGACAAGCATTGTCCTTGACGATATCCGACCAAAACTGAAGGTTGATGTCATTAAGATGGATATCGAGGGCGGCGAAGTCAATGCTTTACGGGGCATGCGTGAGACGCTAACCAGCGCCGACCGCACGGTAAAGTTATTTATCGAGTGCAACCCAGGCTCGCTGCAATTCGCAGGCGAGTCGGCGCAGTCGCTGCTCGACGAACTGCGCCAGCTCGAATTTGCGATGTTTATGATCGACGAGGTATGTCGCGGCCTCAAGCCGGTGAATTCGACAGTCGAAACCGGCAAGTACATCAATCTTTTTTGCGTCAGAGCGTAATCGGGAACGGCGCACGATGCATTTGCTTCATCAGCTCAAAAATTCTCTGGCCGGCAACGCGGCCGTTCCGCTGCTGAGCGGCGCCACGGCCAGCGGCACATTTGCCGAAAACGTGATCGCGGCTGTCCGGCGCACGGCGCGCCATCCATTGACCGAGGGCGCAGTGTTGCTCGCCGGCTCGCAGTACATTGCAGCGGCGGTCGGCCTGGTGACGAGTGTCGCCAGCGCGCGCTTGTTGGGGCCGAAAGACTTCGGTCTGGTCGCGATGGTGATGTCCTATCCGATGTTGCTCGGCTCGCTGGTGGCGGTGAAATCGGGTTCGGTGACGACCCGCTATATCGCGCGCTTTCGCGCCGACCGGCAAGCGGATTTGCTCGGCGGTATCTGCAAATTGGGCTACGCGCTGGACTTCCTGGTTTCCCTCTGCGCTGCGCTCTTAGTAGCGGCCACGGCCAAGTGGGTAGCGGCGGGATTTTTTCATACCCCGGACATGGCTTGGTTGATGATTGTCTTCGCCGCATCCTTTCCAATTTGGTCGCTTTCCGGAACCAGCCAAGCGATCCTCTCGTCCTTTGAACGGTTCCGCTCGGTCGCGCTGCTCCAGGTGCTCGATCAAGTCATCGGTTCGGTTTTGGTGATCGGATTGTTGCTCGCCGGTTTCGGAGTCGCTGGCGCGGTGGTGGGCGCCGCGCTCGGCAATGTTTTGATCGCGCTAATCGCCACGTGCCTGGCGACCTTTGCGCTGCGCCGCGAGCACATGCCTGCTTGGTGGCGCGGCTCAATTAAGGATACCCACCCGTTGCGCAAGGAGATCACCGGACTATTCGGCTGGAATTATCTGGTCGTGACCGGGAGCGGTCTGATGGGCCAATTGCCCTTGATGTTCTTGGCCCATTTCCGCGGCCCCGAAGCCGCCGGTTTTTACCGTTTGGCCGTCAGTATTGTCACGGTCGGCTCCTATATCGAAACTTCCATGGGCAAGGTGGTTTATCCGGGGCTGTCGGCGCGCTGGAGCACGGAGAATCGCGCGCGCGTGCGCGCTGCATTGACGCGTTGGACCACCATTGCCGGTCTACCGGTTTGTGTGTTCGTGCTGCTGTCCCTGCCGCTCTTTCCAATTTTAATTCCGTTGGTTTTCGGTTCGCACTACGCGCCGATGGTACGCGGCGCGCAGATCATGATGGCGGGAGCGGCGCTCAGCGCGCTGTTCTTCTGGTTGAATTCCGTCTATTACGCGTCGGCCAACTTAAATGTCTGGACCCTCGGCTACGCATTGCAGACCGTCATCGTGATCGGCTTGGGGTGGTTCGTCGCCGGCCATTGGGGTTTTGCCGGCATGGCGCTGCTTACCGCCGTCGGCAAGGCGGGCTTTATCCTCGCCATGTTATTTGTTGTCAGCCAGCTCCTAACTGACCGGAAGGAGGATATCTCGTGAGCGCACGCAAAGCGGTTTGTCTGACCATGTGGTTTCCGCAGCATAACAATCCGCGCTATGCGGCGCTGTTTCCGAGACTGTCGCCGGTGGTGCGTTTCCGCAAATTTCATCTTAGCAAGCGTCGCTTGATTCGCGCTGTGCAGTATCGTCTCTGGAATGGGTTGAGCAGCGCGCTGATCTATCCCGCGTTGATTCAATATTTGGCGCGCAAGTACGAAACGCTTTACACGATTACCACCGAGCAAATCCGCACCTGGCCGAGACAGCGCAGCGTGGTCGTCGATCTCGATGATCCGATGTTCACCAAGGCCGAGGTCCGCGCGTTGAAACTGCCGCAGGTCAAAGCGCTGATCGTGACGACCAACAAAGCCAAAACGATTTTCCAAGAGAATGGCGTAACCGCGCCGATCCACGTCATCCCGCAGGGTGTGGCAATGGGACAAGTCGACCCGGCCAAGCGGCGCGAAATCCGCGCCCGCTTCAAAAGCGACGACGACATCGTCGTCGGCTTTCATGCGCCGTCGCTGACGCTGGCGGCCGACGGCGCGCGGCGCGCCAGGGGCAACCAGGACGATCTCGATTTTCTGTTTCAGGCGCTCGAGCGGGCACGCCAAGTCGAGCCGCGGCTCAAGCTCTGGTTGTTCGGCAATCCGAGCGAATCCGTCAAGGCGCACGTACAACAGGGTCGAAACCATTGGGTCAAGCTGTTCGGCTACGTCGAGCTTTCCGAGATGCTTACCTATCTGGCCGATTTGGATATCGGCGTCTATCCCCGCACTTGGTCGCCGCCGCCGGGCCGCTTCAGCGTAAAAATCGCCCAGTTCATGGCTTGCGGCGTGCCGGTGGTGTCGACTCAACTCGACGAGGGTTTGATTCTACAAGAGGCCCGTTCCGGTGTGTTGTGCCGAACGCTCGAAGAGTTTGCCGACGCGTTGGTGGAGTTGGCGCGATCGTCGGAAAAACGCTCGACGCTAGGATTATCGGGGAAGCGCTATGCGCGGCAAAAACTCGAGTGGTCGGTATTGATGCCGGGATATCTACAATTATTGCGGGAGTGAAGGATGAGCGAGCGAGTCTGCTTTTTGGGTGGCGCGCGTTTTCGCCAGCCGTTGGACGCCACCGACCGGAAAAAATATGCCGCCATGAGTACCATCGGCGAAATCTTTGTCATCGGCTTTGCGCATGGTCTGCGACCGCGCGTCTTTACCGAGCATGCGCATTTTTACTTACTGCCGGAATTGCCGCTGCGAATTTTTCGTTATCTGGAAATCTGGCTCGGGGGCGCGTTGATTATGGCGTGGCTTATCCTGCGCCACGGCGTTGGGTTGATCGTCGCTCAAGGGCCGTATGAAGGCGTCGCCGCTGCGGTAGTTAAAAAAATTACCGCCTGGCTCGGTGGCCGTGTTTTCTCAGTTGTGGAAGTCCACGGTGATTTTGAAGCGAGCGTGTTTTTCGAGCGGCGCATCCATTTTACCGACCTTTATCGTTTTTTCATGACCCGTGCCGCGCAGCTTTCATTTCAACAGGCCGATGCGCTGCGCGCTGTATCGAACTCGACGCGGGCGCAGCTCAGGCGCTGGGCACCGGCGAAGTCGATCGTGCAGTTTCCCGCTTGGACCGACATCGATGCCTTTCGCATGGCCGCGAGCGAAGTAGGCGAACGCTACGGCGAGCGCATTCTTTACGCCGGGGTTTTGACACCGCTCAAAGGAGTCCATCGTTTGATCGATGCCTTTGGGCTGATCGCCGGCGAGTTTCCGCAGAGCCGCTTGTTAATTGTCGGGCGCCGGCAAAACCAAACTTACGCCGAAGAGTTGCGCCGGCAAGTCGCCCGGCTCCATCTCGCTGACCGGGTCGAACTTATGGCCGCGGTAGCCCAGGCGGAATTGGCCGCGCTGATGGCCAGCTCCGCTGTCGTGGTATTGCCCTCCGCCTCGGAGGGGCTCGGGCGCGTCATCATCGAAGCGATGGCTGCGGCAACACCAGTGATTGGCACCGATGTTGGCGGTATTCCAGACCTCATCGAAGATGGCAAGAACGGTTTTTTGGTGCCGCCGAACGATGCGCACGCGCTGGCGCAGCGTTTCCGTTTTATCCTCGCCAATCCACGCCAGGCGCGCGCCATGGGTCAGGGGGGGCAAACTTTCGCCAGCAAGTTTTTTTCCACAAAAATTTATTTGAATGGTTACCGGAAAATGTTTGAACAGGCGCGAAGCGCCGGAGAAACGAGGCAACATGCGATTGCTAGTTCTTAACCTTGCCACCGATATCGACGATCCGATTCTGGGTTTTACAACTCACTGGATCGGCGCTCTGGCACTGCGCGTCGAATTTATCCATGTCATCACCATGCGCGCCGGTCGGCTCGAGCTGCCTGAGAACGTGCGCGTGCATTCGGTGGGCAAAGAAAAGGGATACAGCGAAGCGCGCCGCGTCGTCGAGTTTTACCGGATTCTCTGGCACGTCTTGCGCGATGAGCGGATCGACGCATGCTTTTCGCACATGATACCGCTGTTTACCGTGCTCGGCGCGCCGCTGCTGAAGCTCGGCAAGATACCGATCATCACCTGGTACGCTCATCCACACGCGTCTTGGGCGCTTAAGTTGGGGCATCGGTTGTCGGATCGCACGGTCGCCAGCGGCGGCCCCGCGTATCCCTATAAACATGACAAGCTTGTGCCAATCGGTCACGGCATCGATACCGAGCTCTTTTCCCCAGCGCAACAGGCGGTGCGGGATGAACCGCCGATCATACTTTGTGTTGGCCGGCTCTCGCCGGTGAAAGATCACCCAACGTTGATCAAGGCGGCGGCGCAGCTGCGGCACATTGCACTTCAACCGTTCCGAGTTGTGATTGTCGGCGGTCCGGCGGTGGCAAAGGATGATGCCTATGTTCGAGCGCTACGTGAACAGATTGAGCAATTGAATCTTCGAGATATCGTTAGGTTCGAAGCAGCCTTGCCGATAGGCCGGCTCCCCGATTGGTATCGGCGCTGTACGCTACACGTCAACATGTCGCCGGTCGGCTTCGGCGACAAAGTCGCCTGGGAGGCGATGAGCTGCGCCAAGCCTTGCGTGGTCGCCAACGAAGGATTCAGCGACACGTTGGGAAAATACAAAAATAACCTGACCTACGAATTCGGCAATGAGCAGCAACTGGCGGAGCGGCTCGCTTGCCTATTGGCGCTGCCCGCCGAGGAACGTAGCCGAATCGGCGCCTATTTGCGGGCACAGGTTCTGTCAATGCACTGCATCGATGGGTTGGCGCAGCGTCTCATCGGTTTATTCGGGACTTTACAATCCGAAAACCATCCCCGCGTTGCTTAGGATGGCAGCGGGAGCCGTTGAGGACAAACCATGCTGATTGCCACTTACGAGAGTTCCTTACGGCGCTGGACAGAAAACGTCGAGACAAACACCCTTGGTGGTTATCTTTCGTTCTGGCTGGTGTCCACAGCGTTTTTGCTGGGCTTGATCACGTTGACTTCGCGTCAAACTTGGCTCGTGCCGGGCTTTGTCACCATCGCCTACGCGGCGATCCTGTTTGTCATGCTCAGGACAATCCAGGTCTGGCGCGATTCGTTCAATCCACTGTGCTTGATCTGCGCGATCGTTGCTGTGCGTCATTTCGTCCCCGCGATGTTTCTGCTCAACGGCGTCGAGCCGCCGGATGAAGTTCAATTGTTTTTTCAGGCGATGAAATTGTCGGGAGACGATTGGCGCTGGGGACACGCGCTCGCGCTATTCGGATTGCTTGCGACTTTTCTTGGCTGGCTCCTAGTCCAGCGTTCGCACCCAACGGAGGGCTGGATCGGTTTAAAATTCGCGTTGGCGCCGGGAGTCCATTCCGCCGCCTTGCTGGGCATGCTCCTGGGATTTGTCGCGCTCGCGGTTTTTCTCGTCAGCAACGCCTCCCTTGATGTCATCAGCAGCGGGGCGTTTCGCGAGACGACAATTCAAGAGGGCACGGGAAAGTTGTTTTTCATGGCCTATCTGCTGATCTCAGGCAGCGTACTGCTCACTTGCTATTATCTGCCAAGAGCCAGAACCTGGCTGGCCCTTCTGCCGGTCGCGTCGACAACGTTATTCTACTGGGTGCTCGGCGGCCGAAGTCGAGCGATGATCTCGCTCGCTGGCGGGCTACTGTTGCTCTGGTATCTCCAGCGCCAGCGCCAGCGCTGGCCAAAGATTACTCTTAACTATCCCTATGTTTGGATCGCTCCGGTGGTTCTATTGGCCGTGTTGTGGGTTTCTTATTTCGGCGCGATGTACCGCGGCGAACTTGGTGCACGGGCGTTTTCCGAGGGCTTAACACTGCGCGGGCTTTGGGAATACATTCAGGTCAGTATTTTTACCGACCTGGGACAGTTGCACAGCTTGGCCGGCGCGATCGCAATCGGCCCCGGTGTTCTCGGCGGTCAGACTTTTTTCGGCGCGCTGTCGTGGCCGCTGAACAAATTCATAGTCATTCCCGGCCGCAGCGCAGGGATTTACATCGTCGAGACGCTCGTCGGCTTTCTCGCCCAAGGCGATAAATGGGCGGTGAACGCGTCCTTGATCGGCGATGCCTATCTAAATTTCGGCCTGTGGGGCGTGGCCGTCGTGATGACGCTTTACGGCGCTATCGTCAAAACACTTTATCTGCAATTCCGTCAAGGGCGTTTGCACGCGGCCGTATACGTCCTTGCGTTCATTCATGCGCTCCAAATGATGTGGGTATCATTCGAAGTCTGGCCACAGGCTCTGACCGTTTGTGTCTTCGCCTTCGGCCTAATTTTTCTGGGCGAAACCGTCCTGCGGGTGCGAAGCGGCGGTGTTTCAGTGCGAGCCGTCGCGGCGAAAAATGGATGAGTCATGAGCATTTGCGAGAGATCCATGAAAATTCTTCACCTCATCCCGCTGCGACTGAGGGATCGTTAACGGCCAAAATACTTCCTATGAAGGTTCTTCATCTGATTAACACGCTTTCGGCCGGCGGCGCGGAACTGCATTTATTAACGCTGTGCCGCCATCTCAAAACGAAAAACGTCGAACCCGTGGTCGTCTGCCTGCGCGAGCACGTCAAAGGCAGCCGCTCGCTCAGAGCGGATTTTACCCGCGCCGGCGTCAACGTCATCGATTTGGACGCCGACAGCCGTTACGATTCCCGCTTCTTTGCCGGGCTTGCCCAGGTGTTGAATGCCGAACGCCCCGAGGTCCTGCACACTCATTTGCCCCGAGCGGACGTCGCCGGCGCGCTCGCGCACTTTTTGCGGCCGTCGCTAGCGTGGGTTTGCTCTGTGCACGCGATCTACAGCGCCGACTGGTCCGGGCGTTGGAGCTTGCCGTTGATCCGCGTTCTATGGCGCCGGGCCAACCGAGTGATCTGTATTTCCCATGCGGTGCGCGATTGGTTGGTCAACAGGGGTATGCCGCCGGACAAGATCAAAGTGATTCACTACGGCATCGAGAGCGAGCCGTTTTCACAGCCCCAGATTGATCTGCGTGCGAAGTGGCGTCTCTCTGGCCAAAGAATCATCGGCGCCGTCGGCCGCCTCGAGCCGCGCAAGGGGCATCAGTATTTGATCCAAGCGATGCCCGAGCTTTGCCGCAGGATACCCGGCGCCTTGTTGTTGATCGCCGGCCACGACCCGTGGGGTTATGGCAGGGTGCTACGACAATTGACGGCGAAGTTAAATGTCGAAGACAAAGTGTGCTTGCTGGGCTTTCAAGACGATGTGGTTTCTTTTCTTAATGCCATCGACGTGTTTGCCTTTGCGACCACGTCGGAAGGATTTGGCCAAGTCTTGGTCGAAGCGATGGCCGCCGGTAAGCCGGTGGTGGCGAGCCACGTGCCGCCGCTCACGGAGATTGCCGAGAACGGCAACACCGCCTTGTTGGTCGATCCTGCGAATCCCGCGGCCTTCGCCGACGCTTTGGCGCGGGTCTTGGACAATTCGATCGATCGGCTATCCATGGGACAGCGCGCCCGGCAACGGGTCGAGACTCATTTTACCGCCGAGAAAATGGCGGCGGCGACGCTGGCGCTTTATGAGGAAGCCTGCGGGGAGATGTCAAATCTCCGCTCGCTCGCATAATTTAACCGGGCCGCGCGGAGGATCGAAAAATTATGTGTGGTATCTGTGGCTGGATTCAACTCAACGGCAAAACCGATATTCCGACTTCGACGGCTTTGTTCGAGCCGATGAACGCCGCGCTGACGCACCGCGGGCCGGACGATCATGGCGCCGTGGTGTTCGACGATGCGGTTCTGGGTATGACTCGGCTCAGCATCATCGACATCGATGGCGGACAACAACCCATCGCCAACGAAGCGGAGGATTGTTGGATCGTTTTCAACGGCGAAATTTACAACTTCGAGGAGCTGCGTGACACGCTCAAAGCGCGTGGCCATCGTTTTCGCACCCGGTCCGACACGGAAGTGATTTTGCGCGCTTACGAGGAATGGGGAGTCGATTGTGTGCGCCAGCTGCGCGGCATGTTTGCATTCGCCGTCTGCGATCGTCGAAGGCCGCGAGCCCATCAAGGTAAACCTGCCGCAACATCCGCTCGTTTGTTTTTGGCGCGAGATCGATTCGGCAAGAAGCCTCTTTTCTATTACCAAGACGAGGAGCAGCTCATTTTTGGCTCGGAGATCAAAGCCATTTTGGCGCATCCCGCCGTGCGCCCGCGGGTCAATCGCGCCGTCGTTCCTCTCTATCTAACCTACGGCTACGTGCCAACCCCAGCTACTTTTTTCGAGGACATCTACGAACTGCCGCCCGGCAACACGGCGATCGTTGCGGATGGGACCGTGACTGTGAGCCAGTATTGGGAGGTCCCTCAGGATCATGTCGTTGAGCCGTTGCTTTCCGAGGCGGAGTATTTGCAGCAAGTGCGCGACACTTTTGAAGATGCGGTCAGATCTCGTTTGGTGAGCGATGTCCCGATCGGCGCTTTTCTCAGCGGCGGTATCGATTCGGCCGCGGTCGTCGCCGTCATGACGCGACTGCTCGGCCACCCCGTCAGCACATTTGCCATCGGCTTTGCCGACGAACCTTCGTTTAACGAATTGAAGTACGCGCGGCTGGTGGCGGACCGGTTCGGCGCCGATCATCACGAGTTCATGGTCAACCCCGATGCTATCGCGCTCTTGCCTAAGCTCGTCTGGCACTACGACCAGCCCTTCGCGGACTCATCAGCGATTCCGACTTATTACGTCGCGCAACTGACGCGCGAGCATGTCAAAGTTGCACTCACAGGCGATGGCGGTGATGAGCTTTTTGCCGGTTATGAGCGCTTTGCCGCCGCTCGAATCGCTGAGATTTATCGGCGCACGCCGCAATTATTGCGCGGCGTGATCAGCCGAACGGTTCACGCATTGCCCGAATCCACCTCGTATCATGGGTTTGTGCGCCGGGCGCGCCGTTTTGTCGAGAGCGCGCCGCTGCCTCTACCCGAGCGTTATCTGGAATGGGTCGGCATTTTCAAGCCCGATTTCTTGCACGAGCTTTTGATCGACGCGATTGAAATGGATCCCGTCACCCACTTTCGTGGCTATTTTGATCAGCGGCAAGCCGCCGATCCCATCGCTCAACTGCTGACGGTTAACATGACGAGCTACTTGCCGGGCGATTTGCTGGTCAAAACGGATCGGATGACGATGGCCAACTCGCTGGAAGCTCGCTGTCCGTTTCTAGACGATCGGCTGCTGGCGTGCGCCAGCAAGATTCCGTCTCAACTTAAGCTTAAGGGCATGACGACGAAATACGTTCTGAAGCGGGCGCTCGAAGGGATATTGCCTGACGAGATCGTTTGGCGCGAAAAGCACGGCTTCGGCGTGCCCGTGGGACGCTGGTTTCGCACCGGATTAAAAGATTTTCTCTGCGACGCCATACTGTCGCCCGAGGCGTTGCAGCGCGGTTACTTCAGAGAGCAAGCGGTTCGAACGCTGGTCGGTGAGCACATGAGCGGCAAACGCGATCATGGTCATCGTTTATGGGCTCTGCTGACGTTCGAAATCTGGCACCGGCTGTTCATCGATCAGGAGGTCAGTCCATGGTTCCCGAAACTGGCGAAGACAAGATCCGAGTCCTACGCGTCATCGGCCGCTTGAACGTCGGCGGGCCGAGTATCCACGTTGTCAATTTGTCGGCGGGCTTGGACCCAACTCGCTTTGAGCAGTTGCTGGTTATCGGTCGTGAAAGTCCGGCGGAGGGGTCGATGTTGAACCTCGCGCTCTCTCGCGGCGTGTGGCCGCATCGAATCAGCGAGATCGTAACCTCTTTCAATCTTACGCCGCGCGACGCCAAGGCGCTCATGCGCCTTGGGTCGCTGATGCGTGTGTATCGGCCCCATATCGTCCATACCCACACCGCCAAGGCCGGCTTGCTGGGGCGCTTGGCCGCACGTTTGGCGGGCGTCCCCATCGTCGTACACACTTTTCACGGCCACGTGCTCCATGGATATTATGGCCCGGTGCGCAACTGGGCGCTGCGGCGCATGGAGCGGTCGCTGGCGTGGCTCAGCGACCGCTTGGTGGCCGTGAGCGAACAGGTTAAACGAGATCTGATCGGTTACGGCGTTGCCAGCGCGAACAAAATTACCGTCATTCCCCTCGGGCTCGACCTGGAGCCGTTTCTTGACGCGCGTAGTCGGCGCGGCGAATTCCGCCGTGAAATGGCTTTCACGGCCGACGCCAAATTGATCGGCATTGTCGGCCGAATCTTTCCGATCAAGAACCACGCTCTTTTCATCGAGTCTGCGGCGCGGATCGCCGCGGTCGAGCGAGCGGCTCGCTTTGTCGTGGTCGGCGACGGCACACTGCGCCCAGCGCTTGAAGATCAGGCGCGCCGACTCGGCATCGCGGGGCGGATTGTGTTCACCGGTTGGCGCAGCGATCTGCCGCGCCTCTACGCCGATTTGGATGTGCTGGTGGTGTCTTCCAATAACGAGGGCACGCCGCTCTCGGCGATCGAGGCCATGGCGACGAGTTGTCCGGTGGTTGCGACGCGTGTCGGCGGGATTCCCGACATAATCACGGACGAGGTCACCGGGCGTTTGGTCTGGCCCGGCGAGGCTGAGGGAATAGCCGGCGCCGTCCTCGATCTGCTCGCTAATCCGGAAAAAGCCTCGCGGATCGGCGCCAACGCGATGATCGCGGCGCGCCAGCGCTTCGACGTGAAACGGCTTATTACAGACATGGACGGCCTATACCGCGAGCTGCTCAATAAGAAAGCGATCCGCCGCGGCGCGGTCGAACAAATGGAAGCGAGGGTGAACAATGAAACAGTCAATATTTAAGACGGCGCTCGTCGTTCTCGCGCCGCTGTCAATCATCATTACTCCGGCGGCGCTGGCGCGAATAGTGCAGGGTTTTCCGGGGGAGCGTAATTTACTTCATCTCGTCGCCACCGAACAAAACGCGCGGATGATCAACGTGCGTGAATTAGGCGCGCGCGGCGACGGCGTGTCGGATGATACCAAGGCGATTCAGACGGCAATCGAAGCAGCGGAAAATGGTGCGACATTAAAATTTCCCGCGGGCGTTTACCTGGTGTCCAATCTGCGGGTAAAAAACCATTCCGGTCTGGTTTTTACGGGCGAAGGCAGGCGCAGCGTGATCAAACAGAAGGCCGGTGCCGAGCGCATGGCGACGTTCGATGGCTCGTCCGATATTGTCATCACGCAGCTGGGCTTCGATGCCAACGGCATTAAGTCGTACGGCGGCGTGGTGTTCTACGCCGCCCAACGGGTGCGCATCGAGAACAACTGGTTCTGGGACAGCGCACCCAAGCCGGTCGAGCAAAGTGATCGATACGCCATCGTTTTCGGTAAGGGAAGCGCGCCGAGCCAAGATCTGCAGATCGTCAACAACGTCATCGACGACCTGCAGCTCGAAGTCAATCACGCACGACGAGTGGTGATCGAGGGCAATACGATTAATCGTGCGGTAAAGACCGCCGGAATAGGCATTTTTACGGTGGGGAACAACGCCGTCGCCGAGGATTATCAAATCGTCAACAATAAAGTGGTCGATCCGCTCGGAGCGGGCATCAGCGTCGGCATCGACCCGCCGACGGACAGCGATTGCCTGTTTCGGCGCATTAGGATTGCCGGCAATCAAGTGATTCGAACCAAGACGGCGGGATACGGCGTAAGGATCGGCACGCCTGATAATTCCAAACAGACCCACGGCAATCTGTTCGAAAATATCGATATCACAAACAATCATTTTCGCATCGAAGCCACGGCGCCGCCGGCCGATCGGGTCATCTTCGGCAACGCTTCGCCTAGAGCGGGAATCCTTTTTAACGGCTTAACCGTAAGCGGTAACCGGATTGAGAATGAAGGGCCGCCCGCCAAGGAATTTGCCATCGAGCTACGACGCCTGCAGAATTCGTTTGTCGCGGACAATATAATTCAGGGATTCGCGAATGGCATGGCCCTCGGCGGTGCTCTCTTATCAAACGAAGTGCGAAACAATGCTGTTGAAGCGTCCGAAGTCGCCTATGCGATCGAGGATTCTCTCGGTGGAAACAAACTGTTAAACAACCGGATCGTCGGCCGGCCGCGAACCGCCTGGAAGTTATCGGCGCTCAAGGCAACGGATACGGTTGAGAAATAATCGTCGAGCTTATCGAAGAATTTTAAGACTGAAAGTAACGCCGGTGAATCCTTACCAAATCGAGTCGCGCGCAAAACTTAAGACCATCGAGTGATCCTCAACCGCCCGGGCCGCCATGATTTAGCCCCGATTGACCACGATGCGGTTGCGCACTTTTTCGACGCCGGCGACGCTTCGAGCGGCTCGTTCAGCGGCGTTTCGTTGTCTCTCGGTGGCGACTCGACCGTCGAGATAGATGATTTCGTCGATCACGGAAACGGCGATGCCAGCAATGGCGCGGTTTTCGATCGCGTTGGAAACTTCTATTTCTAAACGTTTTCTTTGGATATCGGCACTTTCGAGAGGAGTTGCCGGACGCCGCTCGAGACGCTTCTGATTCGCCGATAGAGGAATTTTCCTTCGCGCGGAATCAGGATTTGTAATTGGGGGGGGTTGGCTTGGCACGGCAGCCGACGACTCGTCGCGTTTGCTGATATCGGATGGGGAAATTGTTCCGTCCTCGCGCTCATCGGCCGGCGAAGCGGGAAAATCGCTGGCCGGCGTCGGCGCACTGTTTGCCAGCTCTTGCGTCACTACTGAATCGGCGTTTCGGTCGGTCTTTGTCGGAGCGGAGAATTGCGAATCCGGTCTCGACACATCGGATAAGAAAATCAACGAAGTCGCGAGATATTCTTCTATCCGTTTGCCTTGCAGCCACGCGACCGTCCCCGCAAGCGCCAAAAGAATCAACAATATTGAAAGCCGTGTTCCACGTCTATCGCGCGACAAGTGCGATCGCGCCGGACTGTTGACGCCGGCATAGTTTAGAAATGTTTGGCCCACTACTTCCGTCGTGTCGTTGTCGTTGAGCCCAAAACCAAAAGGTTCGTCACGTTCCTTGGGTAATGTAAAATCCATCTCCGGCTTTTCTGTGTTGATCCATCTAGGCTGCCAAAGGTCGAGATCTTTCACTGCTGTTTCAATCAGGGCGGCAGTAATTTGCTTTCTCGACGAAGCGTCGGTTGCCTGGAAAACGCGGTCGCATATGGCATTGACGTGGCGCAGGTTGCCTCCCGAATAAACCGCGATGCGCTGGATCGCGTCGTGGCCAAATAGGTCCACCGGCAGATGGGCGGCGCGCAGCTGATGTTCAATATACTCGCCTATTTCTTTGTCGTTCAGCGTTGGCAAACGGCACTCGATAGCCAGCAGCGGCGAGCCGAGCGATCGGAGCGGTGGCCGAAATAATCTTTCTTTCAGTTTCGGCCGCCCCGCCAGGACGATCTGCGCAAGGTGTTTCTGCGAGTCTCGCGGGCCAGCGCCGACAAAGTCGTGTAACACCTGTTCGAGCACTTTGTCGTGCAAGTGATGCGCATCGTCGAAGGCCACGGAAATGATCCCGCCGGTCTCAGACTGTGAGCGCATGAGCGTCCGCCATTGTCGCAGCAACGCCGGTTCCGCTGTCGATTCGGGTTCGACCTGTAATCGACGCAGAATAGAGCGGATGATCTCGGCGAAACTCAGGTGAGGGTCAGAGATTAGCGCGCAAGTGACGTTGGCGCTTTGCTCGCGTGCGAACTCTTGCAGCAAAGTGGACTTACCGGTGCCGGCCTCACCGGTACAAAGGATTAATCCCTTGCGGGCTTCGATACCGTCACGAAGCGTCGCCAGCGCCTCTTCGTACTGTGGATTTCTGTAAATCGAGCGCGGATCGGCAAGGCCGGTAAATGGCGACCCCCGCCGCGATTCAAATTGACCGTAGCTCATGATTGATGGCGTCCGTCTTGGAACGTACAACATCCCCTACGACTAGAGCAAGTGAAGTGCCAATCGGTTCGCCGGTATAAATACTTGGAATTTTATGCTGACGCTTGCAGAGTGTTAGTATTTCCACGGTCAACCTGTAGGAATTTTCCTCTGAATGGTGTCGCAAGTCAAATGATTCGTAATATCCCAAGCGAGGCGGATCGCATTTTCGGATGCTCTTTTAATCGCCTTCAAACCGGCGTTTGTGCATGTGGGATCGGCGGCGCGCAGCATGAATCCCACGTCAGACTATAGAAAAAACGGTGCGATAGGATCGGTTGGATTCAATCCCGGTGACCGAGCCGTTATCTTAAATAATCAGCGCGCCACAAAGCTCACGAAGATTCAATCCACGTTCAAGAGCGTCGTGGCATATCGATTGCTCATCAACAACGGCAGTCGTTTGCCATCTCACCGGTGAGCGTTCACGGGATGTTATGTCATCGGCCGCAATGATGCGATCGATCGATTAGCTTTTCGCCGATCATAGGGAATGTGCTGTGAGGTTACTAAAAACAATTATTTTTGCGCTGATCGTCGGTTTAGTTCCGGCGGCGACCGGCGCTAATGGCCATTTTGGTTTTAACGGCGTTGCGGAGATTGCCAAGAAATTGGCGTCGGAGCCATTTCGAGCGCCGCAACCGATTCCGGATTTTCTGACGTCCCTTTCCTACGACGATTACCGCGATATACGATTCGATACCAAACAGTCTACTTGGAAAGATGGGGGCAATTTCCAAATTCAACCTATCCACCCAGGTTTGTTTTATGGCCATGCAGTCAGGATCAACACCATCGATGGCGGCGGCGTGCGAGCGTTGCCGTTTTCACCGAACTTGTTTACCTACGGAAGAAACAAACTCACCGATAAGATTCCCGCCGATCTGGGATTCGCCGGTTTTCGTATCGCTTATCCGCTGTATCGACAGAATGAATTGAATCACGTGATCGTCTTCGCTGGCGCCAGTTATTTCAGGGCGGTGGCGAAAGGCCAAGTGTTTGGCCTATCCGCGCGCGGATTGGCCATTGATACCGGCTTGCCAGGGGGCGAGGAGTTTCCGTTCTTTAAAGAGTTTTGGCTGGAACGGCCTGCGCGCGCGGCTCGTGAAACACGGCTCTATGCCTTGCTCGATAGTCCGAGCGTCACGGGAGCATATACCTTTGTCGTTCAACCGGGAGAGCGGACGATCGTGAATGTCCGCGTCCGTTTGTTTTTGCGCAAAGCGGTGAGGGAGATCGGGATTGCGCCGCTGACGAGCATGTTTCTCTACGGCGAAGAAAAATCTCGACCGGCTAATGACTGGCGCCCGGAAGTGCATGATTCGGACGGGTTGCTAGTGCATTCCAACACCGGGGAATGGATATGGCGTCCGTTGGGCAATCCAGAAAAACTCCGCGTCAGTTACTTCAAATTCGACAACCCGCGCGGCTTCGGGCTGTTACAGCGCGACCGACGATTTCAAAATTACGAAGATTTGGAAACGCGCCACGAATTGCGCCCCAACGCTTGGATTACGCCGGTCGGCAACTGGGGCAAAGGACAGCTGAAGTTGGTCGAGATTCCCAGCCGCAAGGAGACCAACGACAACATCGTATCCTACTGGATTCCGCGTACTCTGCCGGCCATCGGGCAGCCCTTCGAATTTTCCTACAGGATTTATTTTCAGAGCGCCGACCCGCTCGACCTTACTTCGGGCCGCGCCACGGCGATGCGAATCGGCGCCGGAGACAGAGAAGACTGGAAGAGAATCGTTGTGGATTACGAAGGCGAAAAGCTCAAAGCACTGCCGGATTCGGCGCCGGTTCGGGCCGTCATCGGCGTGGGTCCGGACGGGCAGCTCATACAGCAAAACGTTTTTCGCAATGCCGTAACTCGGGGATGGCGTCTCAGTTTTCAAGTGAAACCGCCCAAAGGAAAACCTCTGGAGGTTCGCGCATTTTTGCAAAACGGCAACGACACTCTTACGGAAACTTGGGGCTACCAAATCGAAGCATGAGCGAAGCGAGGCAACGAATAGAAGTAGAAGGTGCTGTCGAAAGCCGGCGGCGTGACACCGATCCCGCCGGTCAAACAGTCAAGGGCGAGCCGCGCCGCTACGCAGGATGTGAGAGTTGCGACGGTCTATTCCCCGGCCAATTTACCGCTCGGCGCAGCAATCGGCGCGGGCTCGCCACGCCAGAAATCCGGCGTGTTTCAATGACGCCCAGCAACCTTGAGCGCAGCCTATTGCGCCGGCTCTGGGTTAATTTGTCCGGTAAGACAACGCACACAAGGAAGCATTCATCGGCCGCTGATCCGTTCGGCACTCGACCATCGGAAAACGTCGGTAAGCACGTCGGGTGGCGCCATGCGGCGAACCGGCGCCGCATCGCTCTCGCCCTCGTCGCGCTCGGGCAGACGGCCCTTGCCGGCTGGTCGCTGGCGCGAACGTTCCCCGCCCAAGAACTCAGCGCTCTACAAATCGCGATCATCGTGAATTTTTGCTTTTTGTTCTCCTGGATCTCTTTTTCCTTCTGGAGCAACATCGCCGGTTTCTGGACGCTTTGGTGGAATCGCCGCGTTTACTGTTTAGCTGAAGAGGCTAAACGATGCGCCGATCAACCGTTGCGTTCGCGCACCGCTGTCGTCATGCCCATTTGCGATGAAGACGTGAGTCGGTGCTTCGCAACTGTTCAAGCGGTATACTCGTCTCTCGCCCAGACCGGCGAGCTGGAACATTTTGATTTTTTCGTGTTGAGCGACACCGGCGATGCCGAGCGGCAGGTCAAGGAAGAGATTGCGTGGGCTAAGACTTGCCTGGAGGTTAAAGGTTTTCGCCGAATATATTACCGCCACAGACGCAACAACATTAAGCGAAAGAGCGGAAACATCGCCGACTTTTTGCGCCGTTGGGCGCTGAATTACAACTACATGGTCGTACTGGACGCTGATAGCGTGATGTCGGGCGAGATCTTGGTGCAGCTGGCGCGATTGATGGATCGTCATCCGCAGCTTGGTGTCATCCAAACCGTGCCAACGATCGTCAACGGCCGGTCGCTATTCACCCGCGCGCAGCAGTTCGCCAGCCGGTGTTATGGACCTTTGTTCAGCGCCAGTCTTCATTTCTGGCAACTCGGCGAGAGTTATTATTGGGGGCATAACGCGATTCTTCGTGTTGCGCCTTTCTTAAAACATTGCGGTTTAGCCCGGCTGCCGGGCAAACCGCCGCTGGGCGGGGAGATCTTGAGCCACGATTTCGTCGAGGCAGCACTGATGGGGCGAGCCGGTTGGGAAGTATGGCTCGCGCCCGGTTTGTCTGGCAGCTACGAGGAATCGCCGCCAAGCCTTTTAGACGAGCTGAAGCGCGATCGACGCTGGTGCCAGGGGAACTTGCAGCACCTACGACTCTGGCTTGGCGACGGAATGAAAACGGGTCATCGCGCGATCCTCGTCATGGGCGTCATGTCCTATGCATCCGCGCTATTGTGGCTGGTATTTTTACTCCTCAACACCGTCGAACTGGTCGCGGAGTCGCTGATTCCGCCAGTTTATTTTTCACCGCAGCCGAGGCTATTCCCGATCTGGCCCGAGTGGCATCCCGAGTGGGCGCTTGCCCTCGTCGGGACCACTGCGCTGTTACTGCTATTGTCCAAGCTGCTAAGTTTTTTATTGATTCTGAAACGCGGTGCAGCGTCACTCTACGGCGGATGGGTTTGTCTCGGTGTGAGCATCGCTTTGGAAACCGTGCTGTCAACCTTATTGGCGCCGATCCGCATGTGGTTCCATAGTAAATTCGTCTTGCTGACGCTAATCGGTCGGCAGATTAAATGGAAAACGCAATGCCGTACGTCGAACACCACGGGTTGGCTAGAGGCGATCGGCGCACACGGATTATCAGCGCTATTTGCCAGCGTTTGGATCGCCAGCTTGTCTGGGATCAATCCCGCGGTTCTCTTGTGGTTGTTGCCGGTTACTACGTCGCTGATCTTGTCGATACCGGTATCCGTGTATCTAAGCCGCCCGAGTCTTGGCCAAGCCGCAAAGAGGTGGCACCTTTTTCAGATTCCCGAGGAGACATTTGCACCACCAGTTGTCGCCGCGGCACAATCTATTTTTGCACGACGCCGCGTACGAGACTTCCCCGGCGGAGGTTTGATGAATCTATCGGCGAACCAGCTTCATGGGGAAGTGCTACGCTGGCGGACGCTGAAATCGCCCCGAGATAGAGAACGAAACAAAGTTCTTCAAGAGTCTGCGCTGAACGATGGTCTGGCGGTATTGTCATCCTCGCAGAAAGCGCATCTACTTAACGATGCCGACAGCATGTACGCGCTCCATGGTGAGATTTACCAAAGAGGAGATCCTCCGGTCACTGTTCATCGGTGTGTCGACAGTTTCGATAAACTGGAGGTTTTCATTGATTCCCTTCGGCACAAACAAGGCGAAGACCGATCTCTCCCGGTGTTTCGCCGCTCACAATCGAGCAAGCACGCTCTTCCTTCGCTGCAAGAGAATGCCAACGTGAAGGCGGATGAATGTTCAAAATCCTAATGGTGCCCATTTTTTATTATTATCATAATCGTCCGTAAAACAGCGCAGGAAATATCCGTATCCCTCCGGCGGAAAAACACTTACAAAAAGCCATTTGAGTTTTCACGCCGAAAGCAAAACACTTTTAAAATCGAAGCAAAATGTCGCCCCTTGGCATCTGGCATAACCCTTGCGGAACTAGCAATGCGGACGACATTGCTGTTTCCCCTAGTCGCTCCGAAAATCAACAAGAGAAAGGAGGTGATAAACCATGAAGAAGTTCTTAGCGTTCTCAGCCGTCATGTTGTTCTTCCCGGCGGTGACCGTTTTCGCGGGGCTCTTGGAAGGTACGGTGCAGAAGGTCGATCAGAGCAAGAAGCAAATTCTGCTTCAGACCGACAAGGGACAAGCGACCGTGGAGTTCACCGGTGGTACTCAAGGTGCCGATAAGGTGAAAGCGGGAGACAAAGTGAAGATCAACTACTCGGAAAAAAGCGGAAAGATCGTGGCTGACGCGATCGAGGCGAGCAAGAGTAGGGCAGCTCCTTCTCCCGGCGAAAGGCCGAATGCGCCGGGTGGGATGAAAGACGCGCCGCCTACCGGTGTTCGATAGATGCTTACGCCGGATTTAGCCGGAGGGGACACGGACACTTACGTCCCCTCCGGCTGGGATGATTAATTAGTGAATCGATAAAGTTCGACCGCCGCCCTCCACGGGAACCCAGCCTGGGATTCCCTTTCTGAACGCTTCTGCGAAAAATATGCGATCGCGGCAGAATTCATCTACGACATCAAATAACTCGCATGCATTGACTTGCACGAACTCTCCGCCGTCGTCGACAAGTAAGGCCCAGGGAAATGAGCGAATTGTTTGGGATCAAAATTCCACAGGATCCCTGGGTCATTGTGCCGTGTATTATTCTCGCCACAGTCTATGTGCCCAACAGCAAACTGGTGCAGAGCAACACCGCCAACTACCACTTGCCGGAAAATGGACGTTTAGGACGCGCACCAGGAAGGCAACAAGCCCTTCTTCACTAAGGTCCGCGAGGGAGTTGTCGCCGCCGCCGCGTGGTTGCTGAAAAACCGGCGGCGAGATGAGGTGGCGACTAGAGTCACTATTTCGGGAAGGATTGATAGCCGCAATTTAGCACCTGGGAAGCTTTGTTCGGTGTCCTCAAAAATGCCTTTATTAACGCAGTCACGCCTGGATTTGAGAAAAAAGACGACGGCAATATTAAAGTAAAGCAAGAAAGAGATATCCCTTCTTAGTTGTATGAAAAGCTCTTGCAAAAGGGCGCATAGATAAAGCTCTCCATCGCCAAAGACCTTTAAATTCTTTCAGTTAGATTATTGGCATCGCATTTGCGCCCATCAGTGGCGACACGAAGTTATTCTCCTCACCGAACCGCGCGATCTCCAAACGCGAAATTTAACTTCGTTCGTAGGTTACGGAGGTGCGAAAATGAAACAGAAGTTCTTACGAAGGCCGTGGACTCCTGTCATCGGGATCTTATATTTGCTGGTCGCCGTTCTGGCGCGTGCGGGCGGTCCCACTGACGAACTGCGCGTGGCGATCGAAAAGGTGCAGATGACTCTTAATGATCCACAGTTGAAAGCGGCGGACAAAAAAGGGGAGCGGCTGGATAAGTTGAGACAGGTCATTCAGCCCAAATTCGATTTTAGCGAGATGGCCAAGCGTTCGCTGGGAGCCAATTGGCAGCGCAGAAACCCGGAAGAACAGCGGGAATTCGTCAGGGTGTTCACCGAACTGTTAGAGAATGCCTACGTGGACAGTATCGCCTCCTATGACGGAGAAAAAGTTGTCTTTACCAATGAGAAACAAGACAAAGAGTATGGCGAAGTCAATACCAAGATCGTCACGAAAAAAGGTGAGGAGTTCTCCGTTAACTACAAGCTTCACCAGGCAAGCGGAAACTGGAAGGTCTATGACGTCGTGATTGAAAACATCAGCATCGTCAATAACTACCGCGCACAATTTAACCGCGTTATCGCCAAGTCATCCTACGAAGAGCTCGTACGTACGATGAAGGAAAAGCGATTTGACGCCCCTGGGAAAAGAGGAAAGGCGTAAATCGCGCCGTCATGAGTTTGAACTGAGCTGAGGAGGTTTGTGATGAAAAAGTATTTGCCCATATCCTTCGTATTTGGGCTGACGGTCGGGTTGTCATTGTTCTCCTCTCTGCCGGTGGTCCGAACGCAAGAAAAACCTAACGAGCCACGGGCCAGCCAGCAGGCGGAGGTCGGCGACAAAGAGCTGAAAGCCTTTGCCAAAGCCTACGTGGAATTCCACAAGATACGGGCGGCGCATGAGCCGGCGCTACAAAGCGCTCCCGATACTCAAGCGAAGAGTTTGGCAAGGCCCTTGAGAAACAGGGTCTCACCGTGGAAGGCTATGGTCGGATGTTCTTAGCGGTAAGTGCGGACGAAAAGCGTCGTGAGAAAGCCCTTAAGCTGATCGAGGAAGAACGGAAAAATCGTAGCTAACGATTCGCACCCCTAGAGGTTGCGATAATAGACTACCTGCACGGATATCCTCGTGGCGACGGAAAAGAGTTCTGATAACGGAAGTACCATTCGCTTAACCGAGAACTTTTTTATGACGAGTGAGGCCGAATATCGCTTCGACGATAAGCCGGGCTCGCTGTTTCAGCCGGACACGGTTGCTCCCCATGAATATTTCGACAGTATTTGCAAGAAAGCCCTCTGGCAGCCGGAAAAGGAACTCATGTATGCGATCCTGGAAGACGCCGTCGGTTGCTTCCAGAAATATCTCTTCGCGCGGGACAAGAAGGGAAAGCGGCTGTTTCTCAACGCGGAAACATGGATCAACGGCGAGGAAGGCACGTCGGTGCTTTCTTTCGACAATGTCTGTGAGGAGTTGGATCTCGACCCCGAGTTTTTGCGCTCAGGATTACGACGGTGGAAACAAAAGAAGCTGGCGGAGGTTACTACGGCCGAAAAGGACCGACGCGAAAGCAAGCGAGCACGAAAGCATTATGGGTTGGAAAAACACCGAGCCATGACCAGATCGGTTTCAAAGAGCCCGGCGGCGCGAACTCGGTTGCGCCGTAGGGCGGCTCTGAAAAACTGACAGCGAAAACAGGAAGGGATAAAAAATGAGTGAGAGAGTAGCTAACGACAGATCAATCGGATTGAAAATGCTCGCAGTCGTTGGCCTGATCGCTTTGGTTCTGGGCATTGGCATGAGCCAGAGCTTTGACCTCTTCCGACTAAGCAATGCTTCTTACGGCGCCGACGCTACTCCTCAGGGGTTCTCGGACTTTGTTACTTTAGCGAAAAAGCTCGGGCCGGTCGTGGTTAATGTCTCGTCGACCCGCGTCCGGGGACGCGGTCGCGAATTGTTCGGGCCTTTCGGTGAAGAGGATCCCGGCGATGAATTATTTGGCGTCCCAGATCCCCGGGGTCATTTTCGCCAGCGAGGTCTCGGTTCAGGGTTTATCATCCACAGCGATGGCACGATCTTGACGAATCATCATGTGGTCGAAGGCGCGCAGAAAATCGTAGTTAAGTTGGCCGGTGGGAGGGAATTCGAGGCCAAGGTGGTTGGGCAAGATTCCAGAACCGATATCGCCGTCATAAAAATCGATGCCAAGGGAAGTCTTCCAACAGCAGTATTGGGGAATTCAGACAAGATCGAGGTGGGAGAGTGGGTCATGGCGGTCGGCAATCCTTTTGGTCTGGACAACAGCGTGACCTCCGGGATCGTTAGCGCCAAGGGTAGACATATCGGCGCCGGACCCTACGACGATTTTATCCAGACTGATGCCGCCGTCAATCCGGGCAGCTCTGGAGGGCCGCTAGTCAATCTGCGCGGCGAAGTCGTGGGGATCAACACCGCTATCGTTAGCCAAACCGGGGCAAATATCGGAATCGGCTTTGCAATTCCCGTTAATTTAGTTAAGGAACTGCTGCCCCAACTTAAAGAGAAAGGGAAAGTAACCAGGGGCTTTCTCGGTGTATCGATTCAGAATATCACTCCGGTGATTGCGGAGTCTCTCGGATTGGATAAGGCCCGCGGCGCTCTGGTGGCTAGTGTGGACAGCGGCGGACCAGCGGAACGGGCAGGTGTTCGAGTTGGGGATATCATCTTCGAATTCGATGGAAAGAAGATCGAGGAAGCGACGGCTCTTCCTATTTTGGTTGCGCGTGCACCGGTAAATAAGCCAGTGCGCATTAAAGTTCTGCGCGAGCAGAAGGAGCATATTGTCAGCGCGACGATCGCCGAGCTGAACGAGCGGCGTCAACCGGAGGCCAAGGAAAAGTTAGGCTGACAACACAAGAGGCCATAACTCAATCGTGTCTGCGCCTTGAATGTCGATTTTTGCCACGGTGCGACATTCAAATCTGATCTCGCGACGACTTTCGCCTCTCACAGAAAAGCTTTTCTTCAAAACGCGCAAAATATTTCCGCTATCAACCGGTCACTTTTTTACTGCTCGCTTGTAGGCGATATTCCTTCTTTGAGCAGATTCCCCGAGCGAAGGCGATAACAAGAGTCTTTTACAATCAACACGTTCGTCTGCACCGCTCCTTGGCATACCATTTGCCCTTAATAGTTTTCAACGTGTCATGAATTAGGAGGTTCGAGCAAACAGCAGGAGGCGGAGCATGAACACAAAAAAACAATACGCGGCTGGATCGCGGGTGAAAATTGTGCCGCAACATTACGAACCATCCATGACTGAGAATCTCTTGAAGTCGGGTGCTTAGTTCGGAACAGAGCAATGCTACAGTCTTTGATCCCTCAAGAATTTAGATCGTTGGGTTCATTCATGGAGGAGCAAACACCATGAAGACATTCAAAATACTGGTTGTGGATGATGACGATAACATCGCCTTCGCCATACAGCAAAGACTGGAAAGTGAAGGGTACGAAGTGAGAAGAGCTAATGGTCTTGAAGAGGGTTATTTGACCTCGCTTTGTTTCAGGCCGGATTTAATCATCACGGATATCATGATGGACGGGGAAACTGGGCTCGAATTGATGGAACAGATTAGGAAAGACGAGCCGAATGTGAGAACCATTTACATGAGTGCTGACCTGAGCCGGTATCAACCGGAGCTTGAGAAGGAGAGTAAGAGATACCAGATAAGTTTTTTGGAAAAGCCCTTTGCCGGATCTGATTTGATGAGATTGCTTTACGAACATGAACGGGGATGTGGAAGGAGAGCGGCGTAGGAAGACTGTTAGGGAAAAGAAAGGAGGCCATATGATTACCAAAGCCGTAGCCATCAAGAAGGTTTCCTTGTTGAGCGTCTTGTTGGTGGGCCTGGTAGTTTCGGCGATTTCACTCGGTGGTTGTCACTGGGGCCATAACCGTGACCGCGGATATTATCGGGGTCATGACCGTGACCGCGGATATTATCACTACCACCGCTGATGCCATTGTTGAATGGGCATAATCATCACCAGGCCCAGCGATGAGAAATGAAACTGGGCACAATAGCAAAGGAGGCTGTATGACTATGAAGGTGACAGGAATGAAAAAAACGTTGTTGTTACTCATCGGCGTTGTTCTGATCGGCGCCAGCTGCGCCGGCGGGCCATTGACGACGAGGGAAAAAGGCGCAGGCATCGGCGCCCTCGGGGGCGCCGCGGTGGGCGGCATAATTGGCAGCGCCGTCGGCCATCCCGCTGCGGGAGCTGCGATTGGTGGCGGTCTGGGGCTTGGCGCGGGCGCGCTGGTTGGCGATCAACTCCAAGGTCAGGAAAATCAGAATGACAGGCAACAGGATCAGATCCAGCGAAATCAAGCTGACATTGACCGGCAGCGTTACGAGTTGGAGCGGCTGCGGCGCGAGCGCGGAGAGTATTAACCGGAGTGCAAGCTAGAACTAAGGTCGCGGCAGCGGTGTTGCGGCAGGTGATGCCGCTGCGGTTTCACCGATAGCCGGTCAAAGGCGAAGAAGGGAGAATTAGCAATGCTGTATCGAGGTGTAGTTGTTGGAGTTGCTCTGATGATCACGTCGATTCAACCGGCGCTTACCGCTGCGGAGATCGTCGGATCTGCTGAGCAGGTCATTCAGACCGTCGCCGTTCGGGACGTAATATCCCAAAACGGCGAGGTCTCCGGGGAGATTGTGAACTATTCACCGCGGACGCTGCGCGACGTCGAGTTGCTCGTTCGTCACGTATGGCACTGGAAAAACGAGTTCCGCCCAGCGGACGATAATCCGGGAATGGCTTCGTATTATACGGTGGTGAAAGAAATTCCGGCTGGCAAGTCCATGCCCTTCAATTATACGCAACTTTCACCGCTGCCGTCGCGGGCCGACGGTCAGTTCGAGACGATGGTGTCAGTGGCGGGGTTTACTGAGGTTATTCCGCAGTAGAAAGGAAAGTTAAGCCATGAGGGAACTATTTTTTGGTTTATTGGCGGGGGCGCGACCGACGGCGATAAGGGAGGAGAGTATCATGCGTAGGGTCACTTATTTATCCATTGCCATGCTTTTCGCGTTAGCACTCCTAGGGGGGTGCGCCACTCAGAGCACGAGTGAGACGGTGAACAGGGAAACGGTGCAATACCCTGCCGACAGGGCCCAGGCACCGGTGGCTGTCGAGCAGCGGACAACGGAAAAAACAGAAACGACCACGAGTGACGGGCACTCCGGGGGCGTCCTAAGCGGCACGGTTCATGTGGTGGGTGACGTGCTGGCATTGCCTTTTCGCGCCGTTGCCGGCCTCTTGGGCGTGGTTTTCTAACGGTTCGACCTAACATCAGGAGCGGCAGACCGTGAATCTACCGCTCAGGAAAACGGATCGACGCAATTACGACCGACCTCCGGGGGATTAATCGAGCGAGAGCAAAATTCACCAAGCTCTCCCGATGAACAACCTGGAGTTCGGGTCTATGCCGGGCAGCCACCGAGTCAGAGCCGAAAATCGTTCAGCCTGTGATCGGGCTGAAACGAAGCAACGATTTTATCTCTTTGCCAGGGGATGTCTATGGAACGCCGCGCGAATCTTGGCCGGATTTATCGTCGACGGCTGTCGTCCAGCGTGTTTTTTGTATCACTTCTTTTATTCCTCCTAAGTCCTACGCACCTGATTGACGAGATTGATAAAGCTCGAGCGAAGAACCATCACGAGACGTCCAGCATTTATACAGTCCTTAAATCGCACGACATGGACATGAGCGACGCCCCTCTATGGAACTTAGCGGGGAGCATCCTGGAAGAGAGCAAAAAACACGCCCTCGATCCCATGCTAGTCCTTGCGATCATACAGGTGGAAAGTCGCTTTAATCATAGAGCTGTGTCGCCGCGAGGAGCACAGGGCCTAATGCAAATTCACCTCGTAGCTGTTACTGCCGTAGCCGAGCGGGAGGAGATTCCCAATTTGCCGAAGAAAAAGAATTTGCAAGATCCCGTCGTTAACGTGAAGATCGGTGTCGCTTACCTAAGCCATCTAAAAAAAACGTTCAACGACGTGAGGCTTGCTTTAACGGCGTACAATGTGGGGCCCACCTGGGTTAGAAAAAAGCTAGCGACGAAAGAAAAGATCCCCTTCGCATACGCCGGCAGAGTATTGTCGGCTCAACGTCTCCTCGAGAAAAGCCGGCAAAGTGAAAAACCGTTTTGGCGAAATGAACAACAAACAGCCAAGACGTAGTTAACGCCTATGTCGCATAGAAGCGAGAATTTTCAGAGATAAAACCTCCCGCTCATTTCTTCCTTCTTGTAGGGGAAATTCCTTCAAACGGTTTGTCTAATTCCATCGGCAAAACAAATTTCACTCTAAAATCAACGAGTGCGTCAGCTCAACGCATCTGGCATGCCACTTGCGGTGATTATTGTTCGTAAGATCTCCGGTTTTCTAAATGGTGGCACTCGAAGAGGAAAGGAAATAGTCATGCAGTCTCGTTGTAGAGCCGGGCGCGGAGCTTTCGTCGCTAATTGCAGGTTTTCAGAGCGCATAAGTCAGAACATCAGGGGTCGGAGACATTGGAGGCGGCTATGAACTCACTACTTCAGAAGGAGACATCGATGATGTTTGGAAGTGTGGCTGGATTACGCTGCCGGGCTACCCGGCAGATTCGCACGCACGCGGGAAATGTGCAGCTTTCCGCCGAAGGGACGATCATTTCCGAGATCGATAATTTAGGCCGTCACCTCATCGAGGTAGATTGGCAGAATGGCGTCCGTGCTTACGTGTTTCCGCATGAGATCGATATCGTCAGCGACGATTCTCGCAGTGATTTGGCGGCGTGAGCAATAGCAAAAGTGAAAGGAAATTACGAACGGAGGAAACGACAATGAATAAAAAACACAGGTTGGGTTTAGCGGTCGTCCTGACAATCATGTTTGCAGCCGGTTGTTCATCGCCCATCACCACGAGAGAGCAAGGGGGACTCATTGGCGCAGGCTTAGGGGCAGGAACCGGAGCGATCATCGGCAGCACCGTGGGGCATGCTGCGGTCGGGGCGTTGATTGGCGGGCCGGTTGGGCTTGTGGCCGGCGCGTTGATCGGTGACCAGCTCATGGGTCAGCAACATAGACAGGATGAGCAACAGCTACAGATCGATCGGAACCAAGCTGAAGTAGAACGCCTTAGAAGGGAGAATGAACGGCTCAGAGAACAGTCAGAAAGGTAACTTTAAGGATAACACCGTGTTTGGCCCGGTGATCACATTGATTCTTTACACCGTGATTCGACTCTTGGCCGTCTAGCCGCAACCGTTGCGCCAATTCCACGTGGTCTGAGAGGACTGAGATTATGACAGAAAAACGATTTCCACGTCTACCCCGGAATATCGTCTTTGTTTTGCTATTTGGCTGCGCGCTCGCGGGTGTCGGGCCGGCGGCAGCCGCCGAAGAGCCGAAAAAACAGGGGACCGGAGCAGAGGTGGCTGCAGGCGACAAGGAATTGAACGCTTTTGTGAAGGCCTATGTCGAATATCACAAGATTCGTTCGAGCTATGGCGCCGCGCTCGAGAACGCAAAGGATCCCAAAGAGAAAAAAAGAATCGAGCAGGAGGCGAACTCAAAAGTAAAACGAGTGCTTGACACGCACGGGCTCACGCCAGAGCGGTACAACCGGATCCTCGCTTCTCTCAATAACAATGAAGAGTTGCGCAAGAAAGTGCTTAAACAGGTCGAAAAGGAACGGCAGAAATCATAGGCCAATTCCGCATTCGCTGCCGCGAACCGTAGAGCCGGTAATCACATCAGACCCTGGTTTTCTCCAAACGGTACGGCCCAATGGCGCATCGCGGCGTTTCAAAATACCCGAATGTGGCCACTGCAGTACCAGTCGATGCTGGATAATTACGACTCGCCGCCTGCGGAAGCGCAACGCCAGGTTACCGACCTGGTTGCGTCTCTCATCTGCAGGTGAACGTAGTGGGTTTTGTCACCAGCTATCCGAAGTTCGGGGAAACTGAAGCTGCTCATCTGTCGACAGCAATTATGGATGATCTTCTGGCGGCGCGATTACAGATGGCCATGTCATTGGCCTTTCATATCATCTTTGCCGTTGTCGGCATCGGCATGCCGCTCATGATGGTCATCGCGGAATGGCGCTGGTTGCGTACGCTCGAGGAAGCATATCTCGAACTCGCGAGGCGATGGGCGCAAGGGACGGCAATCTTTTTTGCGGTGGGCGCGGTTTCCGGCACCGTGCTTTCGTTCGAACTGGGTTTGTTGTGGCCTCAATTCATGGAATGGGCCGGTCCGATCATCGGCATGCCTTTCTCGCTCGAAGGATTTGCCTTCTTTACCGAAGCGGTCTTTC